>Ga0209370_1001211_pt1 | contig 24145 bp, 17 predicted proteins | sample AgamicAtPrz_FD_187164 | JGI IMG/M metagenome (GOLD analysis project Ga0209370, IMG submission 187164) | Agave microbial communities from Guanajuato, Mexico - At.P.rz (SPAdes) (version 2) | ecosystem: Host-associated > Plants > Phyllosphere > Phylloplane/Leaf | place: Guanajuato, Mexico... | reverse complement strand
CGTCGTGCGGCCCGACTCGAGTGCGTCGCGCAGCTCGGCAATGGAAACCTCGGTTACCTCGATCATGCTTTCACCAAAAAATGTGCAGGTGGGGGCTAATGCGAGGAGTGTACAAGAAGGGCCTGGCCGGCGCAGGTTTGCGCGGGGGCAAATGGTTTCATGCAGGCGGGCATTGTCGGGGCCGGGTAACGGCCCCCGACCGCTTCTCAGTCCAGGTCGGACGCCGCGTGCCGCTCTGGCACCTGGCTGCTTTCATCCCCCCAGGTGCGGTTCACCCGGGTGCCGCGCTGTACGGCCGGCCGCAGGGCAATTTCCTCGGCCCAGCGCTGCACATGCGGGTACTCGTCCACCGCCAGGAACTCCGCCGCGCCATACAGGTTGCCGCGCACCAACTGGCCATACCATGGCCACACGGCGATATCGGCGATGCTGTATTGCTCGCCGCCCAGGTAGCGGCTTTCCGCCAGGCGCCGATTGAGCACATCCAGTTGGCGCTTGGCTTCCATGGTGAAGCGGTTGATCGCGTACTCGAACTTTTCCGGCGCGTAGACATAGAAGTGGCCAAAGCCACCGCCCAGGTAAGGTGCCGCCCCCATCTGCCAGAACAGCCAGTTCAGGCTCTCGGTGCGGGCCGCTGGCGCCTCGGGCAGCAGGGCGCCGAATTTTTCTGCCAGGTACAGCAGGATCGAGCCCGACTCGAACAGCCGCACCGGCGGCTCGACGCTGCGGTCGAGCAATGCGGGGATCTTCGAGTTGGGGTTGACCTGGACGAAACCGCTGGAAAATTGCTCACCTTCGCCGATGCGGATCAGCCAGGCATCATATTCGGCGCCTTGGTGGCCCAGGGCGAGCAGTTCTTCCAGGGCAATGGTGACCTTGACGCCATTGGGCGTGGCAAGTGAGTACAACTGCAGCGGGTGCTTGCCCAGCGGCAGGTCCTTGTCGTGTGTCGGGCCGGCAACTGGGCGGTTGATGCTGGCGAACTGGCCGCCGGACGCTGCGTCGTTGCGCCAGACCTTGGGTGGCACGTAGGCGGGCTTGCTCATGCATGAATCTCCTTGAGTGGCGCGATAGGAACACTTGAAGACGTCGACCTGTATCTATGCCACGGGTTCGAGGAAAAGCGCAAATGCACCTTGCGCAAGCGCGATGCGCATGACAGCGGTTTAATCCAGGTTTCATCCGCCACTGGCCAGCCCGGTTCTATGCTGGATCATCGCTTCGCCCTGCAAGGAACCGCCGGCCGATGATTCTCCCACGCTGCCTGCTGGCCCTGGCGCTGTTCGGCGGCCTGCTGACCCAGGCCGAGGCCACGCCTTGGGTTGCCGGCCTGCACCAGATGCGCTTGCCCGACCCGGTTGACGCCCGGCCCATGCAGGCACTGGCGTTCTACCCGGCCGTTGGCAAAACCCGCAGCCGGCGCCTGGACGGCTACCCGATCGACGTGGCTGAAGAAGCGCCGGTAGCGTTGGGCCAGTTCCCCTTGCTGGTGCTGTCGCATGGCAATACCGGCAGCCCGCTGGCCTTGCATTACCTGGCTACCTCGCTGGCGCGTCGGGGGTTTGTGGTGGTGGCGGTGGTGCACCCGGGGGACAATGCCCGCGATCACAGCCGCCTGGGGACCCTGAGCAACCTCTATGGCCGACCGCTGCAAGTCAGTGCCGCGATCACTGCGGCTCGCGCGGACACCTTGCTGGGGCCTTGCCTGAACGACGGCAAGGTGGGGGTGATCGGCTATTCGGCCGGCGGTGAAACCGCCTTGATACTTTCCGGTGCGCGCCCTGACCTGGACCGCCTGCGCCAGTATTGCCTGGAGCGCCCGAACGACGCCGATGCCTGCAGGACCCACGGGGTACTGATTGCCGACCGCAGCGAGCTGGCGCCCATGGCGGACCAGCGGGTGGGCGCGGTGATGCTGATGGCACCGCTGAGCTTGTTGTTCGATCGTCATACCCTGGCCGGGGTGCGCTTGCCGGTGTTGATCTACAGCGGTGACCGCGACCAGCTGGTGGCGGTGGATCGTAATGCTGAAGCCTTGGCCCGCAAGCTGCCGGTCACTCCGGACTACCGCCTGCTGGCCGGCGCCGGGCATTTCGTGTTCATGGCCCATTGCGACAGCGAGCAATACGCGCGCATGCCGGCGTTGTGCAAGGACGCCGAAGGTGTCGACCGTCGCGATATCCACCATTCGCTGCAGCGCGAAACCGCAGCGTTCTTCAGCCAGGCGCTGGGCGCGCCGCAACCGGCCGAGCGCTCAGCCGCGGCGAGCCTGCCGCGCCAGCCACAGCGTTAGGCCGACGCCGGCCAGGGCCAGCAGGGCCGCCACGGCGAAGACCCATGCATAACCCAGGTGTACGGCAAGTGCCCCCATCAGCGGCCCGGCGATGGCCAGGGCCATATCGAAGAACACCGCGTAGGCGCCCAGCCCGGCGCCGCGGCTGCTGGCAGGTACCTGCCTGATCGCCTCCACGCCCAGCGCGGGGTACACCAGCGACAGGCCGACGCCGGTAAGGCCGGCACCAACCAGTGCCCACGGCGGCGAAGGTGCCAGCCACAGCAGGCTCAGGCCGAGCACTTCGGTGGCCATGCAGGCCACGGCGACGTTGTAGCCACCAAACCGGTTGACGGCGTTGACGAACAGCAGCCGCGAAATGATGAAACAGGTGCCAAAGGCACTCAGGCACCAGGCTGCGCCGAGCCAGCCACGCGCCAGGTAGTACAGGGTGACGAAGGTAGTCAGGGTGCCGTAGCCGATCGAGGCCAGGGTCAGGCCCAGGCCGCACGGCGCGACCCGTGCGAAGGCCGACCAGAACGGAAGGCGCTCGCCGCGTGCCACGACCACGTCCGAGCGCTTGCGCAGCACCAGCAGCGCCGCCAGCGCCAGCGCCAGCAGCACCGGCCCGAGTACGCTGAAGCCCAGCCCATCCACCGCCAGCACGCCCAGGGGCGCGCCAAGCGCGATGGCGCCATAGGAGGCAATACCGTTCCAGGAAATCACCCGCGCGGTGTGCTCGGGGCCGACCTGGCTGATGCCCCAACTCAACGTGGCCACGCCGATCAGCCCTTGGGCGATACCCAACAGCAAGCGCCCACCGAGCAACAGTGCCAGGCTCAGCGGCGGTAGGGCCAGGCTCAGGGCCGACAGCCAGGTCAGTATCCCGCAGCCTGCAATCCCCAGCAGGCCGAAGCGAATGGCGCGTTTACCGCCCAGGCTGTCCGCCACGCGCCCGGCAAACGGGCGGCTGAGCAGGGTGGCCAGGTACTGCAGGCCGATGGTCGCACCGGCGACGATGGCGCCATAGCCCAGCTGGTCGTGCACATGGCTGGGCAGCACGGCGATCGGCAGGCCGATGCAGAGAAAGGCAATGAAGGTGTAGAAGACGATCGACAGGATCTGCAGGGTGATGTGCAGCGTGTTGCCGGCGGGGGCGGGTTGTTGCGCGGTCATGGGCTCGTTCGCGGGCGGGCGGTTGGGCGTGGCTCCATCATGGCCGTTGCGCGAAGAAAATGAAAGCAGGCTAACGAATTATGCGTCGGGGAATGTCAGCCTGTGGGATCGGGGGTGGATTCTTCGCGGGTGAACCCGCTCCCACAGGATCTGCATAGGCCTCAAATGCTGCGCAGTCCCTGTTGGAGCGGGTTTACCCGCGAATAGACCGGCCCGGCCAGTGCAAATGGTCAGGCCCTTCCCAATCAGACCAGCACGCCCTGGCTACGCAGGTAATCGTCGTAGGTGCCGCTGAAGTCCACCACGCCATCGGTCGACAGCTCGATGATGCGGGTGGCCAGCGACGATACGAACTCGCGGTCGTGGCTGACGAACAGCAGGGTGCCCGGGTAGTTTTCCAGCGCCAGGTTCAGCGCCTCGATCGATTCCATGTCCAGGTGGTTGGTCGGCTCGTCCATGACCAGCACGTTCGGCTTCTGCAGGATCAGCTTGCCGAACAGCATGCGGCCTTGCTCACCACCGGAGATCACCTTCACCGACTTGAGGATCTCGTCGTTGGAGAACAGCATGCGCCCGAGGGTGCCGCGGATCACCTGTTCGCCGGACGTCCACTGGCCCATCCAGTCGAACAGGGTCATGTCTTCTTCGAAGTCGTGCGCGTGGTCCTGGGCGTAGTAGCCCACTTCGGCGCTGTCGGTCCACTTCACTTCGCCCTTGTCCGGGGTCATTTCACCGACCAGGGTGCGCAGCAGGGTGGTCTTGCCGATACCGTTGGGGCCGATGATCGCCACGCGCTCGCCGGCTTCGATGGTGAAGCCCAGGTCCTTGAACAGCACCTTGTCGTCGAACGCCTTGGACATCTTCTCGACGGTCACGGCCTGACGGTGCAGCTTCTTGGTCTGCTCGAAGCGGATGAACGGGCTCACCCGGCTCGATGGCTTGACCTCGGCCAGCTGGATCTTGTCGATCTGCTTGGCCCGCGAGGTGGCCTGCTTGGCCTTGGAGGCGTTGGCCGAGAAGCGGCTGACGAAGGTCTGCAGCTCGGCGATCTGTGCCTTCTTCTTGGCGTTGTCGGCCAGCAGTTGCTCGCGCGCCTGGGTAGCGGCGGTCATGTACTCGTCGTAGTTGCCCGGGAACAGGCGCAGCTCGCCGTAGTCCAGGTCGGCCATGTGGGTGCAGACACTGTTGAGGAAGTGCCGGTCGTGGGAAATGATCACCATGGTGCTGTTACGCGCGGTGAGGATGTTTTCCAGCCAGCGGATGGTGTTGATGTCCAGGTGGTTGGTCGGTTCGTCGAGCAGCAGCACGTCCGGGTCCGAGAACAGCGCCTGGGCCAGCAGCACACGCAGCTTCCAGCCAGGGGCCACTTCGCTCATCGGGCCGAAGTGCTGCTCCAGTGGAATGCCCAGGCCCAGCAACAGTTCACCGGCGCGTGATTCGGCGGTGTAGCCGTCCATTTCGGCGAACTCGGTTTCCAGCTCGGCGACGGCCATGCCGTCTTCCTCGGTCATTTCCGGCAGCGAATAGATGCGGTCGCGTTCGGCCTTGACCTTCCACAGCTGGGCGTGGCCCATGATCACCGTGTCGATCACGGTGAATTCCTCGTAGGCGAACTGGTCCTGGCGCAGCTTGCCCAGGCGCGTGTTCGGCTCGAGCATGACCTGGCCGGCGGACGGCTCCAGGTCACCGCCGAGGATCTTCATGAAGGTCGACTTGCCGCAACCGTTGGCGCCGATCAGGCCGTAGCGGTTGCCGTTGTTGAATTTGACGGAAACGTTTTCGAACAGCGGCTTGGAGCCGAACTGCATGGTGATGTTGGCGGTGGAGATCAAAGAGCTTACCTATCAATAACTTACGTGGCTTCTTCGCAGCTACGGACCAATTTCGGACCAATCTGGAGCTTTTCCAGCTCCTGCCAGTCGTTGGACGAGTTAATCCAGCGCGCATAAGTCGATAAGAGCATCTGCACGCTATGCCCGAGCTGTTAGGCGAAAAATGTGGGGTTGAGACCAGACATTAAGCCTATTGTCGCATAGGTGTGGCGGCAGTTATACGGGGGGCGGTATTCGATCATTCCAGCAGACGATCGAGTGCAGCGAAGGCATCACCGCCCAAAGCTATCGCAAGGCGTGGGACGACAAGCGCGGGTGCTGGAAGGACAAGGCGCTTCATCACTGTCCTCGCACCCGGCTGGACATCGAGCCGGTGAACTCTCCAGAGAAGGCCGCCGTCTTCGAGTCGGGCATCATCACCCGCTATACCCTGGACGATATCGCCAAGAATGGCCAAGGCACCACCGAGATCCGCTACTGCAAGGATCTCGACGCCGACGAGGCGCCGAACGTCTCCAACGATGATCCTGATGACCAAGGCGCTGTCGGCAAAGCCGAGCAGGGCAGCATGCGTGCCCGAACCCTGTACCTCAACAAAGGTTACGGTGTCTCCGTTTTGGCAGCCGAACTGGCCAGCTCCGAGCCGATGCAGCACATCCGCAGCTATTGAGCCGAGGCTCGAAAAGCTGGCGCGCAACCAAGGCGTTTTGACAAAAAGATACGAGGAGATTCTGTGCCGAATGCAGGAAGCCTCGAATCCCGAGCCTAGAGCCTAGGCAGTGCTTCACTGGCTTTCCGTCCAAGGTGGATGGGGAGAAAGGATCGCGGTCCGCGCAGCTTTGGGGGATGAAAGCCCATTGCCTTCCTCAAGGAGTCGAGTCATGGCGTTGCGGTTCCGGAAAAGCTTCAAGGTCGCGCCGGCGTGCGTATCAACCGTAAGCGTTCGCTGAAGTGACCTTGCATGGCTTGGGCGCGCATCGACTTGGCTGAATGTGCGCGAGACAGGATCGCCCTATGATTCGGTGAGTTCACGTCTGATAATGCTCGGATATCCATATTCAACGCAGGGCCAATAATGGACTACCGTGCAACTCGCTACGCCCTATTAGCCTTTCCTTTCTTCGTAATGTGCCAGCCAGTGCAAGCATCGACGTGGCAAATCTGCCGAATGGAGCTACATATCACTGATGTGTTGAAGCTTCCCTATCCAAAGCTACAGGCCCAGGTCGTGAAGGTAAGCCAGGCATCGACCACGGCAGAATGCCCGGAAAAGGGGGCGACTATCACATTCGTACCTGAAACTGCTGATTACCAAAGCACGCTCCCACGCAGGCAGTGGCCCCAAAAAGGCCAGTTGATGCACATCAACTACCGATATCTGGATGGGACGTGTAAAGGCGACGGCCATCCCCATGAGTGCCGTATTGAACACTATCCCTTAGCGGATACTTGGTAAGCGTCCGACAAACACATGTTCGCACACGCAGGTCGAAGAACTTGCGGCGAGCATGGGCCATACAGCCGATTTCGGTGATAGCCATCCGATAGACCTTTGGGATGCGAAAGCCCGGCAGGGCCGCTTGGCCACTTTGATTGGCCCTATGAGATCGAGCGCCACCCGGGCGGCGCTCGATCTCACAGGCGCTACATACCCCAAGGCGAACACATCCGAATCCACGCAAGTCCCAAGGCACAGTCCTCTACGGGTCGAACGCGGCCGGTGGTTTGTGCGCGATTTTTAATGCAGTAAGCGGGGTTATGCACGGCAACAGATTTTTGACATTCCTTGTTATAACGTTACAGCGATTGTTGCAAATTGTTACCAGCCCTCCGAGGTCCTGACTCGCGGCGCCTGGTACTTCCTTGGAGTGTTCATGAGCGTCGATCTAGACACCGAGGCCAACGACCTCGATGGGTTTCCCCGTTTCCAGCGCGCGACGGTGCACGCGCGCAAGCTGGTGCAATGGACCTATCTGGCACTGGCAATCGCCACGCTGTTGATGCTGCTGCAGGGGTTGGTCGGGGTGTTCAGCCCCGACTCTCATTGGTTGGTCCTGCTTGCCGTCAATGCCGCTGCGCTGTTGCTGTTGGCTGCGGCTGCGCAGTCGGCCTGGCGGGTGGCCAGCTGGCGCGCGACCCTGCTGGGCGGGACGCCGTCGCAGTTGGCGTTCTGGCGCAGCGCTGCGGTGGAAACGGCCGAATCGGAATCGCTCAGCCGTTTCGATCGTTGGTGTGCACAGCTTGGCGAAGCGTGCCAGCGGCAATTGCGCAAGCTTGGCGCCGAGACCCCCTGGCTTGTTGGCCTGGCAGGGCTGGCGCTGTTGTTGGTCAAGGGCGCCTGGCGCCTCGACTTGCCCGTACCGCTGGTCGCCGGTCAGGTGACCTGGGTTGCGATCGGCATCCTGGCCGTGTGCGCGTTCTGTCTGGTCGTGGCCGAGCGCCACCTGATGGCCGAAAGTGCGGCTACCTGGCCCGAGGCCAGGGCGCTTGCGGCGATGATAAGGCTGGTCATCGCTGTGCAGGTGTTGACCATTGCCTGCCTGGCCTTTGTCGATGGCGATCGTCTATGGCCGGCGCGCCTGGCGGTATTGGTCGCTGTGCTACCTGGGCTGGCAGCGCTGGAGCTGCTGTCGCGTGCAGCCCTGGCGCTGTTTCGCCCCTGGCGCCCAGGCGAAGAGCCAGCGCTGGTAGCACGCAGCCTGGTCGGCGACCTGCTGCAATGGCCACCGCGCCCGATCACCGTACTGCAGAACGAATTGCATCAGCGCCTGGGTATCGACTTGCGCCAGGTATGGGCTTTTGCCTTCATGCGCAGAGCGTTCGTGCCGGTAGCGGCGCTGGTGGCGGTGGTCGGTTGGTTGTTGACCGGCATCGTCGAAGTGCCGATGAACAGTCGCGGCGTCTATGAACGTTTTGGCAAGCCGCTGGAGGTGTACCCGCCGGGCTTGCATGTCGGCCTGCCTTGGCCTTTTGGCAAGGTACTGAACGTCGACAACAGCGTCATCCATGAGCTGGCGACCTCCGGCGCGGCCAATGCGGCCGACGCGTTGGCCGCTGCCGAAGGGGCGGCCCCGGCATCGGCCAACCGGCTTTGGGATGCCACCCACCTGAGCGAGAACTCACAGGTGATTGCCGGCGCCGAGGGCGGGCGCCAGGGCTTGCAGATCGTGAACATGGACGTGCGCTTCCTCTACCGCATCGGCATGAGCGATGCGGCAGCACTGGCGGCCACCTACCACACCACCGACGTTGCGCAACTGCTGCGCAGCGTTGCCAACCGGGTGTTGGTCCACGATTTCGCTGGCCGCTCGCTGGATGGCTTGCTCGGCGCAGAGCGTGCAGCGCTCGGCCGTGACATTGGCCGTGCCGTGCAGGCTGACCTGGACCGGATGGACAGCGGCGTGGAACTGCTGGCGACTTCGGTGGAAGCGATTCACCCGCCGGCCGGCGCGGCCAATGCCTACCATGCCGTGCAGGCTGCGCAGATCACCGCCCAGGCGCTGGTCGCCCGCGACCGTGGGCAGGCCATGCAGACGCTCAACCAGGCGCGCTTCACGGCGACATCGTTGAGCGACAGGGCCACTGCCGAGGCTCACGAGACCGAGACCAAGGCCAGTACCGCTGCGCTGCGGTTCGACGCCGAACGCACAGCCTGGCAGCACGCTGGCCAGGCTTTCCTCCTGGAGCAGTACCTGGAGCGTTTGTCGCAAGGATTGGCCGGGGCAAGCAGCCTGATCATCGACCACCGCCTGGCGGCAGCCCAGGCACCGACCTTGGACCTGCGCAGCTTCGCTGTACCGGCCGACCCTACGCAACCAGCACCTGCATCCGGACGCACCCAGGAGCGTAACCCTTGAATTCCCATTCTGCACACGGCCATGAGCACAGCCACGACCATGACCACCATCACGACCATGACCACAGCCAAGGGCACGCCCGGCCGGCCTGGCTACGCCTTGGCGTGGCAGCGCTGCTTGTCCTGGTGATGGCGGCGACAGCCTGTTTTGTCCAGGTCCGGGTAGGCGAGGCCACCGTCATCACGCGCTTCGGCAACCCGTCGCGGGTGCTGATGGAGCCCGGCCTGAACTGGCGCTGGCCGCTGCCGTTCGAGGCAGCAGTGCCGGTCGACCTGCGCCTGCGCACCACCTCGAGCGGGCTGCAGGATGTCGGTACCCGCGATGGCCTGCGCATCATTGTGCAGGCCTACATCGCCTGGCAGGTAGCGCCCGACCCGCAGCGCATCCAGTTGTTCATGCGCGCGGTACAGAACCAGCCGGACGAGGCGGCGCGGCAGATTCGCACCCTGGTGGGCTCGGCCCTGGAAACCACTGCCAGCGGCTTCGAACTGGCGGACCTGGTCAATGTCGACGCCAGCCGGGTGCGTATCGAGGCGTTCGAGCAGCGCCTGCAGGATCAGATCGCGCAGCAACTGATCAACACTTATGGGGTACGGGTGGTGCAGGTGGGGATCGAGCGTCTGACCTTGCCCAAGGTCACCCTCGAGGCCACCGTCGACCGTATGCGTGCCGAGCGCGAAACCATCGCCACCGAGCGCACTGCTGAAGGCAAGCGCAAGGCTGCCGAGATCCAGTCGGCCGCCGAGCGTGACGCCAGGATCCTGCAAGCCGACGCGAACGTGAAGGCCGCGCAGATCCAGGCCCAGTCGCAAGTGCAGGCGGCGGATATCTATGGCAAGGCATACGCAGGTGCGCCAGAGCTGTACACCTTGCTGCGCTCGCTGGATACCCTGGGCTCGGTCATCAACCCTGCTACGCGTCTTGTGTTGCGAACCGACGCGGCGCCGTTCCGTGCACTGGTGGAGGGGCCTGCGTTGCCGGCTGGAGCTGACCATGGCCAGCGCTGAACAGCTGTCGTCGCGGTCACCCGATAGCCCATGGTTGCAGTCGGGGCGCATCGGCTTCCTGGTGCTTTACGCGGTGACGCTGCTGGCGGCAGTGGGCTGGCTGTTCGGCAACGTGCGCCAGGTGGGCCCGGAAAGCCGCGCGGTGGTGTTGCGCCTCGGCGCCGAAGCGCGCATCCAGAATGCCGGTTTGCTGCTGGCATGGCCGCAACCGTTCGAGCGGGTGGTGATGTTGCCCTCGGCGGGGCGGGTTACCGAGCGTCGGGTCGAGGTGCTGCTGCGCTCCGAGCTGGCGCAGAAGTCTGACAAGGACGGCTCGCTGGCCAGTGATGCCACGGCAGGTTCCGGCTTTCTGTTGACCGGCGATGCCGGTGCCGTGCAGCTGGATGTGCGGGTGTTCTATAGCGTGACCGACCCGTATGCCTTCGCGCGCCAGGGGCAACACGTCGAGGCCGCCCTGGACCGCCTGGTAGAGCGCAACGCGGTGCTGATCTGCGCCTCGCGCGACATGGATGCCATCCTGGTTGCGCGCCCTGAACTGGTAGGCGCGGATGCCCGCTTGGCCGAGCACCGCGAACAACTGCGCGGCGACCTGCAGCAGGGCATCAATGCCAGCCTGGCGCGCCTGCGTTCGGCCGGGGCCAGTCTGGGGATCGAAGTGGCGCGGGTCGACATCCAGTCTGCCTTGCCCTGGTCTGCGGTCAGCGCGTTCAACGCGGTGCTTACCGCCAGCCAGCAGGCCGAGCAGGCCGTGGCCAAGGCCCGTAACGACGCTGCACGTCAGTTGCAGCAGGCCACCCAGGCTGCCGACCGCACCGTACAAGTGGCCCAGGCCGAGGCGAGCGAGCGGCTGGCCCGGGCCCAGGCCGAGACGGCGACGATCGTCGGGCTGACGCAACAGCAGGATCCGCAACTGTTGCAGCGCCTCTACCAGGAGCGCGTACCGGCAATCCTTGCCCGTGCAGGCTCGGTTACCACCGTCAACAAAGAGGATGCCGGGCACATGATCCTGCAGGGGCCAAAGCCATGAGTCCAGGGGCTGTCCCGCTCGATCCTTGCCGGCCGACCCCGGTTCACGTCCATTTCCGGAGCTGCTCGCGATGAGTACCCATCACTGCCATGGCCACGGGCATCACCACGCCCATACCCACCTCACCTCGGGCTTGCTGTCGCAGGCCGAACGGCGCACTGCCGCGCGCCAGCTGATCCTGGCAATGCTGGCGCTGGGGCTTCTCGGGCTGGGGCTGGTGTGGCGCTGGCTGGCACCGACGCAAGAGGGCGTCAGCCAGCTGCTGCTGGGCGGCGCTTCGCTGCTGGTGGCGATTCCGGTGTTGCGCGCGTCCTGGCACAGCTTGCTGCAACCTAGCCTGCACGGCATCACCGACCAGCTTGTCGGCCTGGCCATGCTGGGCGCCTGGGCGACCGGTGACCTGGCCACTGCGGCGCTGTTGCCGATCATCATGATCTTCGGCCATATCCTCGAAGAGCGCAGCGTGCTGGGTTCGCAGGAGGCCATTGCGGCACTTGGGCAACTGACACGAAGCCATGCGCGGCTGATCGACACTGATGGCCAGGTGCACGAGGTCGATAACGCCAGCCTCAGGCCCGGCGACCAGGTTGAGGTCCGCGCCGGTGACCGGGTGCCCGCCGATGGCCGGGTCGTCGCCGGGCGGGCCAGCCTCGACACCGCGCCAATCACCGGCGAGTCGGTTCCGCAGGAAATCAGCCCTGGCATGGATATCCATGGTGGTTCGATCAACCTGGATGGCCTGCTGCGGGTGGAAGTCACCCGCGTCGGCGAAGACTCCACCCTGGGCAAGGTGATCGCCCTGATGCAGCGCGCCGAGCAAGCCAAGCCGCCCATTACGCGCTTGCTCGAGCGGTACGCCGGGCGCTATATGGTCCTGGTGCTGTTGATCGCCGCTGCAACCTGGTTCATCACCCGCGATGCACAGGCCATGCTGGCCGTGCTGGTGGCGGCCTGTCCCTGTGCATTGGTGCTGTCCGCGCCAGCGACAGCGGTGGCGGGCATTGCCGTTGCCGCCCGGCACGGCATCCTGATTCGCGGCTCGGCGTTTCTCGAGGAGCTTGCCGACTTGTCTTCGCTGGTGATCGACAAGACCGGCACCCTGACCAACGGCGACCTGCGTCTGCGCAGCGTGGTCGGCATCTCGAGCAGCTTGTCGCAGGCCGCCATCATCGATCTTGCCGCCAGCCTCGGTGCGGCCAGCAGCCACCCGGTCAGCCGGGCCCTGGCAGCGCTGGTGCCGCACGACCGGCACCTGCCGCTGGTGGATGTCCAGGAGCGCCAGGGCTTTGGTGTAGTGGCGCACTCGGTGGAGGGCGAAGCAGCGTTGGGCCGCCCGGAGCTGTTCAGCCAGTTGGGCATGGACGTGCCCAAGGTGCCCGAACATGACGGCCCGATTGCTGGCCTGGCCCTGAATGGCCGGTTTCTGGCCTGGCTGCTGCTGGCCGACAATGTGCGTGCCGAAGCCGCCGAGGCGCTGCAGCAACTGCGTGAGCTGGGCCTGCAGCGCCAGGTGCTGCTGACGGGTGACCGCACCCGGGTGGCCGAGTCCATCGCCGTCCAGTTGGGCATCAGACACGTGGTAGCCGAAGCCCTGCCAGAAGACAAGATGCGCCAGGTCAACCATGAGCTGCAGATGGGCTTGCGCCCGCTGGTGGTAGGCGATGGCATCAATGATTCACTGGCGCTCAAGGCCGGCGTGGTGGGCGTGGCGATCGGCGCGGGCGGTGCCGACATCGCGCTGGCCGCGGCGGATATCGTGCTGATCAACGCAGACCTGCGGCGCCTGGGCACCTGCATCCGCCTCAGCCGCCGCTGCCGTCGCACCCTTCAGGTGAATGTGCTGATCGGCCTGGGCTGGACCCTGGCCATCGTCGCGGCTGCGGCGTCTGGCATCCTGGGGGCGGCGGGGGCAATGGTCGCCGCGCTGTTGCATAACCTCAGCACCTTGCTGGTGCTGGCCAATTCCGGGCGCCTATTACGTTATGACGAGCGGAACATGGCGCACAGCGGCCTGTTGCCAGCCCCGGAACCACGCGCCGCTCACACGGGCGGTGCCCGGTAGACGACCTGGTCGCGCCCCTGCTGTTTGGCGGCGTAGAGCCCCGTATCGGCGCGGTCCAGCGCGTCCTCCAGCGTTTCCGCACGGGCGAACAGGGTGCAGCCTATGCTCAGGCTGACCTTCTGTTGAGCGTTGGGCAACTGCATCGGCGTGCCACCGACCATTTCCCGGATACGTTCGGCAATGCGTCGCAGCTCGTCGCCGTCCTTGACCTGCAATATGGCGACAAATTCTTCGCCGCCATGACGTACCAGCAGGTCATCGGGACGAAGTGCCGCGCGCAGACGCCGGGCACATTCGCAGAGCACCTTGTCGCCACCGGCATGGCCGTACTTGTCGTTGATCGACTTGAAATGATCAAGGTCTGCGTAAATGGCCCCCAGCTGCAAGTGATGCTGGTCCGCCAATCGCCGCTGGTGCCCTCCAAAAGCCGTCAACGCGCCGCGGTTCCACAGCTGGGTCAACGGGTCGAGCAAGGCTTTGCGCTGTTCGCGGTCCATTTCGAGGCGCAGGTCGCGGTTGATCTGTGCCAGGGCGCGCAGTTGCAGATAGCCTTCCGCCAGGGTGGCGAGGTCCTTGAAATGCGCCTGCTGCGCCTTGCTGAGCTCGCGCGGCCGAGGGTCGAACATGCACAGCGTACCGATCGCCTTGCCATTTCCGGCGCGCAAGGGGTGGCCGGCATAGAAGCGGATATAGGGCGGGTTGAGCACCAGCGGATTGTCGACAAAGCGCGTATCGTGCCTGGCATCGGGAACCATCAAGGTACCTTCGCCGAGAATCGCGTAGCCGCAGAACGAGATACTGCGCGTCGTCTCGCTGGCCTCGAGCCCTATGCGCGCCTTGAACCATTGGCGGTCCTGGTCGATGAGGCTGATCAGCACCGTGTCGACGTGGGCCAGGTCCTGGGTGAGCCGCACCAGGGTATCGAGGTAATGTTCGGCAGGCGTATCGACCAGGTTCATGTCGTCGAGTGTGCGCTGGCGCAGCGCTTCGTCTGCGGGCAACGGGCAAGCTGGCATATCAGGGGTCTCCATTCCTCGGTTCGTTGCTTGCGCAACTCAGTGGCGTCTACCGTACGGTGTTGAAACAAGCACAGCATAGGTCATGGCAGCGGATCAATCAGCTCGGCGCCCTGGTTGCGCACATTTCCCACCGCCGCGCTCACCCGAAACCATTCGAAGCGATCAGCGGCTTCGCCGAGGTTGAGCACAAGTTGCTCCGCCTGCGCGCTCGGCAGGCCGGCGGCGATCCAGGCGCGTGCCAATTCCGGCGAGAGCACGACAGGCCTGCGGTCGTGCACATCGACCAAGCCGCCTTGGGCATCTGCGGTGATGATTACGCAGCCGTCGCCCGTGCTGCCGGTAAACTGGCCGATCGATGCGCACAGGGCAGGGCGGCCATCCCGACGCCGGATGAAATAAGGCTGTTTCCTCGGCCCGCCTTCATCAACCCATTCGTACCAGCCGTCGACGGGCGTTATCGCCCGGTATGGCCAGATCGCCCGGAAGAACGGGCCGTGCGCCACTTTTTCCACGCGGGCGTTGACCGGCGCAGCGCGGTCAGTCGCCCAATGCGGCCGCCAGCCCCATTTCACCAGGTCTGCCCGCAGGCCTGCGGCGTCCATCCGCAGCACGGCGACCGCTGTAGTCGGTGCGATGTTGTATTGGCCCAGCGGCTGGTCGCCGACGTTGTTTCGCCAGGCCTCCGGCAAGCTCAGGGTTGCAACGAAGTCATCGACGCCCCGGTATTGGTTCAGCCTGCCACACATACGTCACCCTCCTGCCGTGCCATGCAAGCCAAGCATAGTCCGCCAAGTGGTACTGGTGCCGCGCGGCTCGAGGGTGCTCAAATACTGTATCCATATACAGTATCGGTGCAGCATGTATTTCCTCATCGTCCGTCGCCGGGAGCGCGGCATTGCCATACCGTCCGACCAGTTGAGAAAGGTTCCGGCATTGCGCGCCGACGTCCACATCGGTGACCACCACAGCGAGCCGCTGGGGCGGGTGTCGACCCAGGCCTGGCTGTTCAACCCGACGCCCGGGCCGGACATCATTCCGCGGCTGCACGATGCCAAGGTCAACGGCATGGCCCAGCTTGGGATGAACATCAACGGGGTCGAGGAAATCGACGGCGTGTTGTTCGCCCAGTCGTGGTGGTGTCGGGCGGAATGACTACGGTCTGCGGCCAGCTGCCATTTGGCGGGATTTGTCCGCCTGGAGAAAACTCACGTGTTTCGGCGTCATCAACAGCAGTGACGACAGTACGGAGCAACCGGTCCAGGAGGTCAGCTGATGAATACGCCACGTGGCATACGCAACAACAACCCGGGCAATATCGACTTCAACCCGCGCAACCCCTGGCAAGGGCAACTGGGCCTCGAAGAGGGCGTAGCCAGGCCACGCTTCGCTCGTTTCGACCAGCCGGAAAACGGCATCCGCGCCCTCGGCAAGCTGCTCATCAACTACCGCAGCAAGGACGGTATGCCCGGTGTGGGCGAAAAAGGCATCGATACCGTGCTCGAGGCCATCAACCGCTGGGCGCCGAGTAACGAGAACGATACCCGCGCCTATGCCGAAGCGGTGGCCCGCAGCCTTGGCGTGCGCAGCACCGAGCCGATCAATCTCAGGCACCCGGCCACGCTGCGGGCGATGGTGCTTGGCATCATCACCCATGAAAACGGTGGCAACCCTTACAAGGCGGAGGTAATCGACGAGGGGGTGCGCAGGGCGCTCAGTTGAAAGCGCAGTTGTGTTGGCGTCGGGCGTGGGCTGCCCTGGGTCAGCCGGCCGTTGCTGGCGCGGGCTGCACGCTGGCGGCCTCCTCGGGCATTCTGACGAACACACTGTATTTGCCGCCTTCCATTTCTTCGAAGGCAATCAGTTTCTTTACCAGCAGGCCGCTCAGTACCTTGCCGGCATTCAACAGCAACATGCCGTTGTCGGCATGGAGGTTACGCGCCAGGAGCATGCCCTCTGCCAACTCGTGCGTGCTCAATACCTTGATGGCCGGGTCGGTCAGGGTGATGTCGCGCATGTACTCGGCGCAGACGCTGACGAAGTCTTCCACCAGCTCCGGGTCGTACACCTTTCCGGCATATTTGCGGATATACAGCAGGGCCTCATCGCTATTGAGCTGGCGCTCCAGGATCAGCCCGCGCTGCAATTCGATGAAATCCACGGCCATCTTCAGCCAGCGGGCACCCAACGGGATTGCCGCACCCTTGAGGTGGCCCGGAAAACCACTGCCGTCCCAGCGCTCCTGATGGTGAAGGATGAGTTGCGCGGCCTCTTTCATGGGGTCCAGGGTCATCACCAGCGCTTCACTCTGTTTCGGGTATGAGCGGTACAGTTCGCGCTCCTGGGGAGGGATGAGATCGGCTGGGCAGGTGAGCATGCTGTCGCTCCAGCTCATCTTGCCGATGTTGTACAGCGCAGCCGCCATGGTCAGGTTGCGGCAGGTCGCTTCGTCCAGCCCATGGCTGGTGCAGTACACCCGTATCAGGTCGATGACTTGCCGGTTGGTCTGCTTGGCCTTGGGCAGGCGCATGTTGCCCAGCTGCGAAAAGAACTCGGTGCTGGTCACGTAACTGCGTTTGAGTTCTTCATAGGCAAGGTCGAGCATGTCGGCCGTCTGCTGCAACTCGGCGGTGCGCGCCGCTACACGCTGTTCAAGGCTTTCGTTGAGCGCCTTCAGTTGCTTGATCTGCGCCTGGGTCAGTTGTTCCAGGCGCTTTCGCTCGCTTTCCGAATGCTGGTGGGCCAACGCCTGGCGCAAGGTGACCAACAGTTCTTCATCATTCCAGGGTTTGCTGATGTAGCGGTAGATGTGCCCATCATTGATGGCTTTGGCGATGGTGTCCGTGTCAGCGTAGCCGGTAAGCAGAATGCGCAGGGTGTCGGGGAAACACTCATGCACGTGCGCCAACAGCGTGGCACCGTCCATGTTGGGCATGCGTGCATCACTCATGACCAGATTGATCGGCCGCTGCTGGAGCAGTTGCAAGGCATCGGCGCCGCTTTCGGCGACAAGGACTTCGTAGGGCTGGCTGCGCAACAAACGACGGAGGCTGCTGAGAATCGAGGGTTCGTCGTCCACCAGAAGTATTACGGCTTTGTCTGTTGCGCCTTCGGTGACGGGTAGCTCCATGGGTCCCTCCTGGCCGGTTTCATTCAGACTGCTCCCTGGCTACAGCCTAGATGACATTCGCCCTGGCGTTCGCTTTTCTCGATTGGCCTCACTATGCTCGGAGACAGCGTGCATCTTGCCAGGGAGGTTTGTGCCGTGCCGATCGGTCTGCAGGTTCGCATGATTGCCACGATGCTGGCGGTATTGCCGGCGTTGGCGTTGGCCCAGAGCATCGGCGGGCCGCTGACGCCCTTGCCGGCGGTGCCTGAGCTTGACCCCGCGCGGGTGGAGCTGGGCCGTAAATTGTTCAACGACCCCCGGCTGTCGCCCAATGGCACCCAGTCCTGCGCAGATTGCCACCGTCTGGATCGAGGGGGCGCAGACGGGCAGGCGCGCTCGCCGGGTGCAGATGGCAAACCCTTGGCCGTCAACACCCCCAGCGTCTTCAATGCGAGCCTGAACTTCCTGCAGTTCTGGGATGGGCGTGCACAATCGTTTGACGGCCTGGTACACCTGGCAGCCGACAGTGCAAGCGAAACAGAAGACGGCTGGGCTGCGGTGGTCCAGCGAATTGCCGGCGACCCGGCCTATCGCGTCGGGTTTGCCGCAGCCTATGGCAAACCAGTGGCCGCTCAGGCTATCGAAGATGCCCTGGTCACCTACCAGCGTACCCTGTTGACACCTGCATCACGCTTCGACCGCTACCTGCAGGGGGACACCAGCAGCCTCAGCCTGGAAGAGAAGTATGGCTACCAGCGCTTCCAGGAATATGGCTGCATTGCCTGCCATCAGGGCGTGAACATCGGCGGCAACATGCTGCAGAAGCTGGGTGTGTTCGATGATTATTTCGCCAACCGTGGCAATCCTGCGGTGGCCGACCAAGGGCGCTACAACGTGACCGGCGACCCGGAGGACCTGAACCTGTTCAAAGTCCCCAGCCTGCGCAACGTAGCGGTCACTGCCCCTTACTTTCATGACGGTTCGGTACCCACCCTGGAGGCCGCCGTCGACGCCATGTTCCATTATCAGTTGGGGCGTACGCCAAGAGACGGTGATAAAGCGCTGATCATCCAGTTTCTCCAGACCCTCACCGGCCAGTGGGAGGGCAAACCGCTATGAAACTGAATGCTCGGCGCAGCCTGCTGCTGTTGGCTGCCTGCGCCATGCTGCTGGCGTCTGTGCTGGTCTACCTGTACTGGATGTCCAAGTCTGATGAAAGCGGTACCTACGCCCAGGCGCGGGATCTGATTCGCCAGATCAAGCAATACGACGCCCAGTGGGAAAGTGCGGTGCTCAAGGCGCGCACTACCACCAACTACAATTACGATCCGCTGGTGCTGCCGCTGATGGAAATGAAACGCCTGTGGCGGGAATTCCGCACGCTTGAAGGGCGCATCGAGAAAACCGCGCTGCCCGCCTGGCAGGCCGCCTTTGCCGATTACCAGCAAGCCTTCGATGCCAAGATACTGCTGGTTTCGCGTTTCAAGACGCACAACGCGATCCTGCGTAACTCCCTGGCTTTTCTCCCGGACGCAGCCGATGTCATCCAGGTGCACCTTGGCCAACTGGTCGACGCCGACGCACTGCGCCTGCGCAGGATCACCAGCGATACCTACGACCTGATGCTCAGCAGCCTAGAGTTTGCCCAGACCACCACCGAGGACAAGGCTGCCGATATCCTGGTTGGCCTGAACAATCTTTCGGTCAACAAAGAGCGCCTGCCGGTCGATTTTCAGGCACCCATCGATACCATCAGCAAACACATCGAGTTGATCCTGCACGAGCAACCCAAGGTCGACCAGCTGCTGGGAGCGATCGAGGCAGTGCCGATCGCCGAACGCCTTGACGCCATTGCGCTGATGCTGGACCGCGACGAGCAGGCAGCCACGCTGACGGCCCAGCGGTACCATTTCTACCTGCTGGTGTTTTCCACCCTGCTGGTATTGCTGTTGCTGTACATGGGGGTGTGGCTGATGCGCAGCTACGCCGAAATAAACCGGGTCAACCGGGCGCTGGTCAGCGCCAACGACGAACTGGAGCAGCGGGTGGAACGGCGCACCCAGGCACTTGGCCAGGCCAGCGCAGCGCTGCAACGCGAAGTGGATGAACGCCGGTTGCTCGAGAGCCAGCTGGTCCAGTCGGAAAAACTCGCCTCGCTCGGCCAGCTGGCCGCGGGTGTTGCCCACGAAGTCAACAACCCGATCGGTTTTGTCTCGTCCAACCTCGGCGCCCTGGACGATTATTTCGGCCGTTTGCAGAACATGCTCAAGGCCTATGCTGACGCGGAAAACACCCTGATTCCGCACGGGCTGAGCGCGGAGCTGGCGAAGCTGCGCACGGCAATCGAGCTGGACTACCTGCTGGAGGATATCCCGGCACTGATCCGCGAATCCAAGGACGGTATCAGCCGTGTTGCGCGGATCGTCAAGGACCTCAAGGACTTCTCGCGGGTAGACAGCAGCCAGGACTGGCAACTGGCAGACCTGCAGCAAGGCATAGAATCAACGTTGAACATTGTTGCCAGCGAACTCCGGCACAAGGCCGATCTGGTCAAGGATTACCAGCCCTTGCCGCAGGTCGAATGCCTGCCTTCGCAGATCAATCAGGTGGTCATGAACCTGCTGGTCAATGCCACCCAGGCGATGGGCCCCGAACGCGGCAGGATTACCCTGCGAACCGGCGCCAATGATGCGTGGGTATGGATCGAGGTTGGGGACAGCGGGTGTGGCATCCCGGCCGAGAGCCTGCAGAAGATTTTCGATCCGTTCTATACGACCAAGCCGATTGGCCAGGGCACCGGGCTGGGATTGTCGCTTTCGTACGGCATCATCAAACGCCATGGCGGCGAAATCCAGGTAACCAGTGAAGTAGGTGTCGGTACGACCTTCAGGGTGGAACTGCCCATCCACCAGGCCCGGTCGGCCTGAGCTCGCCTCCAGCCTGGGGAGGCGCAAGGGTGGAATGCAAATTGCTGAAACCCAGGGGGATCGAGCCTCCGGAGGGCGCAAAAATGAACCGGGACGACCGCTTCTACATGGTTTTCGTGGTGACTGCCGTGTTGCTGCTGGATTTCGCCGCGACCTGGGTGTTTCTGCAGGCTATCGCCTGACCTTCCCACCTTTGGGTAGCGACACCCGGAAGCGGGGCTTTCGTTGTGTAGTTGCCGGCAATTCCACCGGCCGTAGCGCGATGTTGCGCGTTGCCGCCTCGTCGCGCTCGAATTGTCAGTGGTCGGCGAATTGCTGCCCAACTACCAAGCTACTTGTGCCTGGGCTATTTAATGACTTGGTTCGTATAGACCTGCCCAACTTCAGTTGTGTAAATGAAACTTAATCCTATCGCCACCGGGATGCGGTGAGCGTCCTTTTTACATCCTGATAGATGCAAATGGATTGCGCTTTTTTTCGCACTCACTCAACTGAGCACAAGCGTATGAATATGCTCGATCAGCAACTTTTAACTCGAGTGGATTGTTCGGATCAAAAGGCTTATCCCCTGTAAAACAGTGCACACGGCCGGTTCCGAAGTGCAACTGAAAGGTTGGGCAACGGTACCGGCATATCCGCGAGAACTATTGATAAAGTGATACTGGCGTTTTATCGGCGGCATGCTATTTCTGAAGAAACGAGTGCGACCACTCGGTCGTAATGTTGACAAAGGGACTGTCAGTCATGTCGATACAGGCCAAGATATCTCCTCTCGCTCAAAGTGTTTCCTCTGCCGCCCCCATTTCGATTCCCAGTAACGGAATACTGACCCTCTCCCAAAGTAGTAATGTTGTTCTGGATCTGGCGCCTGAAAGTGTCGAGGGATATTCAAAAAGCGGTGCCGACCTGATCGTGCAGCTGAAGTCCGGCGAAAACCTGCGCATCGCCAACTTCTATGTCGAGGGGCAACCTGTCAGCCAACTGTATCTGGTAGACCGGGACAAATTGTTGGCTGTCGACCTGCCGCCGGTCGCCGGCGATGGACCGTTGATGGCTGGCTATGTGGCCCAGGAAAGCCTGGCCGGGTTCGAGTCACTGACTGCCACTGACGGTACCATTGCCGGGCTGAGCCCCGGCGCGGCACTGCTGGCCGGTGCTGCGGTCATCGGTGGCGGTGTCGCGATCGCCAACAGCAGCGGTGGCGGTGGCGGAGGCAGTGGCGGTGGAGGTGTCGATGGTAGCGTACCGCCTGACACCACGCCCCCAGCAGCGGCCAGCGGCTTGCAGATCGCCGCAGATGGCAGCAGCATCAGTGGCACGGCAGAGCCTGGCGCCACCGTGGGGGTCGACAGCAACGGCGACGGGCAAACGGATGTCAGCGTGGTGGTCGGCCCCGACGGCAAGTTCCAGATTCCGCTGAACCCGCCACTGACCAACGGCGAGACGGTGACTGTGGTAGTGACCGACCCGGCCGGCAACAGCAGCCCGGCAGTGACCGTGCAAGCCCCTGACTTCCCTGACGCGCCGCAGATCAACCCGAGCAACGGATCGAGCCTCAGCGGTATCGCCGCGCCGGGCAGTACGGTGGTCCTCACCGACGGCGACGGCAACCCTATCGGCCAGACCACCGCTGATGGCAACGGCAATTGGTCGTACACCCCGGACACGCGCCTACCCGATGGCACGGTGGTCGAGGCAGTGGTCAAGGACGCCGCTGGCAACAGCAGCCCACCCGCCAACATAACCATCGACGGCGTGGCGCCGTCGGCCCCGGTGATCAACCCGAGCAATGGCACCGAGCTCAGCGGTACCGCCGAGCCAGGCAGCACCGTCGTCCTTACCGATGGCAACGGCAATCCGATCGGCCAGACCATTACCGATGCCAACGGCGACTGGCGTTATACCCCCAGCTCACCGTTGCCTGACGGCACTGTGGTGAATGCCACTGCCACCGACCCAGCCGGCAACACCAGTGGGCAGGGGAGTACAACCGTGGACAGCGTTGCCCCGGGCGCGCCCACCATCAACCTGAGCGATGGCAGCAGCCTCAGCGGTACTGCCGAGCCAGGCAGCACCGTGGTCCTTACCGACGGCAACGGCAATCCGATCGGCCATACCACAGCCGACGGCAACGGTAACTGGTCGTACCCTACGGATAGCGAACTGCCCGATGGCACGGTGGTCAACGCGGTGGTCAAGGACGCCGCCGGCAATACCAGCCCGCCGGCCAGCACCATCATCGATGGCGTGGCGCCGTCGGCTCCCGCGGTCAATCCGAGCAACGGCACCCTCATCACTGGCACCGCCGAGCCGAACAGCACCGTGACCGTTACCGACGGCAGCGGTAATCCGATAGGCCAATCGACGGCCGATAGCAGCGGCAACTGGTCCCTCACGCCAACGACGCCGCTCGCCGATGGCACGGTGATCAACGTTGTAGCCCAGGACGCAGCCGGTAACGTCAGCGCTCCGACGACCATCCAGGTGGATTCGCAGGCTCCGGCGGCACCCGCTGTGAATCCCAGCAATGGCAGTGCAATCAGCGGTACTGCCGAGGCGGGGAGCACGGTCATCCTCACCGATGGCAGCGGCAACCCGATCGGCCAGACCACCGCCGACGGCAGCGGCAACTGGAGCTTCACCCCGGCAACCCCATTGCCGGACGGCACCGTCGTCAATGCCGTGGCCCGGGACCCGGCCGGCAATACCGGCCCGCAAGGCAGCACCACCGTGGACGCTGTAGCGCCGGGCGCACCCACCCTCAACCTGAGCAACGGCAGCAGCTTCAGCGGTACTGCCGAGCCGAACAGCACCGTGACCCTGACCGATGGCAACGGTAATCCGATCGGCCAGGTAACGGCTGATGGCAGCGGCAACTGGAGCTTCACGCCAGGCACAGCGCTGCCCACAGGTACCGTGGTCAATGCCACGGCGAGCGATGCGGCCGGCAACACCGGCCCGGCCGCGACGGTCACCGTCGATTCCAGCGCGCCAACGGCGCCAGTCATCAACCCGAGCAACGGCACCACGATCAGCGGCACCGCCGAAGCCGGCAGCACCGTGACCCTGACCGACGCTGGCGGCAACCCGATCGGCCAGGTCGTCGCCGATGGCAACGGCGTCTGGAGCTTCACCCCCGGCAGCCCGTTGCCCAACGGCAGCGTGGTAAACGCCAGGGCGACCGACCCGACCGGCAACACCAGTTCGCCGGCTGCCATCACGGTGGACTCAGTGGCACCTGCGGCACCGGCGGTCGATCCCAGCAATGGCAGTGCAATCAGCGGTACCGCCGAGGCGGGGAGCACGGTCATCCTCACCGATGGCAGCGGCAACCCGATCGGCCAGACCACCGCCGACGGCAACGGCAACTGGAGCTTCACCCCGGCAACGCCCTTGCCGGACGGCACTGTCATCAATGCCGTGGCCCGGGACCCGGCCGGCAATACCGGCCCGCAAGGCAGCACCACCGTGGACGCTGTAGCGCCGGGCGCACCCACCCTCAACCTGAGCAACGGCAGCAGCTTCAGCGGTACCGCCGAGCCGAACAGCACCGTGACCCTGACCGATGGCAACGGTAATCCGATCGGCCAGGTAACCGCCGATGGCAGCGGCAACTGGAGCTTCACGCCAGGCACAGCGCTGCCTACAGGTACCGTGGTCAATGCCACGGCGAGCGACGCGGCCGGCAACACGGGCCCGGCCGCGACGGTCACCGTCGATTCCAGCGCGCCAGCGGCGCCAGTCATCAACCCGAGCAACGGCACCACGATCAGCGGCACCGCCGAAGCCGGCAGCACCGTGACCCTGACCGACGCTGGCGGCAACCCGATCGGCCAGGTCGTCGCCGATGGCAACGGCGT
>Ga0209370_1001209_pt1 | contig 24153 bp, 26 predicted proteins | sample AgamicAtPrz_FD_187164 | JGI IMG/M metagenome (GOLD analysis project Ga0209370, IMG submission 187164) | Agave microbial communities from Guanajuato, Mexico - At.P.rz (SPAdes) (version 2) | ecosystem: Host-associated > Plants > Phyllosphere > Phylloplane/Leaf | place: Guanajuato, Mexico... | reverse complement strand
GTTCGGAATGGTTGGTTTACCTGTTCCCAACATCACACACATCAAGGCATCTTCTTGACCTGGGTTAAATAGACCACGGTAAATACCCGGTGGAATTGAAATCAGGTCACGCTCTTTTAAACGGGTTTCAAATTTTTCGCCGTTGTGCTCAATGAACAAATCAATTTCGCCGCGGAGCATAAAGAACACTTCTTCAACATCGTGGTGAATGTGCAAAGGGCCTTCACACTGTGGTGGCAGAACCATGGTTGAAAACGTGAAGTTTTCTGCTGGCACGGTATTACCGTCATTTGCAACGCCTGTTGCACCCGTACCCATGTAACGCATTTGTGCACGGCGATATTTCGGGTCGTAATCTGCTTGGAACTTCAAAGCATCAAAGTCATATTTACGTGTCTCAAAGCGAGCAATACGCGTGTTTAACCAATCTTCTAAAGAAGTACCTTCTGGTTGTGCCCACGATTCGAATTGTTGTGTAGTCATTTTTTAAACTCCTATACAGTGAATTAATAACGTTTTAAAAGAGGAACCAAGAACAACGACCCAATGACAGCGACGGCAGCCAAGAAGGTAATTCCTAAATTAAAACTATGTGTTTGCATCACGATGTAACCGATAAGAACAGGCGCAATTGCACTTGCAAAATTACCTAACCCGTTAAATATTCCACCTGCAGTCGCCCCAACATTTGAGGTCGTCACTCTTGCAAGCAGAGCAAATACAGCAGCTACTCCAAAACCCCACGCCATCGCGCTTAAAGACATGGCAGCAATAATCAATAATGGCTTGGTCATAATGACCATCACATACATGAATATGCCCGCGAGTAATAAACCGCTAAATACTTGAATTGCTCGGCGGCCTAACTTGTCAGATAAAAACGCACCCACCACTTCGCCAATTAACATGGCAATGAATGGAAAGCTTGAATACATCCCAAACTCTTTGAGATTGAATCCTTTGTCTTGCATAAGATAAGAAGGAACCCAGCTGTTTAAGCCCCACAAATACGTCATCAATGCAATGTTAAACAGACACACCAACCAGAATGCGCTGTTGCTGAGCAGCAATTTAGTATTGGCAATGTGGCCTTTGAAATTGGTACGTTTACTCTCACCATCAATTTCGACAGTTTTCTTGAGTTGTAAGTTACGCAAACCGAAAACAATGCTGAAAATCGCGATTAGTGTTAATCCAGCCATCACAAAGAAAGTGGTATGCCAATCATGGTGTGCTAAAACATTTGCAGTGATCGGGAACCCAAGGAATGCACCAATCGGCGTTCCAAGTAAGAACATGGTAGAAGCACGTGCCTGCTGACGGTCAGTGTAAGTCTGCTTAACAATGGTGTAAGCCAAGGCAAATAACGGACCTTCTGCTAAACCGAGCAGTACACGTAAAATCAACATGCCTGAATAACTGGTGGTAAACCCCATGCAAAACATGAGTAAGCCCCACGATGTTACGCTCCAGAACAGCATTTTCTTTGGGTTAAAGATGTCACCCAAAAAGCTTAGAAAGACTGAGGAAAAACCATAAGCAAGTAAGAAACTTGTCATGAGCCATCCGAGCTTGGCCTTATCTTCAGCAATTCCCATTGCACTTTGAAAATGAGGATCTGAAAATAAAACCGCAATACTAATCTTGTCGAAAAATGCCAGTACCACACACACCATAAGGACAAAAGCAGGTACCCAATGCTTCAATCCACTTTTTTCTTCATTACTCATGTGTCATTCCTTCGATTTGGTAATGAGAACCAGATTTAATGTTTACGGTTTTAACTTCATGACATTAAATTCAGAATCTGCTAACAGTTTTGGATCTAAAACGGTGTTGGCTTGCATCCAACGTTTTGCCAGTTTGATCAGTTTAGAATCATTAATGGCAATCATATTGAGCAAACGATTTTCATGATCCAGATATAAATAGCTCACCTGATCTTCACCGCCTTGGCGAATCACCAATTCTTTGGTTTTTTCAGGCTGATAAGTCCCTAAAATTTGAATATTGAAGTGATATTGATCAGACCAAAGCCATGGAATATCGCTATATTCAGTTTCAATTCCGAGCATCGATTTTGCTGCTGCAATCGCCTGATTTTGTGCATTTGACCAAGACTGAATGCAATAACCCAAGCCCGGATGAATCGCGACATCACCTGCGGCATAAATGTTTTGATCTGAGGTTTGCCCAAAACAATTCACCACAATGCCATCTTTCACATCGAGACCAGCGTGTACACCTAACTCTTTGGCAATTTCGGCGCCCGCACCCACCACAACACAGTCAAATAACTGACTATTTTGAGGATGATTCACCACTTCAACTTTTTGATTAGGCGCTTCAACCAAATGAAGGCTCTTACTGTCTAAGTGAATTTTTGTGCCTTGGGTCTCATGCATATTTTTTAAAAATGCAGAAACTTCCGGACTCACACTTCTTGCACATAAACGGTCGCCATATTCAAAAATATGAACATCTTTACCTTGCTTACGCGCAGTTGCAGCAATTTCTAAACCAATCCAGCCACCGCCAATCACAGCGACATTTTTTGCATTCTTTAAAATTTCAGCCAAACGTTCACAGTCATGTACATTGCGTAAGGTCACAACATTTGGAATAAACTGCCATGTATTGACCGGTACACGTGCACGGCTTCCAGTTGCAATCAGCAATTTGTCATATGGCAAAATCTGGCCACTTTCTAAATGAACCTGTTTTTGCTCACGGTCGACTTTTGTTGCAATTTCCGGTTTATGCCATTGAACGTTGAACTCTTGAACCTGTTCTGGTGAGAACAGATTCAAACTTTCATAAGTTGCTTCTTTTGAAAGTACTTGCTTAGACAGTGGCGGACGCTCATAAAACACTTGATCTTCATTTGAAACCACGTGAATTTCGCCCACATACCCATTTTGACGTAAGGTATTTACTGCCCAACCCGCTGCCTGTCCGGCACCTACAATTACGATCTTTTCCATAGCCATCTTCCTTGTAAAGCAATCCCTGTTAAACAGGCTTCACCTGACGGCGGGTTGTGTCATCAAGACCACCTTCAATCGCCCATTCGGTGAAAAGCTCTAGACGATGTTCTTCTACACGTGGTTGCCATTCTTCTGTCAAATAATCATCGTTGGTGTAATATTCAAATGCACCACCTAATGGTGAGTTGACGTACCAGAAATAAGCAGAAGAAATTGGATGACGTCCCGGTCCAATGAAAGTTGACCATTCCGAGCGATTCATATTTAAACCGCCCCCAATTACTTCATGGATATCACGAACAACAAACGCAACGTGATTTAAGCCAGCAGGTTTATTTGGAACACTGAGCAAGAATAAATCATGGTGATAACCTTCACCGCGGCAACGTAAGAATGCACCACGATTTTTATAGGCATCCGATAAGTGAAAGCCTACTTTTTCAATATAGAAGTTTTCAGTTGTTGCCAAATCTGGTGTGAAGAACACCACATGTCCAATCGCAACAGGCTGACCTTTTTCATAGACAGGACTTGCTGCATTGACACGTTGAATGTTGCCGTATTGGTTAATACCTTCCGTTTTAAGTTCTGGTACTTCTTTTACAAAACTTTGTTCAAAACGAATGGTCATGCCATTTGGGTCAAGACACTGAACTGTATTTTCAGAACGTTTAAAACCTTCTACATCAGCCAAACGTGCTGCCAAGTCTTCGAGGTCTTGAGTACTTTCAACACCCCATGTGACTTCACGTAAAGTTGAACCTTGTTCAATGGCAGCAGGCAAACGGTCATCATCACAATTAAATAAATAAATTTTGCTACCGTTTTGAGTCTGGTAAAGATCAGCGCCTTCAATATCTGAAGTACTTTGGCTTAAACCAAAGTCTGCTAAAAACTTGTTTGAAGCGGCTCTATCTTCAACTCCAAACTTTAAAATCTCGATCCCTGTAATCATTTGACTACTCCTTAGTTAAAGACAAAACCGCCATTGACCGGAATATTTTGACCTGTCACAAAAGAGGACAAATCCGACAGTAGATACAATGCTGTTCCATTTAAATCTTGTGGAAGTTGCTGACGTTGAATCGCTCTTCCGTTGACATATAAATCGTGACGTTCCTGCGGCACATACTCAGTTGCTTCAACCAGAGTAAGGCCGGGTGACAAGGTGTTAACACAGATATTGAACTGTCCCAACTCTCTTGCCATTGAACGTGTCATGGCAAGAATTGCACCTTTACTTGCCACATAAGCCATCAAGTTCGGTGCGCCCCAAAGTGCTGTATCGGAAGCAACATTAATAATCTTGCCCTCAGCCGATTGTTTTAGATGGGGAACGCATGCCTTAGTGATTAGCCATGTGCCTTTCACATTAATATTCATGACCCGATCCCAAAGTTCAGGATCATAATCAATCATATTTTTTCCACCGACATTGGTTGCCAGTGCCGCACAGTTCACAAGTCCATCTAGTCCGTGTAATACTTCCACGCTTTCTGCAACCGCATTTTCAATAGAGTCTGCATTGGCAAGGTCAACTGTTACTGCATGAACATTGAGCCCCTGTTTCTGTAAAGCTTGTGCTTCTTGTTGCACTAGGTCAGATAAAATATCTGCCATCACAACTTCAGCACCAGCCTCGGCAATGGCTTGAGCAAAATCTCGGCCTAAACCACGCGCAGCACCAGTTACTAAAACTTTTTTGCCTTGCAACAACGCTACATTAGCCATGAGCTTCTTCCTGCATCTCGATACGGTTTGATGCATTTAGCGCAGCAATTTTCTTTAATTGCTTCTCAGCTTCTTTTTTCATTAAACGGCGTAAACGTGCAAGACCAACATCGTGTTGATATAAGAATTCTCGCGCACGGGCATTTGGCGCAAGGTTTTCTAAAATAATGCGATCTTGTTCCAATACATCCCAATGCAACTGTTCTAAATGATTGCGATATAAGAAACGCCATACATTACGTTGCCAGCCACTTACCTTACGGCAGCGCCAGAAAAATACACGGGTATTGTTGGCATCAATTGGCGTTGCATAACCCACAATCCAGAATTCGCCACCCGGACCAAATTGTTTACGATAAGGAATTGAAAGACGTAACCAGCTTGCACCAGTTGAACCATATTCAACCCAGTCGAAGTTCACACCTGTTTGGCCTTCTTTTTCGAAAACAAAGCCATTATCGGTTGTACGATGCTTCATCTCTGCAGTACGTTCGCCGTCTGCCATAGAGTGTGAAGTACAGTGCAAATAGGTCCCATGCATTGGGTCCATCACGTTATCAATCGCGTATTGATGGTTTACTTTCCAATCTGCTTGGCAAAGGAATGAACTCCACTCCTCGCTTGCAAGTTGCTCTGGAAACTCAAGCGGTTTTGGCTGTTCATTTACGTCAATACCAAACCAGATAAAGATCGCACCATGTTGCTCAATGACCGGATAATTCTTTAAACATTTAGTACCAGTCATTGGACATTCATGAACGGCTGGTACATCAGCAACTACACCGTCAGCACGAACTTCAACACCGTGATACCAGCAAGCAACTCGGTCACCCAAGTTCCAACCCAGTGAAAGACGAGCACCGCGGTGTGGACAGCGATCTTCAAGCGCATGAACCTGACCTTCGGCATCACGCCAAACCACAATATTTTCGCCTAAACGGGTAATTCCGACTGGATTAGCAGCGACTTCCCAACTTGCTAAAACTGGGTGCCATTGGTCACGTAAACCAAGTTCTAAATATTCTTCAGCGCTTTGTGAAGTTGATACGATTGCGTTCATTTTATTCTTCCTTGAATCAATAACCTAAACGTTGCATTTCTTCTGTAAAGCTTGCAGAAGTCCATTCATCACCAGATTCACAGCGGAAACCCTGTTGATTAAGTGCAGAAACAACATCATCTAACTCAGTTGCGCCCGCAGAAAATGCCTGAATCAAGTTCTTTACAAAATCTTGTTCGTAAAGAGTTGGCTCTTTATAACGTGTCTGCCAAACCAACAATTCAGATTGACCTGGAACTTGAATATTGTTGATACCTGCTTCGGTTGCTGGCGTTGCATGAATCCAGCTTGCCAACTTTTCATTAAATGTCTTCATTGTTCTGCTTCCTTGTACATTTGAGGACTAGAGTTGAATTTGAATATCCTGTCCTTCAACACGAACTGGGTACGTACATAGGTTTCTACACCCTGGTCCACTTTTTAGCTCACCTGTCTGAATGTCAAAAATTGCTTCGTGCAATGGACATTCAACAGTCTGATCTTCGATAAATCCTTCGGTTAATAAGGCATACGCATGAGGGCAAACATTTTCGATAGCAAAGTAATTTTCATCGACAAAAAATACACCTATTTTTTTCCCTTCAATTTCGATGGCTTTCGGCTCATCTTCGCTAACGTCACCCTGCTGACAAACTGAGATCCAACTCATACCTTGCGTCCTCATTTTGTTTTATATACAAAACATAATTTGATTTTCAAAACACAAGCTAAGCATAATCCCCTTGATCATTTTTTGTCAAAGTAAAAATAAATATAAAATTCATTTATTTAGTAAATTTTAAATATTTTGTTACGTTTCAAACAAGAAACAAAGTTTTAAATATAAAAATTGTTTTATGCATTTTTAACAATTACAATAGTTATAAAATAAAGCAGCATGCCCCAAATTGAACCTTGTTTTATTTATAGGAAAAAGACACGAATGAGCCTAGCGATTGAAGAAGATTCTCAAGAATCAGAAACAACAAAAAATGATGATCGATATTTGGTACCCGGACTTGTGCGGGGTTTAGCTATCTTGCAAGCATTTAACCAACAAGCGCAAGAAATGACAATTACAGAAATCGCTGAAATTTTAGAAGTGAACCGTTCTAGTGCATTTCGTCTGATCTATACACTGGAATCTTGTGGTTATTTAAGAAAAGCATCTCAAAAAACTTATGCTCTCGATTCTAAAGTGATGGAACTTGGTTTTAACAGTTTATCTAAACTTTCATTACTCGATTTATCGACACCTTTAATGAAAGAACTACGTGATCAAACCAAACTTGCGGTGCATCTTTCAATTTTAGAAGGTACTCATATTGTCTTTGTAAATAACATTCAGTCGATGGGAACATTTACGAGTAACATTAGCTTAGGCACCCGCTGGCCTGCTCATGCCACCGTGATTGGTCAAATGTTACTGTCTGATTTACCTGAAACAGAAGTACGTCAGCGTTACCGTAACTTTAGCGATTGGGACAGTTTCTCTGACCTGACGCCAACCAATTTAAAAGCTTTATTGCAAAGGCTGTCGTACGTAAAAACTCAAAAAACTATGGTGAGTTGGGGTCATTATAATCATGATATGGCAGCCTGCGCGGCACCTATTTTTAAACAGTCAAATGGTAAAATGGTCGCTGTTATTTCTGTAAGTTGCCCAATTACGACGTATGATGAAAGAACATTCAAAGAAGATATCGCAAGTCTTGTTATTGAAACCGCAAATAAAATTTCCAAATTTATTTATTAAAAAAAGCGACGTTAAGTCGCTTTTTTATGAAAGTTTATTTTATAAATTAGAAGTTACTTTCAAATACTTTCCCATTCATATCCTGAAAAACAAGTATCGCAAGTATCGAATGATGCTCTTTAATATCAAACTTTAAATACTGCTTTTTAAACTGAATAATTGCATAAAACTCTTCAGCACCATCATCTAAGCCAGTGGCAGAAATCTGGCTGCCTTGTGGAAAATCTGTGAGCCACGCGGCATTATAAAAATCAGATACCGAATTAAATTTACAATACTGTTTTGGTTCTGCCATTATTTTTGCAGCAATTTGATCAAACTGTTGTTGTTTATAAGCATGTAAGCTTAACAGCATGATCGCTCTCCAAATTAAAGCTGGTTTGAGGCCAAAAGCTGTTTCTTTTTAACCTTTTCCCATTGATACCAACCATAAGCTGCCATCAATACAAATGCTGCATACAAAGCGGCTGTTAAAAATAAATCTTTATAGATAAACATACCGACATAAATAATATCGACAAAAACCCAAAGTATCCAAGTTGCAATATGTTTACGACTGGTCCAATACGTTGCGAGCAAACTAAATGCGGCAAGCTGTGAGTCAAGCATCGGTACTGCTGCATCGGTAAAGTTTTTAAGAATTAAACCAAACAGTAAACCACCTACCGCGGCAATAACCATTTGAATGATAGCGGTTTGAACTCTAATTGGTTCAATTCGAATGTCGTGATCTTGCTGTTTTCCCTTAAGCCAGTAGTAAAAGCCATAAAAATTTACGACCATAAAAAAGAACTGCAAAATTGTTTCGCCATATAGTTTAAATTCGTAAAACAAATAGGCATATAAAACAAAGGCAAAGAAATTAAACAGCCAACACCACATATTACGGATGACAGTTAATCCGACTCCAATCAGGCTAATCAAGACCGCGAAAATTTCTAGAGGTGACATAAAAACAGCTGCTTATTGAGATCATTTTGACAGCGTATTATGAGAAAAATATAAAGCGAAGCAAACTGCTAATTTAATATAATCAAAAAATCTATGGTTTATGCTTGAATATAATTTGTACTTTTCTATTTCTATGTTATAAAAATTACATCTGTATTTTTAATATACTTATCATGTTTTTATCTAAAGCCCAATACTGTCTAGCGCGTCAATTATACGCCCCAAAGATTAAGTTCGATGTGGTCAATTGGCGACGTCCTAATTTTGGACAATTTGGCGCTTTAGATACGAAAATCGAGATATTTAATTTGTAATATATCCCCTGATTTTCATCACAAGCCGCCATAAAACGCGGCTTTTTTTATGCCTTTTAAACACCAAAGAACAAACTTTCTGGAGCTTTATATGAAACCATTATTTGAACAACAGAGTATATCCACCCCGCAGATTCAGCCGGCTGTAGCATTATCTTCATCCCCGACTCGCCTTGCTACAGCCGGCCAATTTCTTGCTGTCGTCATTATTTGGTCGCTTACTCCACTCGCAGCCGTCTGGACAGTACAAGAAATTCACTGGGCATGGGGATTATTTATTCGATTCAGTTTGGCGATTCCAATCGCCTTGCTGTGTCTAAGATTTTTTCGTTTAAGGCTTATCTTTAGTAAAAAAGCTGTTTTAAGTTATTGTGCTGGAGCCATTGGCTTATTTGGATCTATGGCCTTTTGCTACATGGGTGCGGATAAAGTCCCCTCTGCCATTATTTCAATTATTTACGGCACCTCTCCGTTGGTATCTGGACTCATTAGCTCCTTTTTATTAGGACGTGAACGTTTTTCACTATGGCAATGGCTTGGACTCGGTACTGCTCTTGTCGGGATGAGTTTTACTTTAGGGCTGTCTTCATCAGGTTTTCAGCTCAACCGCATCGGTATTATATTAGAACTGATTGCTATGCTGTTTTATGTCTTGTCGACGTTTGCCGTGAAATCTATCGGAGCACATATTCCGCCCATTACACAAATGACAGGTGCTACCCTTGTCTCATGGGTCGGTTATGTATGTTTGTTACCTTTCTTTTGGTCACATCTTCCCACTGAATTTCCAAGCCTGAAAATTTCGCTAGCAGTACTCTACAGCGCGTTTTTTTCATCGGTGCTTGCCATGATTTTTTATTATCAACTCATCAAGATATTACAACCGACGACTGTGCTACTTATTACCATTATCACTCCAGTCTTAGCTACATTTTGGGGAACATGGTTCAACCATGAACAGCTCAGCTCACATCTTATTTTAGGTTTAACCTTGTTATGCCTAGGACTAATGATGTATTCACGACGCTCTGCATAATTTTTTAAAACCTGACAAATTTATTTGTCAGGTTTTACTTTTAAGTATTATTGGTAACATTCACCATAAAATAAGAACTTAGTTTTACTTTCATCACCCCTTTATTTTTTGCTTACTAAGTAGTCAACAAATTGTATTTGACACTTTTTAAACGATCGTTTAAAAACTTATTAAAAATAAACAAAGGACATCGGAAAAATGTCAAATCAAGAAGGAAAAGTCAGCCGTGAAACTCGCGGACATATTTTTTTAATTGGTCTAGATCGGGCAGCAAAACGTAATGCCTTTGATAGCTACCTGATTAAAGATTTATCACTGGCGCTTACCGAATATGAAAATAATGATGCTCTTCGCTGTGCAATTATCTTTGCTCATGGCGACCATTTTACGGCCGGATTAGATCTAGTTGAGTTACAACCTAAGCTAGCTACAGGTGTTTTTGATTTTAGTGATGAAGAAGTGAACCCTTGGGGTACAGTGGGACGAAAACTGAGTAAACCATTGATTGTTGCGGTACAAGGTTATTGCTACACCGCTGGTATCGAACTCTTTCTCAATGCAGATATTGCGATTGCGAGTGAAAATACCCAGTTTGCACAGATGGAAGTGCAACGTGGCATCTTACCTTTTGGAGGAGCTACAGCACGATTTACTCAAGCTGCCGGTTGGGCCAAAGCTATGCGCTATTTACTCACCGGTGACCCTTTTGACGCAAAAGCGGCCTTTGATATGAACCTGATTACAGAAATATGCCCTGAAGGTACGGAGCTCAACCGTGCAATAGAACTCGCTGAACATATTGCTCAAGCAGCCCCTCTTGCTGTAAAAGCCACCCTTGCTTCTGCCCGTGAAGCCATTAATGAAGGTTATGAAACTGCTTTTACCCAATTACAGGGCCATCTTCAACCTTTACTCACCACAGAAGATGTTCAAGAAGGTGTGTTTGCCATGTTGCAAAAAAGACCGCCTATTTTTAAAGGTAAATAACACTTCAACACGCTAGAAAAATAAAGAGAAAAGTAATGCAATCAGCAACTCAAATAAATGAACAGCTTAGCCAAACTGTACAATTCCCCGCTTTAGATGGTTATCAACTCAAGGGCACACGTTACTTTACAACGACACCAGCTAAAGCAAATATTGTCGTTGCGGGAGCAACGGGCGTGCCACATGAGTTTTACCGTCGCTTCGCTGAATATATGACGCAATTTGGCTATCAGATATTCACGTTTGACTATCGAGGTGTTGGAAAATCGAGCCCAAAATCTTTAAAAGGATTTGATATGTCTTATTTAGACTGGGGCAAACTCGATTTAGCAGGTGCAATTGAATATCTATCAAAAGAGCCATTACCTCTTTTCATGGTTGGTCATTCCTATGGTGGCCATGCACTAGGTTTGCTACCTAATCATGATAAATTATTGGCTTGCTATACATTTGGTACAGGTGCAGGTTGGCACGGCTATATGCCACTGAAAGAACGCTTTAAAGTGCAAGTGGTCTGGAATATCGTGTTTCCACCTATTGTTGCTGTGACAGGTTATTTGCCTTGGAGCAAATTTAATATGGGTTCTGATTTACCCCTCAATGTTTATAAACAATGGCGTAAATGGTGTAAATGGTGTAAATGGTGTAAAAACCCTAAGTATTTTTTTGCCGACCCAGAACAGCAACACTTAATTGAACAATATGCTACTGTCAAAATTCCAATTTATGCGGTCTCTGCCCTAGATGATGATTGGGCTTTACCTGCTTCATGTCGCGCATTTATGCAACATTATCAACAAGCTCAAGTTTCATACGTCAGTCTTCAACCTCAAGATGTTGCTATGAAAGCCATTGGCCACATGGGCTACTTTAAAAAAGATGCCGAACACATCTGGAATAAAATCCGCATCACTTTTGATGTTTTTTTATAAATCTGCTTTATGTTTTGGATAATGTGAAATGAGACCGCAAAAACTGACCAAAGAAGATCTGCTTAAGCACTGTGCTTTGCAGTTCAAAACTTACGGATATGCAGGAACGAGCATGGACATGCTGGCAAAAGCTTGCGGTCTCACCAAAGCTTCTTTTTATTATTATTATCCAAATAAAGAAGCGCTTTTGCTTGAAGTGTTAAATGGCACTCATCAATATTTAATCCATTCTTTATTTAGAACGACTGCAAGTTCAGAACTCTCAGCCATTGAGCGTTTTGAACAAATGCATAAACGTGCTGTGCAGTTTTTTACCCAAGGGGTGAATGGTTGTCTGATTGGGGTAATTTCAATGGAAGCGGCGTATGGTTCACCTGAAATTTTAGCCAAAATACGTAGTATTTTTCAGGACTGGCAACTGGCTATTCAGTCTATTTTTGCTTGTTGCATTGCTCAAGATCAAGCTGAGATTTTAGCAAAACAAAGTATTGCTGATTATGAAGGAGCGATCTTGATGTACCGTGTCACTCATGATGAGTTTTACATCAATCAAGTTAAGCAACGTATTCTTGGACTTCTTCATTCTTAAAAAAATAAAGCCCACTTAACGTGGGCTTCCTTTTCTGGGTAATCGTTATTCAACTCTAACGATTTTACCTAATTCATCATGGTGAACGACTGTAATTTTCTGACTACGTCCCTGCTCAATTTCATGTTCAGGTAAATCAAAATAGCGTGCATAGTCATCTGTCTGTTTGGCTTTAAGCGCATTACCACCAACACGACGCTCTGGTAGCACATGACTCCATAACAATAAGCAAATTGCACAACCAATTAATGCTGTAATGCCATGTTCAATGCCTACACCAAAGGCATTAAACAAACGATGAACCAAATGTGTTTTTTGAAGCTCAGCCAATACCCAGATCAGTACAAACGGACGCCACAACAACAACCAAACCGCCCACATCATGGCTGTGCTTGTTGTAGAAGCATAGCGTTTATGCCATGGTAATTGACGGCGTAAATCAATAATCAACGAATTTGTCTTCATTTCTCTCTTTACCTAACGAAATGCTGTGGTTTTCCCCAGACATCAATACAGCACGATCTTTAAAATCTCATGACTCTTGCATTTCATCCACGAATGCCCCGATCCGGGCTCACCCAACGCGCACGTTTCTCATCCCCACGTTTTAAAACTTTTGGAAATGCCACGATAGTTGCCGAGATGGTGATTAGCCAAAAGACCAATGGATACCAGATCATCCAGAAATAGTTTTTTCCTAGATGTGGTTCATAACGACTATCCATCCATTTGCTTAAAGCAAACTGAATGAGACAGGTTGCCCCCAATAAAATACCGCTACCATACGGTAAAAATGGAGAGCTCACAACGGCTAAAGCAGGGACCGGTAAAATAAAATGTACCAACCATAATAAAGCCATCGCGAGCATTAAATAGGACCAAACTAAGGTTAAGCAAAGCTCAAACATTAAAGGCCATAAAAAATTTAATTTTGGTTTGGTGAACACATCAATATTTTTAATTAATACCTGTGCCCCACCCATAGCCCAACGTAAACGTTGTTTCCACAAACCGTTTAAAGTTTCAGGCATTAAAATCCAGACCAAGGCATTCGGTTCAAAACGAATGTCCCAACCTGCTCGCTGCAATTTCCAAGTAATATCGATATCTTCAGTCAACATATTTGGAGACCAATAATCCACTTGGTGAACAGCGCTCTTACGAAAAGCGGTAATCACACCCGATACGGTAAATAAGCGCCCAAAGGTACGTTGTGCACGTTTAATCATGCCAACAATCGAAGAAAACTCCCCGACCTGAATACGCCCTAGCAAAGTTGAGCGAGTACGGATACGCGGGTTACCCGTAACTGCTGCAACTGTTGGATTTTCCTGAAAATGACGAATCATCCACTTTGCTGCATGAGGATCAAGTAAAGCATCGCCATCAATACCAATTAAAAACTCGGCATCGGTCATTAAGCTTCCGGCTTGCAACCCCATGGCTTTACCTTGGTTTTGCGCCAAATGAACAACACGTAGTTTTTCATGTTGTGCTGCTAAACGGTCGAGTACCTCTCCTGTATTGTCCGAGCTACCATCATTAATCGCAATCACTTCAAAATGAGGATAGTCCAGTTTTAAAGCATGGCTGATCGTTTCCTCTGCATTATCTCCCTCATTAAAACAAGGAATTAACACAGCGACTTTCGGATAACTCTCTAATGGAGCAGGTTGATCGTAAGGCGGAGCCTGACGTTCTTTCCAATAGAAAATGATCGCGCCAATCATCCATAAATACGACATGAATAATGGATAATAGAAAACGAATTTTAAGGCATGCGACCATATTGCAGCAAAGATTGTCATGTTTTAGCCTCAACTACGGCACAAGACGAGATGATTTTTCAGCAAATGCTTTATGCATAGTGTTCACATCCGGATGATCTTTAATTGGGTCATCTGGGTAATATCCAACATGCATGACACCTTGCTGGTAAAGAGAATGAATTGTTGCAGCCATTTCAGCCGATGGTACCTTTTCGTTTTTACGCCAGTCGGTTGCCTGTAATTCAAAAACAGTTTTCTTAATGCCATTTGGATATTGTTTCACACGATCAATCATATCTTTATAGAATTGATCAGAGTTATCGACCTGTTCCATATAAGGCATTGCCATAATAGCCGTAAAGTCATAACGTTTTAACGACTCTTCAAGCGATTGCGAATACCAGTTTTCTGCATATGGTTTCAAAGCAACTTGCGCGTATAAGTTACGTGCGGTAAGCAAGAACGGTTCATATTGTCGCACGTCATCAACGAGTTGCATGGCGAAATCATCTAGATATTTTGTCTTATACGCAGTCCATTTTTGCAAATCTTGATCGTTATCACGAATTTTTGCTAAATCTGTTGGTAAACCTTGTTTCGCATAAGCTTTTAATGCATCTGGGCTTGCATCTTCATAGTCAGATAAGGTGACATCGTCATGGAATAAAATTCCGTTAAATGAAGATGACTTAGCCAAGTCTTGATAAATCTCACGAATAGTTTGGCGTGCGTCAGATGAAAACGGGCTTAGACGGATATACCCCATGTTGAGGTGTTCACCAGCTTTTGCTTGTTCTGTCACAACCAAATCCTTAGAAACAGGATCAGTTTTTGGTAGTTCCCATGCCAATAAAGGCATCCATGCATAAATACGACTTACAGGCGTACGGGTTTGAATTTGCCATGCTACACGGTTAAATAAGTCAGCACGCATTGGAATGTGACGGTTCGGGAAATAAACCATATCGGCAGAACCATTAGCATCTGGATCTGAAAAAGCTTGCAAATAGATTGTATTTACACCCATCGCATTAATTCGGTCTAACAAATGACCTAAATTACGCTCTTGCTGTTTCGGATCTGGGTCATAAATATAGTCCAGATCGACATGCATAATTTTTTGCGGACGGTTGTTATCCGTTAAATTCAATTCACGATTTTTGATTTCTTGAGCCAAATCATCAGTCGTCATATCGCCTTCTACCAAAATACGACTCATATTTTGTAGAGATTGTTTTGCGTGATCGGCCCCATCATCCAGTGTAATAGTCACTGGCATACCCAATTTTTTCGCAATTTGGACAGTTTGCATATTATAGCGACCATATGGCCACACCATAATACGTGGTGAACGTAAGCCATGTGCTTTAAGTAGCTCGTTATTTTTCTTTAAATCATTATAGATACGTGATTGATATTGTTCATCGTTCTCGTAGGTTTGAGTTTTAACATCATAAAAACGAGTTGTTGCAGCAGGTTCAGAGTTACCTTGCGGGTTGCCTGTAATACCGCGGTGTAAATGATAGCTATGGCTTGCAATTTCTACAAAACCACTATCTTGCATCTCTTTCAGCTCACCCCAGCTTAAGATTTTGTCACGTGGGATTTCTTCCCCTGAAAAATCAACTTTCTGCCCTGCTTTTGGTTCTAACCATGAACCTACGACAGCAAGAACAACCGGAATTTTTTTAGCTTTAATGACTGGATAAGCATTTTGATAGAAAGATTGATAACCATCATCTACAGTTAATAAAATCGGTTTTGTAGGCAGTTGAGCCTTACCCTGATGAGCACGGATCAACTGATCAACCGTAATAAAATGAAATCCGTTTTTTTGTAGCCATTCAACGTGCTGTGTAAATTGTTGAGTGGTCACTGCATATTGAGGAATTAAGGCATTTTTAGTATCGGTAATTTCATGATAACCAATCACCGTAAGTGTTGAAGCGTCCAGTTTAGGTGGTTTAGCTAATGCCATGCCTGACAAACCTGCCAAGGCCAAGCCAAGTGATATGTTCAACAAAGGAGATGCAAAGCGGATAGTCATGAAATAGCGTCTCAATATCAATATAGATTATTTATGTGAAATTTGATGTTAAGGCACAAATTTTTTGAAATTTGGTCTTAATATCACACTGCCTGCAAATGAACAGTTTTTCAGTCAGCATTTATAATCAAATAATCTGAAAATAATCTTAAATATTCAAAAAGCTAAAATATAAATTAATAATGTATTTATATTTAAAGCTCATATAAATAAGAAAGCCCCCTAAAGGGCTTTAATTTTTCACTCGTCACGAGTTTTGACATCGAATAATTCAATTTCAAAAATTAAATTAGAGTTAGCGGGAATAATCTTACCCATTTTACGCTCACCATAAGCTAAATGAGCAGGCACGATGAGTTTACGTTTGCCGCCAACCTTCATTCCCATAATGCCTTGGTCCCAGCCTTTAATTACACGGCCTGTGCCAATTACACATTCAAAATAATTACCGCGGTCAATCGAAGAATCAAATTTTGTGCCGTCTTCTAACCAACCTGTATAGTGAGTTGTAATCAAAGCGCCTTTAACCGCTTCTTTGCCTTCACCCACTTTTAAATCGATAATTTCTAATTCATTTGACATGGTATACCCCTTAAACTGAAACTCTAAATCAAAATTAGTACTTAGTGTACCAACTGAATCTGTAGAATTTGTTGCGCTTTTCTATGTTACTGTAACTGTGTCCACACAACACTTGCCTGACCCTTTTCACCTAAAAGTGTCCATTCATTGTCCATGACATTTAATTGAAGCTGCATCGTACGTTCACACAGTTGCTCAAGCTCAGCGGTGCTTTGAGGGGCAATTTGCCACACTTGAACATTACTTAATGTTTTAATTTTACTATTTCTCTTCCACCAGTCTTCGACTTGTGTGCCATAAACAACAATCGCAACCGTTTTACAACGCGCACTGGCTTTTTTGACTTTATCTTCAGACGGCAAACCAACTTCAATCCATGTTTCTAGCTGACCGGTTAAATCTTTTTGCCATAATGCTGGCTCGTCAGTTTCAAAAAGGTCTTTAGTAAACTCAAGCTCATCACTTGCGAAACGGGCAAAAGCCATTAGACGAACCATTAAACGTTCTAAAGTTTCCGAAGGATGTAGGGCAAGCGTCAGCTGGTAATCACCATAAATATGGTCATCCATATTAGCAATATTCAAGTCTGCCTTATAAATTGTTGCTTTAAGCGCCATGATTAATATGTCCAAAAATTTGGCGCTAAGGATACTCGATTTTGGGTAAAAAATTATAAAAAAACTGAACAATGCAAAGCCTAGTCATGCGAAATTTGCATATTCTTCCAAAACACTCAGCTTATTTTATAGTTGGCCGACTTTTTGCTTGAAAGAGAAATATTCTCCTCTTGCTAAAATTGATGACTTATGTGGCAAAAGCTCAAGCGTAGTTTATTTTTACAGGTTCTTTGTGCTCTGTTTCTTGGGGTCGCAGTTGGAATTGGTTTTCATGATTTCTCCCTATCTCTAAAACCATTAGGTGATGGTTTTATTTCTTTAATTAAAATGCTGATTGCCCCCATTGTGTTTTGTGTGGTTGTACTGGGAATCTATGGTGCAAATGACATCAAAAAAATGGGCAAAGTCGGTGCAAAAACCATTCTTTATTTTGAAGTGGTGACCAGTATTGCTTTAGTTTTAGGCATTATTGTGGCCTATGTATTTAAACCGGGCGTCGGTATGAATATCGATATTAGCCATTTAGATGCAAAAGATTTAAGTACCTACACCGAACGTGCCCATGAAATGCATACAGGTTCGGAATTTCTACTCAATATTATTCCCAAAACCTTCACTGCCGCTTTTGCAAACGGCGATATTTTACAGGTTTTACTCATCGCTATTTTATTTGGCATTTCTCTACTTTTAATTCCTAAACATTTAGCAGAGCTGGTACGCCAAGCGTTGGAAGCTTTTTCGGAAGTCTTCTTTAAAATTATGGGACTTATTATACGTTTAGCCCCAATTGGTGTATTTGGTTCAGTCGCCTACACCACTGCTAAGTTTGGTTTAGATTCGCTCTTACAATTGGGTTATTTGGTTTTACTGTTTTATGCAACCTGCATTTTATTTGTCGTTATTGTTTTAGGTTCGATTTTAAAAATCGCTGGTCTCAATATTTTCAAATTTGTGGGCTATTTTAGAGATGAACTCGCCATTGTTTTAGGTACAGCCTCTTCAGACTCTGTTCTTCCTCAAGTTATGAAAAAGCTCAAAAATCTAGGAATTAAAGACTCAACTGTGGGTTTAGTTATTCCCACGGGTTATTCATTTAATTTGGATGGGTTTTCAATTTACTTAACGTTAGGTGTAATTTTTATTGCGCAAGCCTGCAATATTGATTTGTCTATGCATGACTTGCTAGCAATCTTACTGGTTTCACTCATCACATCTAAAGGGGCGCACGGCATTCCCGGCTCAGCTTTAGTTATTCTTGCAGCAACACTTTCAGTTATTCCAAGTCTCCCTGCAATTGGCTTAGTGCTGCTACTTTCAGTCGATTGGTTTATTGGAATTATTCGTGCCTGTACCAACTTAATCGGTAACTGTGTGGCGACCGTAGTGATTGCTCACTGGGAAAAAGATATTGATCATGCCCAAGCTAAAGCTGTGTTAGAAGCTAAGCCTTAAAACTATTTATAGAGAACATTGGCTCTTCTTTTGCTCAATGTTCTCTATTCTTCAAACTGACAAGCAAGTAACGCTGTTTCAAAAGCCAACCAATCGTGATTATGTTCGCTAATGATCTCAATTCGGTTATCAATACCCTCTTCGCCCGACTTATAATTAAACTGATCAGGATTAAAGTTAAAAACTTTCCAACCTTGATCTGTATTAAAAATTCCCTTGATTCTTAGCCAATCTTGCTGCGCACATAATACGTCTAGCAAAGCATAAAAATCGAATTTCCAGCGTTTAGGTAATTTCCAACCTGCCACAATATAACCTTGTGCCGACTCGACATAATGATAAGGTAATTGCTGAATTTCCTTTACGACCTCGCTCTCACTCATTTGTTTTTGCAGTTTAAGTAAAGGTTGTATAAATCGTTCAGTTAAACGAGCAGCCACATCAATTTTATTTAAGGCTAACTGACCATGTTCAGTTTTAATCCACTCTTGGTGATAAGGCTGGTATTCATCTTTTAATAACTCAAGCGCCTGATCATCTTCAAAAGTCATTACATCGGTATGTGACACCACCACAATCTGGGCAGCTTTTAACTGATCTTCATAAAGGTTTTGTTTAACCCAATTGGTATCATGCAAACGACTACCATCGACCACCGTAATCAACGCTCGCATGGCTAAACTACTTTGCCAATGGGGTTCAGTCAGTTGGTCAAATAACTGAGAAGGATGCCCAAGTCCAGTCGGCTCAATAAAGAGTCTATCTGGTTTCTGTTCACTTAACAGTCGAGCTAAAGCAATATGCATAGGCAACTGACTGCTGCAACATAGACAACCACCTAATAGTTCTTTGACTGCATATCCTTCATCTTGAGGTAAGAGTTGTTGGTCTACTCCAATTTGCCCAAACTCATTCATTAATACCGCCCAAACCTCATCTTTAGGCTTCTGGCTTAATAAATGCTGTAATAATGTGGTTTTTCCTGCCCCTAAAAAACCAGAGATAATATGGGTAGGAACAATTTTTTGGGCAATCAGTTTCACAAGCGGCTCAAATCAACAAGGTTTAAAAAAACTAAGAAAGGTATATCACTGTTTAAGTAGCATGAAAATGATTTTTCACTTTGAAGATATACTTTTCAATTATCGGGCTAAAGCCCCAAATATGTGACAAGCATCTCATCAATTATCTAAATTAGCTTTTGATATTTATAATTCAAACGAAATATCCTATTCAAGCATATTCACAATTCATGCCAAAGTGTTAGGTTTACGTAAACAATTTGGTTTTTTTTCACTCAAAAAGAAATATTTTTTCACATTTTAAGGTGTAATTAAGGCGTTTAACTTTACAGATTCCGCACATAAACGGCCCGTATATTTCATATTGTTAAGATAGGCGTAATAGATTGTTAAGTTAATTGATGTAATCCAAACCTCGGCTTAGCATGTGTCCTAGCTTAGTCATTCAGCCATACAGGTTTCATGTAGGTATGAACGATTAGGTTTAATTTATTTTTAAATGAAATTTAAGGATGCCATAAAATGAAATTAGCTAAAACTTTACTCGCTACTACACTTGCTTTAACTGCTGCTTCAACTTTCGCTGCTTCTAAGCACGCACATAACACTGCTGGTGAAGAAAAAGTTGTTGTTTCAACTCAAGAACAAGCAAACACTGCAAATGCTGCATCTGATGCTGTAGGTTCTGCTTCTGAAGCTGCTCCTGCAACTCGTTAATTCTCTAAGCACTCTCCTCCAAGCTCAGAGATAATTTTACTGAAAGGAAATATGGACGCTGAATTTTAGTAAAGAAAAGAAAGGATCGAACCATGCTGCGGTTCGGTCCTTTTTTAATTCAATTTGTTTTTTTAAGAAGTTTTCTTATACATGCTACAAGATGGATTATGGTTTTCTTGCAGACGTAAAACCTTACGGTGCTCAGCTGCTTCAAAGCGACAACGTTTCCATTCAGTATTGAGATTTAATTGAGGTACTTCACATGGCTTGCCCTGTTCATCAACAGCAACCATCGTGAAATAACAGCTATTAGTATGGCGCACTGTACGCTTCTGGATATTTTGGGCTTCAACACGGATACCTACTTCCATTGAAGTACGGCCTACATGGTTCACACTTGCCAAAAACGTTACCAGCTCACCTACATAAATCGGTTCTTTAAAATTCACTTTATCTACAGATAAAGTCACCACATAGCCACCCGAATAACGACTTGCGCAAGCGTAAGCGACTTGGTCGAGTAGTTTTAGAATCGTACCACCATGAACATTACCTGAAAAATTTGCCATATCAGGCGTCATCAAAACTGACATCGTCAATTCAGACTGGTCATCAGTTGCTGGGGTTATTTCATCTAATGTAGGCATAGCTAAACTCTGGGTCTTAAAACAAGCTCAGACAACATTATGGTTGATAATTCACAAAAAAAACATGCTTAAATCCACAACATGGCATTGTATTTTTTAATATCTTTGATTGTTTTTTAAAATTTAATTTTTTAAGACATTATTTTTAAAGTTATTTTTTAAAGCTGTTTTATTTATCTTAGATTTTTTTAGAAGATGCTATGCCATTTTATTCCATGTTCAATGACATAGCAGGTTCTTATGAGTGACTTGCTATACTTTATTAATGACGCCTGTCACCCCATTAATAATCATATCAATGGCGATCGTACCGATTAATAAAGCAGATAAACGCCCAACAATATCAAAATAGCGGTCGATATGCTTGGCATGTTTATAGCGTAAATGATCATGTGAAAATTTCATCAAAATCAAAATACTGCATGTTAAGAACAAGGTAAAGGCAATCACTAAGGCTGCCTCACCAATTGACATTTCAATCCCTGTGACCACAGCCGCACTAATGGTGCCCGGACCGATCATAAATGGCATGGCAATGGTGCCAGCCAGATGTTCTGGTGCACCGCGCATTTCACCAATGGTATCGGCACCCTGAAAAACATAGCGATAGCCAATCACCAAAAAGATGAGGCCTCCAAAGATCTGAAAGGCTTCAAAACGTACATTCAGATATTTACTAAAAATTGTTTCGCCGCCCCATGCAAATAGCATGAACACGACAAAAGCAATCACACTTCCCTGAATCAGTGCTTTATTAAACACCTTTGCTTCTGAATGGCGGAGCAAGCCAATCATATAAATGCTCATTAAAAATGGATTGAGCAATGAGAAAAATAAAGCAAAAGAATGTAGATAAGGAGAAGCCATGCATTTTCCTCTTAAGCTTGTGGATCTGGGAACAATGGACGGTTCCCCGGGCTAATACGATTAATATGTAAGAACGTCATATGTCTTTCATATTTATCTAAAATATCGTTAATCACCTGTTCTTTACTGTAGCCAACCAGATCGTTATCTTGCGAGCCGTCATAAAGATAGGTTTCAAGTCGGAAATAGAACTGTTTGCCACGTTTTACACGCTGACTGAAGTTCGGCGCGCTATAGCGTACAGGCCAGATCTGATAAACAAAGTTTTGTTCTTCTTCCAAATGAATAGTGAAATCCAGATGGTAAAGCGTCTCTTCATCTTCAAGCGGCGTTTGCTGTACATCTACATTCATGCCCTGCTTAATAAGCTCACCTGCAACGGCCTGAACAGCCGGTAGACAAACTGCATCTAGCATGCGCTGTGTTTCAGTGGTTCCCGGATGATGCATGACTCGAGTTAAACGCTGTTTCCAATTCAGAATATCCACATTCCCTACCACTGGAGCTGCATTCATACTTCGACTGGCTTGCCTGTAATCTTCAAGTCTGAGCGACTTATAAAGCCCCGCCATCACAAGGAACATCACAAAACTAAACGGCAGTCCCATAATAATCGTTGCGTTTTGCAAAGCAGTAATTCCGTTGGTCATGAGCATGGCAAGCGTTAATAAACCAATTGCTACTGCCCAAAATACGCTTAACCAGCGAGGAGCGTCATTATCGATATTCGTAAGTTTAGTCGTAAAGTTACCTAAAACCAGCGCTCCCGAATCGGCAGAAGTCACGTAGAACAAAAGCCCTGTTACGGTGGCAATTGAAGCGATAAAGGTAAAGCCCGGATATTGCGCTAACAGGTCATAAAAACCATGAGCTGGATTTGCTAACACAGTCGCTGCTAAGGTTTGGTTTCCTTCAAAAATAACGCTGTGAAGCGCGCTATTACCAAAAATGGATAACCATGTGAGTGTAAATAGAAGTGGAATAATTAAGGTACCGCATACAAACTCACGAATGGTACGCCCTCTTGAAATACGTGCCAGAAAGAGTCCTACAAATGGAGACCAAGCAATCCACCATGCCCAGAAGAAGAAAGTCCAACTACTCATCCACTCTTTAGGCTGTTCAAAAGCAAAACTTTGTAATGCTAAAGCAGGGAAACGCGTTAAATAGTCACCAATATTTTGGACAAGGGCATTGAGTAAAAACTCAGTATTTCCTAAGAATAAAATAAACAGCAATAACCCGACCGAAACATAAATATTGATTTCAGATAAAATCCGCAGGCCTTTATTGACCCCAGATGTCACCGAAATAACACTAATACCGACCGCGACAGCAATTAGAATAAATTGCATCCAGATATTTTCTGGTAACCCCAATAACACATGTAGGCCATAATTCAGCTGTACCACTCCAATCCCGCAGGTTGTCGCAATACCGAAAATTGTCCCGATCACGGCAGCCGTATCTACACTATGTCCAATCGCACCATTAATTCTGTTCCCAAAAATTGGGTAAAGTGCAGAACGAATGGTAAGCGGTAAGTTATAACGATAACTGAAATATCCCAATGACATACCAATCAAGGCATACATACACCAGCCAGTTAAGCCATAGTGAAACAATGTCCAAACCATACTTTGGCGCGCTGCTTCATAGGTCTGACCTGCTCCGACCGGAGGTTGCATATAATGAGATAGTGGTTCAGCGACCGAGAAGAACATTAGGTCGATACCGATACCAGCCGAAAATAGCATCGCAGACCAACTGAGTAAACTAAACTCAGGTTTTGAATGCTTAGGTCCTAATTTGATACTGCCGTATCTTGAACAGGCAATAAAAATCACGAAAACCATATAGAGCGTTGCGGCAAGCAGATAATACCAACCAAAGGTTGAGGTTACCCACTGGAGTACGGCGTTCATGACTCGATTTGCAAAATCATTGAACAAAAACGTGACGAGAGAGAAAATTAAAATAAGTAGAGCTGAAAAATAAAAAACCACACGGTTGAGCGGGTCTTTTTTAGATTTAGATAATGTTAAATCATCAACTGCTCTTGGATTATCTGTTGCCATACAATCCTCAAGGAATAAAATAAAAACAAAATA
>Ga0209370_1001204_pt1 | contig 24254 bp, 16 predicted proteins | sample AgamicAtPrz_FD_187164 | JGI IMG/M metagenome (GOLD analysis project Ga0209370, IMG submission 187164) | Agave microbial communities from Guanajuato, Mexico - At.P.rz (SPAdes) (version 2) | ecosystem: Host-associated > Plants > Phyllosphere > Phylloplane/Leaf | place: Guanajuato, Mexico... | reverse complement strand
ATACGGGTCATCAGGTAATGAGCGCGGTCTTCGCCTTCTTTGTCGAGGACCGACTCCAGGGCATCCAGCCATTCCTGGGTTTCGATTGGATCGAGGTCTTGCATGGCTTGCTCCAGGGCGGAAAGGCAACCAGAATCGATTGCCTGAGTTTGCGACTGGCCTTATGGGCAGACGTCGTGAATTCTTGGATTACCGGGGGTGTCCTCCGGCGCCGTGTAGTTTTACTACATTTGCTTTCGCATTTCATGCTTTTACACGACAGGGGTAGTAGTAAAACTACATCTATGCGACGTTTCGTCGCATGCTGGCTTGTGAGGAAAAACGTTCATGTTGGTTGGCATTGTGTTGCGAACGGGTAATTCTTGATGGTTGTTGCCAATTTTAAGGCTGTTTCAGCTATTTCCAACTTTTGTACGACAGTCCAACCGTGGTCCGGTTTCCCCTTGGCCGCTTTTTCCTCTCTATTTCACGCCGATCAAGGATAGACCATGCGCCTGCCTTTGCCGTCCGATCTGCCCGCCACCCTGCAACCGCTGGTCGCTCGCAACCAGCAATTCCTTCGCGATGCCGTGGCCTTCCACCCGGAACTCGACCTGCAGGCCTGGAGCCCGCTGCACTGGCAACAGTTCGACCAGGTAGCCGCAGCCAGCGACTTCGTGCTGGGCCTGGCCCGGCGCGAGCCGGCCATGGTGTTCGGCCTGCTGGCCAGTGGCGAGCTGGACCGGCCGTACGCCATGGGCGAATTGCGTGGGCACATCGCCGCAGCCGCCCAGGCGGCGCAGAGCGAGGACGAGCTGGCGCGCAACCTGCGTCGCGAGCGCAACCGCCAGCAGTTGCGCATCATCTGGCGCGACATCACCCGCCAGGCGGCGCTGGGTGAAACCTGCCGCGACCTGTCCGACCTGGCCGATGCCGCCATCGATGAGGCCTACCAATGGCTGTACCCGCGTCATTGCCAGCAGTTCGGCACCCCCATCGGCAACCGCAGCGGCCAACCGCAGCAGATGGTGGTGCTGGGCATGGGCAAGCTGGGTGCGGTGGAGCTGAACCTGTCGTCGGACATCGACCTGATCTTCGCCTTCCCCGAAGGCGGCGAAACCGAAGGGGTGAAGCGCTCGCTGGATAACCAGGAGTTCTTCACCCGCCTGGGCCAGCGCCTGATCAAGGCCCTGGACCCGGTCACCGTGGACGGCTTCGTGTTCCGCGTCGACATGCGCCTGCGCCCGTACGGCTCGGCCGGCGCACTGGTGCTCAGCTTCAATGCGCTGGAGCAGTATTACCAGGACCAGGGCCGCGACTGGGAACGTTACGCGATGATCAAGGCGCGGGTGGTGGCAGGTGACCAGGCCGCCGGCGCGCAGTTGCAGGAGATGCTGCGGCCTTTCGTGTATCGCCGCTACCTGGACTTTTCCGCGATCGAAGCGCTGCGCACCATGAAGCAGCTGATCCAGCAGGAAGTGCGGCGCAAGGGCATGGCCGACAACATCAAGCTGGGCGCCGGTGGCATACGCGAGGTGGAGTTCATCGCCCAGGCGTTCCAGCTGATCCACGGTGGCCGCGACCTCAGCCTGCAGCAACGGCCATTGCTGAAAGTGCTGGCCACCCTCGAAGGCCAGGGCTACCTGCCACCGGCGGTGGTCACCGAGCTGCGCGAGGGCTATGAGTTCCTGCGTTATACCGAGCACGCCATCCAGGCCATCGCCGACCGCCAGACGCAGATGCTGCCGGACAGCGAGCTTGACCAGGCACGGGTAGCCTACATGCTCGGTTTTGCCGACTGGCAGAGCTTCCAGGACCAGTTGGTGTACTGGCGCGGCCGTATCGACTGGCACTTCCGCCAGGTGATTGCCGACCCGGATGACGAAGACGGCGAAGGCGAACTGGTGGTAGGCGGTGAATGGTCGCCGCTATGGGAGCAGGCGCAGGATGAAGAGGCTGCGGGCCGCCAATTGGAAGAGGCCGGTTTCAAGCAGCCCGCCGACGCATTGCGGCGCCTGGCTGCGCTGCGCTCGAGCCCGCAACTGCGTTCGATGCAGCGCATTGGCCGTGAGCGCCTGGATGCCTTTATTCCCCGGTTGCTGGCCCAGACGGTCGAGCATGCCGACCCCGACCTGGTGCTGGAGCGCGTGCTGCCACTGGTTGAGGCCGTGGCGCGGCGTTCTGCCTACCTGGTGCTGCTGACCGAAAACCCCGGCGCCCTGGGCCGCCTGTTGACCCTCTGCGCCGCCAGCCCGTGGATCGCCGAGCAGATTGCCCGTTACCCGCTGCTGCTCGACGAGCTGCTCAACGAAGGCCGCCTGTACAGCCCGCCGCTGGCGCCGGAACTCGCCAGCGAGCTGCGCGAGCGCCTGACGCGTATCCCCGAGGACGACCTGGAGCAGCAAATGGAGGCGCTGCGCCATTTCAAGCTGGCCCACAGCCTGCGCGTTGCCGCCTCGGAAATCAGCGGCAACCTGCCATTGATGAAAGTCAGCGACTACCTGACCTGGCTGGCCGAAGCCATCCTCGACCAGGTGCTGGCCCTGGCCTGGCGCCAGACCGTGGCCCGCCATGGCCAGCCCAGGCGCAGCGACGGCAGCCTGTGCGACCCGGGTTTCATCATCATTGGCTACGGCAAGGTCGGTGGCCTGGAGCTCGGCCATGGTTCGGACCTGGACCTGGTGTTCATCCACGACGGCGACCCGCAGGCGGAAACCGACGGCGCCAAGCCGATCGATGGGGCGCAGTTCTTCACCCGCCTGGGCCAGCGCATCATTCACCTGCTGGCCACCCAGACCAACTCCGGCCAGCTGTATGACGTCGACATGCGCCTGCGCCCGTCCGGCGCCGCCGGGCTGCTGGTCAGCTCACTGGGCGCGTTCGAGCGCTATCAGCAGAACGAAGCCTGGACCTGGGAGCACCAGGCCCTGGTGCGGGCCCGTGTGCTGGTGGGCTGCAAGCAGGTGGGCGCAGCGTTCGAAGGCGTACGCGCCAAGGTGCTGGGCCAGCCGCGCGACCTGCAGAAACTGCGCAGCGAAGTGAGCGAAATGCGCGCCAAGATGCGCGACAACCTGGGTACCAAGGCCACTGCTGCCGGCACCGCGGCCAATGCGTTCGAGCCTGGTGTGCCGTTCGATATCAAGCAGGATGCCGGCGGTATCGTCGATATCGAATTTATGGTGCAATACGCCGCCCTGGCCTGGTCGCATGACCATCCGGCCTTGCTTCGATGGACCGATAACATCCGCATTCTGGAAGAGCTGGAGCAGGCAGGTTTGATGCCGGCCAGTGACGCGGTGCTGTTGCGTGAAGTGTACAAGGCGTTCCGCTCTGCCTCGCACCGCCAGGCCCTGCAGAAGCAGGCCGGGGTGATCGACGCCGCGCAGTTTGCCGATGAACGCCGTGAGGTGCGGCGGATCTGGGGTGAGTTGGGCCTGACTTGATATCGAGTTGGCTTCATTCGCGGGCATGCCCGCTCCCACAGGGAAAGCGCAGGGCCGGATGGCTGTGCAATACCTGTGGGAGCGGGCGTGCCCGCGAATGGGCCATGTGAGTGGTACACTGTCCGCCACATAGCCTGAATATAAAGAGGGGAGGCCAGGCTGTACTGCAGCCTGTCGCCTCCCCGAGTGTTTCTGGACCAAGCATGAGAATACTGATCATTGGCCCCAGCTGGGTCGGCGACATGGTGATGGCGCAGACCCTGTTCCAGTGCCTGAAACAGCAGCACCCCGACTGCGTGATCGATGTGCTCGCCCCCGAGTGGAGCCGGCCGATCCTCGAACGCATGCCCGAGGTCCGTCAGGCCCTGAGCTTCCCGCTCGGCCACGGTGCGCTGGAACTGGCGACGCGGCGACGCATCGGCAAGTCGCTGGCCGGCCAGTATGACCAGGCCATCCTGCTGCCCAACTCGTTGAAATCGGCGCTGGTGCCGTTCTTTGCCGGTATCCCGAAACGCACCGGCTGGCGCGGCGAAATGCGCTTCGGCCTGCTGAACGACGTGCGCAAGCTGGACAAGGCCCGCTACCCGCTGATGATCGAGCGCTTCATGGCCCTGGCCTACGCGCCTGGCGCCGAGTTGCCGCAGCCGTATCCGCGCCCCAGCCTGCAGATCGAAGCGCAGAGCCGCGACGCCGCCCTGGCCAAGTTCGGCCTGGAGCTGGACCGCCCGGTGCTGGCGCTGTGCCCCGGTGCCGAGTTCGGCGAGGCCAAGCGCTGGCCGGTCGAGCACTATGCCAGCGTGGCCGATGCAATGATTCGCCAAGGCTGGCAGGTATGGCTGTTCGGCTCGAAGAACGATCACCCGGTCGGTGAGCAGATTCGCGACCGGCTGATCCCGGGCCTGCGTGAAGAGTCGTCCAACCTGGCTGGGGCAACTTCGCTGGCCGAGGCCATCGACCTGATGTCCTGCGCCGACGCCGTGGTGTCCAACGACTCTGGCCTGATGCACGTGGCCGCAGCGCTGAACCGCCCGCTGGTGGCAGTGTACGGCTCGACATCGCCGGGCTTCACCCCGCCACTGGCCGAACACGTGGAGGTGGTGCGCACCGGTATCGAGTGCAGCCCGTGCTTCGACCGTACCTGCCGCTTCGGCCATTACAACTGCCTGCGCCTGCTGGAGCCGGGCAACGTCATCAGCGCCCTGCACCGCCTGAGCGGGCCGGAGCTGATCGATACCGTGGCCGAGGTCGACTAAGTGCGGGTACTGATCATCAAGACCTCGTCGCTGGGTGATGTCATCCACACCCTGCCGGCGCTTACCGATGCCGCCCACGCCATTCCCGGTATCCGCTTCGACTGGGTGGTGGAAGAAGGCTTCGCCGAAATCCCCAGCTGGCACCCGGCGGTCGACAAGGTCATCCCGGTGGCCATCCGTCGCTGGCGCAAGAACCTGTGGCAGACCCTCAAGAGTGGCGAGTGGAAAGCGTTCAAGCAACGCATGCGCGAGCGCCAGTATGACCTGGTGATCGACGCCCAGGGCTTGGTCAAGTCGGCCTGGCTGACCCGCTACGTGAAAGCGCCGGTGGCTGGCCTGGACCGTTACTCGGCCCGCGAAGGCTGGGCCAGCCGCTTCTATGATCGACGCCTGTCGGTTGCTGTCGGCCAGCATGCGGTGGAACGGCTACGCCAGCTGTTCGCCATGGCTCTGGCCTACGACCTGCCGGAAGGCATCGGCAACTACGGCCTTGACCTTGACCGCCTGCAGCTGCCGCCCGCCGCCCCGTACGTGGTGTTCCTGCATGGCACCACCTGGGCGACCAAGCACTGGCCCGAAGCCTACTGGCGCGAACTGGCCGAACGCATGGGCCGGCGCAAGCTGGAAGTGCGCCTGCCGTGGGGCAACCCGGCCGAGAAGGCGCGGGCCGAGCGCATCGCTCAGGGCTTGAACAATTGCCAGGTGCTCCCCAAATTGAACCTGGCCGGTGTTGCCCGCGTACTCGCGGCGGCCAAGGCCTGCGTGGCCGTCGATACCGGCCTGGGCCACCTGGCGGCGGCCCTCGATGTACCCACCATTTCGCTGTTCGGCCCCACCAACCCGGGGCTGACCGGCGCCTACGGACGGACCCAGATTCACCAGGCCAGTGACTGGCCATGCGCTCCCTGCCTGCAGAAGAAGTGCACCTACAAACCGAGCGCCGACGACCTGCGCCGGTACGATCTGAAACGCGAGTGGCCGCTGTGCTTCACTCGCCTGAATCCCGAGCATGTGGCGAGCCGCTTGAGCGCGCTGCTGCTGGCTGAGGATGTCCGTTGATGCAACTGGCTTTCGTGCTGTACAAATATTTCCCCTTCGGCGGGCTGCAGCGCGATTTCATGCGCATTGCCCTGGAGTGCCAGAAGCGGGGCCACCAGATCCGTGTGTACACGCTGATCTGGGAGGGTGACATTCCGCCGGGCTTCGAAGTGCTGGTGGCGCCGGTGAAGGCGATCTTCAACCACCGCCGCAACGAGAAGCTCAGCGCCTGGATGGCTGCCGACCTGGCCAAGCGCCCGGTCGACCGCCTGATCGGCTTCAACAAGATGCCGGGGCTGGACGTGTACTACGCCGCCGACGGCTGCTTCGAGGACAAGGCGCAGACCCTGCGTGGCGGCCTGTACCGCCGCTGGGGCCGTTACCGGCACTTTGCCGAGTACGAGCGTGCGGTGTTCGCCAAGGACGCGCATACCGAAGTGCTGATGATTTCCGAAGTGCAGCAGCCGCTGTTCATCAAGCACTACGGCACCCCGGTAGAGCGCTTCCACCTGCTGCCGCCAGGCATTTCCCAGGACCGCCGCGCGCCGGCCAACGCTGCCGAGATCCGCGCTGAATTCCGCAAGGAGTTCGACCTCGGCGATGACGACCTGTTGCTGGTGCAGATCGGCTCCGGCTTCAAGACCAAGGGTGTCGACCGCAGCCTCAAGGCCCTGGCCGCACTGCCATCGGCCCTGCGCAAGCGGACCAGGCTGATGGTGATCGGCCAGGACGACCCCAAGGTGTTCCAGCTGCAAAGCGCCACCCTGGGCCTGGGCGAGCAGGTGCAGTTCCTCAAGGGCCGCAGCGACATTCCACGCTTCCTGCTGGGCGCCGACCTGCTGATCCACCCGGCGTACAACGAGAACACCGGCACGGTGCTGCTCGAAGCGCTGGTGGCCGGCCTGCCGGTGCTGGTGTCCAAGGTGTGTGGCTATGCCCACTACATTGCCGAGGCAGACTGTGGCCTGGTGCTGGACGAGCCGTTCGAGCAAGAGCAGCTCAATACCTGCCTGCAGCGCATGCTCGAAGACCAGCAGGCGCGCGCCAGCTGGTCGCGCAACGGCCTGGCGTTTGCAGAAACCGCCGACCTGTACAGCATGCCGCAGCACGCCGCCGATGTGATCCTGGGGCAGGAGACCGCATGAAGCTGATACTGGCCGAACCATTCAAGCGCCTGTGGGCCGGGCGGGATGCCTTCGATGCCGTGGAGGCGCTGCAAGGCGAGGTCTACCGCGAGCTGGAAGGGCGCCGTACGCTGCGCACCGAGGTCGCCGGGGAGGGGTTCTTCGTCAAGATTCACCGCGGCATCGGCTGGGGCGAGATCTTCAAGAACCTGTTTACTGCCAAGCTGCCGGTGCTCGGTGCCGGCCAGGAATGGCAGGCCATCCAGCGCTTGCACGAGGTTGGCGTGCCGACCATGACGGCAGTTGCCTATGGCGAACGTGGTAGCAACCCGGCTGCGCAACATTCGTTCATCATCACCGAAGAACTGGCGCCGACCATCAGCCTGGAGGACTTCAGCATCGACTGGGTCCGGCAACCACCCGAGCCACGCCTGAAACGCGCACTCATCGCCGAGGTGGCCAGGATGACCGGCGGCATGCACCGCGCCGGGGTCAACCACCGCGACTGCTACATCTGCCACTTCCTGCTGCATACCGACCGCCCGGTGACGGCGGATGACTTCAAATTGTCGGTTATCGACCTGCACCGCGCGCAGACCCGGGCGAAAATCAGCCGCCGCTGGCGCGACAAGGACCTGGCCGCGCTGTACTTCTCGGCGCTGGACATCGGCCTCACCCAGCGCGACAAGCTGCGCTTCCTGCGTGGGTACTTCCAACGCCCGCTGCGGCAGGTCCTCAAGGACGAGGCCGCATTGCTCGCCTGGCTGGAGCGCAAGGCGCAGAAACTCTACGACCGCAAGCAACGCTATGGGGATGCACTCTGATGTCGGGTTGGACACTGGCGCCGGGCTATGAACACCTGGCGGCGGACTTCGGCAGCCTCGAGGCGGTATTTGCCCTGCAAGGCGAACGCCTGACCCGCGACCCGCTCAGCGAAGTGGTGCGCATCACGCGAGACGGGGTCAACTACTACGTCAAGCGCTACACCGGGGCCGGCAAGCACATGCGCCGCTACCTGGGCCGGCCGCGGATCAAGGCGGAATGGCAGAACCTGAAGCAGTTCGCCAAGTGGGGCATCCCGACTGCCGAAGTGGTGGCCTGGGGCCTGGAGCGCAAGGGCCTGGCCTTCGCGCGGGGGGCGATGATTACCCGTGAACTGCCACGTACCGAAGACCTGTCGGCGCTGGCCGAGCGCAACGATGCGCGGCTGGCCGACCGCGCCTGGGTCGGGCATGTCAGCCGCCAGCTGGCGCGGCATACCCGGGTCATGCACAAGCACCACTTCGCCCATAACGACCTGAAATGGCGCAACCTGCTGGTCGATGACCAGGGCACGCTATTCTTCATCGACTGCCCCACCGGCGACTTCTGGCGCGGCTTCATGTGGCGGCACCGGATGATCAAGGACCTGGCGTGCCTGGACAAAGTGGCCAAGTACCACCTGTCGGCGACCCAACGCCTGCGCTTCTACCTGCAATACCGTGGCCGCGACCGGCTGAATGTGCGCGACAAGAAGCGCATTCGCCAGGTGGTGGGCTTTTTCGAGGGAAGGGAATGACCGATTACCTGGCCAGCGCGGACCACGCGCTGCTCAAACGCCACGGCCTGGACGACTTCGAGGCATTGTGGGCGCTACAACTGGATGCCGTGGATGAGCCGAACACCGGTCGTGGCGGCTGGAGCAGCGTGTTTCGCCTGGAACTCGAAGGCAAGGGTTATTACCTCAAGCGCCAGTGCGACTACCTGACCCGGACCTTGCACCGGCCATTCGGCGAGCCAACCTTCGCCCGTGAATTCCGCAATATCAGCCGCTACCAGAAGCTGCACATTCCTGCCCTGCAGGCGGTGTTCTATGGTGAGCGCAAGCAAGGCGGCCAGCACCGGGCCATCCTGATGACGCGCGCCCTGGACGAATGGGCCGACCTCGACAGCCTGCTGGCGCGCTGGGCACAACTGGGCGATGCCGAACGCAATGGTATCCTGCAGGCCTGCGGCCAGCTGGCGCGCACCCTGCACAGCGCCGGGCAGGTGCATGGCTGCTTCTACCCCAAGCACATCTTCCTGCGCCAGCGCCGCGATGGCTGGGACGCGCAACTGATCGACCTGGAGAAGACCCGCCCCCTGCTGTTCGGCATGCGTGACCGCCTCAAGGACCTGGAGCCACTGTTGCGCCGCGCCCAGGCCTGGAGCGAGGACGAGGTACGTAACCTCCTGGCCACCTACCTGGCGCAGCCAGCCGATGGCTCGCTGGTCGACATCTGGCTGCAACGCCTGACGCAACGCCGTCGTGAAAAAGAGGCCCGCTGATGCGTTTGTCCGAATTGAAAGAAGCCGGGCGCAACCCGTCGCTGCCCCTGAGCATTACCCTGGCCGACGCGGCCGGCAGCGCCGAACTGCAATTGCTCAGCCTGTTGCGCGTGCTGCCAGGCCAGCGCTACGTGGGCGCCGGGGTATGGCGCGGCACTCCGGTGCTGGCCAAGCTGCTGGTCGGTGGCAACGCCGCGCGGCACTTCCAGCGCGAACTGCAGGGGGTGAAGCTGCTCGCCGAGCAAGGCCTGACCACGCCGAAGCTGCTGGCCGATGGCCTCAAGGAAGACGAGGGCGGCTGGTTGCTGTTCGAGTTTCTCGACGGTGCCGAGAGCCTGGCCGATGCCTGGGCGGCAGTGCAAGACTTGCCGGTGCTGGCCGACGAGCAGCACCTGGTGCTGGGCGAGGCGCTCACCGCGGTGGCACACATGCATGCCCAGGGCCTGTGGCAGGAGGACCTGCACCTGGACAACCTGTTGCGCCACGGCGGCAAGCTGTACCTGATCGACGGCGCCGGTATCAAGGCCGAAACGCCCGGTCAGCAGCTGTCGCGCCCGCGTGTGCTGGAAAACCTCGGGGTATTCTTCGCCCAGTTGCCCAAGCGCCTGGAACCGTTCATCGAAGAGCTGCTGGTGCACTACCTGCTGGCCAATGCCGAGCACGCGTTGCCGCTCGAGGCGCTGCAGAAGCAAGTGGACAAGGTGCGCAGCTGGCGGCAGAAGGACTACCTGGAAAAGGCCGGTCGCGAATGCAGCCTGTTCAGCGTCCAGCGCAGCCTGTCAGGCCTGCGCGCGATCCGGCGTGATGAGGTCGAGGCCATGCTGCCGGTGCTGGAGCAGGCTGACCAGTTGATCGACCAGGGCCACCTGTACAAGACCGGCGGTGCCGCCAGCGTGGCACGCATCGAGGTGAAGGGGCGCCAGCTGGTGCTGAAGCGCTACAACATCAAGAACACTGCGCACTGGTTCAAGCGCTTCTGGCGCCCGAGCCGGGCCTGGCATTCGTGGATCGAAGGGCACCGCCTGGCGTTTCTCGACATCGCCACGCCGCGCCCACTGGCGGTGCTGGAGCAGCGCGTGCTTGGCCTGCGTAGCCGCGCCTACCTGGTCACCGAGTACCTCGATGGCCCGGATCTGGCTGCGTGTTTTGCGCCTTACGTGGAAAGCGGCGATGCGCCTGAGGAACAGGTCGACGCCCTGGTCCAGGTCATGCAGCAGCTGATACGAGAACGCATCAGCCATGGCGACTTCAAAGGCCATAACCTGTTCTGGCACAACGGCCGCTGGTCGCTGATCGACCTCGATGCCATGTGCCAGCACGCCACCCAGCTCAGCTTCGCCCCGGCCTACGCCCGTGACCGGGCGCGGCTGTTGCGCAACTGGCCAAGCGACAGTGCCTTGCATCAACGGCTGGACCGGTTGCTGCCACGCCTGACCGAGTAGGCCTCGGGCAGGGCCATCCAGCCGCTGCTACGCCCCGCCTGGCGTACCCGGATACGCCACTGCCGGTCATGCCAGCGCAGGATGGCCCATGGCACCACGCCTGCCGTAGCGGCATGCGGGATGGGCAGGTGGAAGTGATCGTCGAGCAGGTGCCTGCGCAGTGCAACCTGCCCACCTCGGGTCTGCAGGTACAGTTGCTCGTCGGCCTGATGCAGGCCGTCGATGGCCTCGATGGAGTCGCCTTCAAGCGCATATGGCAGCAGGCAGTCCCTGAGCAGCTCGGCCAGGTCGGGCACGCCGTCGTACCACAGCACCGGGGAGTCGATGACCCAGTTGCCATCGGCCAGGCGTTTGACCGGCTGTTTCAGGTAGGCATCCGGCTGCACGGGGTCCACCACGCGCCAGCGCTGGCCGTCGAAAGCGATCTTGTAGTAGCGCTGCTGCGCGTCCTGAATGTAGTACTGGCTGAGCCCTTCGAACTCGGACGCCTTTTCATAGACCCCCTCGGCGTAGATGCCGTCGATACGGTAACGCAGGTTTTCTACCGTAGAGACCACGCTGTAGCGCGCCGGCAGCGGTAGCGGTGGTTGCGCCGGCAGGCCGCGCAGCACTCGGCGCATCAGGCCGGTGGCCGCCATACTGGTGCCGGCATCGTTGGCGTGGCTGAGGGCGTTGTAGGCATGTTGCAGCACGCCGCCGATATCTGCCTGGCGATAGGCCTGTATTCCGTCCCAGATGCTCATGACCATCCGCCCGAGTGAAAGCGCCATCAGGGGCCGCGCCGGCAATCCCAGGCTGATCAGGTCCACCAACTGCCAACCCAGTGTGATGCCTTGTTCCACGTCGGCTTCCCGGGTGCTGCGGCTGTTGGCGTCTGCCACGGCGATCATGCCCCTGGCTGCGGCCATGTAACACGCATGGAACAGCTCTTCGTCGACAGCTGGCATGCGCAAGGCAGCGCCGAGGCTGCCCTTGAGGAACAGCTTTCGAGCCTGGTCCCTGGGCACCAGCGGCAGGCGGTCCAGGGTATAGTCCAGCAAGGCAGGGGCACTGCGCAGCTGGCGCAGCAGGACCCGGAGATTGGCCAGGCTGCGCCAGGCGCGACGGTCGGGGGCGTCGGGGGTGTACAGGACGAAAGAGCGTATGCCAGTGGTTGCGCTGTCGATCAGCAGCACACCCTGCAGCGTGTGATTGTAGATCGTCAGTTGGCGTACGCTGATGCGCCGTCCCTCGACAGGTGGGCGCAAGGCATTGTGAGGGTGATCCAGCACCTGCCTCACCCAGCGGTAGTCGCGTTCCGAGTCGGCACTGGTCAGGTGCCTGGCGTAGCGTGCCTTGACAAGCTCCGCTTCCATGCGGGCTCGGTTGACCTTGGCATGGGCGTTCAGCCGCCAGGCTCCGAGCGGGGCGTCGATCAGTTGTTTGTGCAAGAAATCGCTATAGCTGCCACCGACGCTGAGGCTTCTGACCAGGCTCTTAACGTAGCCCGCTGAAAGCGCAGCAGGCAGTGGTTTGGAGTAGCGATGCTCGACCCGTGCGGTCAGCCAGTAGTCATAGTCGAACCAGTTCACATTGCGCAGCGCCAGCTGATCCAATGGGTAGCTTTCCCTGATGGTCTCGATCAGCTTGCCTCCGATTTTGTGCACGCCACGCCAGGTAACATAACTAGAGGGTTGAAGCGGATTGAGGTGTGGCCCGACCTGCTCGGTGTGAACGACATGCACCAGGATGTCGCTGGCTGGATAGGTCAGCCCCAGGTCGTTGCGCAAGCGTTCCTCGACCCGGGCGGTGGCCCATTGGCGCAGTGTGTGCTTCTGCCGGAACTGGGCGAAGGTCAGTATGCCGGCGGTAGCGACACTTTCACTGGCCGCCACCAACCGCTGCATGGTTTGCATGATATGGGCGAGCCCTGGCTCGCCGGCCGAGCGCAGCCAGTCGGGCAGGTTCTTCTCCAGCAACAGCGAGTAGCGCGTGTCGAGCAATGCCCGTTTGCCGGCTTCGTCGGCCAACGCCATGGCCTTGCCCAACGATGCAGTTGCTGTGGAACTCGCCAGGGCCTGCTGGAGACGTTGGCGCTGGGCTTCCAGAAGGTTGTCGACTTGCATCTGCAACGGGTCGTCGGCATACCACTCGTAGCACAGGCGATCAGCCAACCCGGCACTGTGGATGCGCTGCGGATCGACCAGCAGGCTCAGCAGCGGGACGCTCTGGATGGGGTCGTCCAGCCGTTCGCAGAGTTCACGGTGCAAGTCGGCAAGCGAGGGGTAGGCTTCGACGCCTTGCGCCAGGCCGCAAAGCAGCGCCGGCCCGGTTGCCTGCAAACCGTCCAGCTGCTCGCCCTCGGCGGTGCCGGCCACGATCACGAACATACCAGGCAGTGATGCTCGCCAGTTGGGCCGGCTGCGCTTGAGTACGGGCCGATACACCTGCGGACGCCGGGCCAGTGGCTGATGGTGGCGTTGCCAGGCGTCGGGCAGGTCGAGGCAGTTGCGCAACATATCCGCCTGGTCGGCAACCAGCGTCTGGTCGGCCAGGCGCAGGTCCAGCTCGGCGTGCATCAACGCCCTGCGCAGGTCGGCAAGGCGCGTGCGCCTTGAACGGCCCTGGCTGTCTGCGTCGGCCCAGAACTGCGCCAGTTCGGCATGCAACTGTTGGCGGGTTTGAATGGACGGCGCGGGTGTTGGCAGGCCAGCCAACAGGCTCGCGATCTGCTGGTCGATGAATTCGATGCGTTCCAGCGGCAGCATGGTGTGCTCCTTGAGGGTAGGAGCACACAGGCTGCGCACTTGTGGGGTGCTGGGGGTGGTAACCGGTTATCGACCACACAGCGCACGCAGGCTGAGCACCGCCGGGGTGCCCAGGCCCAGCCAGGCGAGTACATCCCAGGCGCCGTCGCCGAGCAGGGCGGCAAACAGGCCGGCGGCGCCGAGCACGGCAATGGCGGCGGGCCAGGCGAAGATGCGCCGGGTAGCTTGCGACCTGTGGCTCATGTGCGTGTCTCGCGGGCGCTGCGTTGCTTGCCCCACCACAGGTACAGGCCGCTGCCGAGCACAATGATGGTCAGCACATCGAGCACCGCCCAGAGGAGCTGCATCGGCCGGCCGCCGTAGTCACCGAAATGCAGCGGCTGCGAAAGGCCCAGCGCGTCCATGTACCAGGGGCGGTCGCCAACTGCGGTCAGCGCGAGTGTACGAGCATCGATCAGTACCGGTGTGAACAGGTGCGAAGTCAGGTGCGTGGCGCCATTCATGAACACGGTGTAGTGATGTTCGCTGGAGAAGCGCGTACCTGGGAACGCGATGAAATCCGCTCGCATGCCAGGCGCCGCCTGCGCGGCGATTTCCAGCAGGCGCGAGGCCGGGGCGCGCTCGCTGAGCGCGGGTGCGTCGTGGTACGGCGCGACCATGGCGGCCAGGCTGTCGTTGCGCCAGGCGGCGATGACCAGGTCGGACAGGGCGCTGATTACCCCGGTCACCCCGACCGTCAAGGCCCAGGCGAGGGTGACCACGCCGATCAGGTTGTGCAGGTCGAGCCAGCGCAGGCGCCGCGACTTGTCGTGGCGGACCGTGGCGAACGCCAGGCGGCGCATGAACGGCGCATACAGCACGGTGCCGGAAACGATCGCGACGACGAACAGCAAGCCCATGAACGCCAGCAACAGTTTGCCCGGCAGCCCCGCGAACATGTCCACATGCAGGCGCAGCATGAGCATCATGAAGCCGCCATTGGCCGCCGGCATGGCTACTGCTTCGCCAGTGCGAGCATCGAGCATGAAGGTATGCGAAGCGTTGGGTTCGGTACCGGCAGTGGCGGCGGTGATGGCGACCACGCCGTTGGGCTCGTCTTCGTCGTAGCCGAAATACTGCACGACCTCGCCGGGGCGGTGCTGTTCGGCCTTGACCACCAGCTGTTGCAGGTCGAGGTGCGGGGTGTCGGCTGGCAGCTCGCGCAGCTTCGGCGCGTCGCCGAGCAGCTGTTCGAGCTCGTGGTGAAAGATCAGCGGCAGGCCGGTCAGCGCCAGCAACAGCAGAAACAGGGTGCAGACCAGGCTGCTCCAGGTGTGGATCGTGGACCAGCGGCGGATGGTTGGGCTTTTCATCACGGTACCGATATCTGCCGAATGGGACCTGGGGCTGTGCAACAGCCCCGGCTCACTCAGAACTTGTAGGTGGCACTGGCCACGACGCTACGTTCGTCGCCGTAGTAGCAGTAGTAGGCGTCACAGGTCGACAGGTAGTCCTTGTTCAGCAGGTTGGTCGCGTTGAGCGCCACCGACGCGCCCTCGAGGCTGCTGTCCAGGCGCCCCAGGTCGTAATGCACCGCTGCATCGAACACCGTGTAGGCGTTGGCCTTGCCCAGGTAGGTATTGGCCTGGTCGCCATAGGTATTGCCGGTATAGCGCGCACCCAGGCCAATGCCGAAGCCGTCGAGGACCCCCGCATGCCAGGTGTAGTCGCCCCACACCGACGCCTGCTGATTGGGCATCAGTTGCAGGCGGTTACCTTTGAAATCGCCGTCCTGCACTTCCGACTTGGCCAGGGTGTAGGCGGCAATCAGCTTGAGGTTGTCGCTCACATCGGAAACCGCTTCAAGTTCCAGGCCACGCACTTTCACCTCGCCGGTCTGGCTGGTGATGGTCACGCCACCGACGGTATCGGTGACCGAGACGTTTTTCTGGGTCAGGTCGTACACGGCTGCCGACAGCAGGGTGTTGGAGCCCGGGGGCTGGTATTTCACGCCCAGTTCCCACTGCTTACCTTCGGTGGGTTTGAACGAGTCGGTTGCCGACACACTGGCATTGCTGGATGGCTGGAACGACTCGGCGTACGACAGGTAGGGCACGAAGCCCGAGTCGAACACGTAGCTGATGGCGGCGTTGCCGCTGAACTTCTTGTCGCGCTGGGTATTGGTGGCATCACCCTGGTTGAGGAATCGGGTGCCGGTATGCACCCAGTCCTCGCGCCCACCCAGGGTCAGGCGCCAGTTGCCGAGGGCCATCTGGTCCTGGACATACACGCCGGTCTGGCGGTTTTTCTGGTTGTAGTCGTAGAACGCGGTGGAGCGGTCCGGGCGGGTGATCGGCAGCCCGTAGACCGGGTTGCTGACGTTGCTGTCCGGCACGTTGAAGTCGAATATCGACAGGTAGTTGGTGTTGATGCGCTGGTGGTCCAGGCCGATCAGCAAGGTATGGCTGATGTCGCCGGTGGCAAAGTCGGCCTGGAAGTTGTTGTCCACCGCGAACTGGCTGATGTCTTCGTCGGTATTGGTGGACATGCGCCGGACCGTGCCGTCGTCTTTCACTGGCGGGTTGTTCTTGTCATAGCTGCCGGGCGTGATGGTCTGGAAGGCCAGATCCGACTTGGTGTAGCGCAGGTTCTGACGGAACTGCCACACGTCGTTGATGCGGTGCTCGAAGGCGTAGCCCAGCGCGTAGTAGGTGCGGTCGTAGAATTCGTAGTCAGGGTCACCGAGGTTCTTGTGGTGAGAGATCTTGCCGAACGGCATGTCGATCTTGGTGCCCTGGATCGGCCGGAACTGGCTGGTGGCACCGGTATCGTCGCGGGTGAACTGGGTGAGGAAGGTCAGCGAGGTGTCTTCGTCGATATTCCAGGTCAGGCTCGGGGCGATGTTGTAGCGCTTGTCGTCGATATGGTCGATCTGCGTGCCACCGTCGCGGATGACCCCGCTGACGCCATACAGAAAGCGGCCTTCGTCATCGATCCTGCCGGTGCTGGCGAAGTTGATCTGGCGATGGTTGTCGCTGCCGTACTGCAGCTCGATTTCATGCGCGCTTTGCGCTTGCGGGCGGCGGCTGACCATGTCCAGCAGGCCACCGGGCGGGGTCTGGCCATAGATCGATGAAGCCGGCCCGCGCAGCAGGGCAAGGCGGTCGAGGTTCCAGGTTTCGGCTTTGGGGTTGGCGTATACGCCACGTGGCAGCGGCAGGCCATCGAGAAACTGGGTCGGCTCGAAGCCCCGCACGCGCATCCAGTCATAGCGTGTGTCACTGCCGAAGCTGGCCGAGACGATACCCGGCATGTAGCGCACGGCATCATCGAGGCTGTGTACGCCGCGGTCTTTCATTTGCTCGCGGGTGGCGACAGAGACCGAACGCGGCAACTCGACCAGTGCGGTGTCGGTCTTGGTGCCGGCGGCGCTGCGCTTGGCCACGTAGCCTTCGACCGGGCCCCACGCGCTTTCGCTGATGCTGGCCGCTTCCACGGTGGTTGCCGGCAGCGCCAGGGTACCTTCCGGGACTGGCGCCAGGCTGTAGCTGCCAATACTGCTCTGTTGCAGCTGCAGCCCGGTGCCGCGCAGGGCGGCCTGCAGCGCGCCCAGGCCGTCGTACTGGCCGCTTACCGGGGCCGAGCGGCGGCCGCTGACCAGAGCCGGGTCGATGGCCAGGGCGATGCCGGCCTGGCTGGCGATCTGGTTGAGGGTGGCGGCCAGCGGGGCGCTGGGCAGGTCGTAGGCGCGCGCGGCGGATGGCTCGGCGGCGTACAGGACAGGGCTGGCCAATGGCGCGGCTACCGCGATGGCCAGGGCGATCAGGCTGGGGCGCAGGATACGTTCAACAGCACGGGACATGCAGCGGCTCCTCGACGGGTAAGTGCTTACTGCTTCCTTGCCGAGCGAGATTGGAAAAGTGACAGAGCGAATCTGAAAAATATCGAGAATTATTTGAATTGGCGGGCGTGAACCCGCTTCTACACGGGCCGCCCGGCTATCTGGGCTTGACGGTCACCCACCACTGGGTATGCCGCTCGATCTTCACCGGCAATACTGGCACCAACGACGCCAGGGCCAGGTCGGTGTCGGTCAGCGGGAAGCTGCCAGTCACCCGCAGGTCGGCGACCTTGTCATCCACACCGAGGTAACCGCTGCGGTACTGGCCCAGTGCGGCCAGCAGGTCAGCCAGGCGCACGTTGTCCACCACCAGCATGCCGCGCGTCCAGGCGTCGGCACCGGCGGCTACCGCGCCGACCCGGCCAAGGCCGTTGGCGTTCATCAGCAGTTGCTGGCCTTCGTGCAGCACCTGTTCATCAGCGCCATTCAGCGGCAGGGCGGCGACCGAGGCTTGCAACACTTCCAGGCGCGTACCCTTGGCTTCACGGCGCACCAGGAAGCGCGTGCCCAATGGACGCAGGCGCCCATCGTCGGTACTGACCAGCAATGGGCGCGGGTCCTGATGGCCGGTCTGAACCGAGATTTCGCCCTGGTGCAGGACGATGCTCCGTTGTTCGCCGGCGTAGTCGATATCCACGGCGGTATGGCTGTTCAGGCTCAGCAAGGTGCCGTCTTCCAGGCGCAGGGTACGCAGCTCGCCGGTGGTGGTGCGCTGGTCGGCCAGCCAGTAACTCGGCGCGAGCGACGGTGCGCCGACCCAGGCCAGCAGCGAGCCGAGCAGGAACATGCCGGCCAGCCCACTGCCAACCTTGCCGATACGCCGGCGCAGGCCGACCCGCGACTGCACCAGGGCCTGGCGTGCCGGGCCGGCTGCCGCGCCGACGCGCTGGTCCATCGCGCCCAGTTGGTGCCAGGCGCGGGCGTGCTCCTCGCTGGCAGCATGCCAGCGCATGAATTCGCTGCGCTCATCGGGCGTGCCGCTGCCACCGTCGAGGCTGAGTTTCCAGGCAATCGCGGCTTCCAGCACGCGGGATGAAACCGGGACATTGCTCACGTTGGCTCCCCGTACAGGGCCGTGTAGCACTGGCGCAGGCCCTGGGCGATGTACTGGCGCACCCGCGACACCGAAACGCCCAGGCGCTCGGCAATTTCGGCATGGCCCATGCCGTCCAGGCGGTTGTACAGGAACGCCGCGCGTGCCTTGCTCGACAGCTTGCCCAGCAGGCGGTCGATGGCCTTGAGGTCTTCGAGAACCAGGTGTTGCACTTCCGGGGAAGGTTGCTCGGCTTCCGGCAGCAGGGCCAGCTCGGCCAGGTAGGCCTGTTCCAGCGCGGCGCGGCGGAAGTGGTCGAACAACAGGCCCTTGGCCACGGCAGCGAGGAATGCCCGGGGTTCGCGGGGGGTGTCCAGTTGCGCGCGGCCGAGCAGGCGCACGAAGGTGTCCTGGCTGAGGTCTTCGGCACGTTGGCGGCAGGCCATGCTGCGTTGCAGCCAGGCGAGCAGCCAGCTGCGATGGTCGCGGTACAGCGCACCGACCAGATCGGCATGTGGGCTCTGTGCAGAAGACAAGCAGCGTCCCCCCGGAACGTATGCATTAACTAACGATAATTATTCGCGATTGTTGCAGAGGCGGGGGGCAGGGCGCAATGGGCGCTTATCGGATGGCCATCATGGAACGGCCCGAGCTGCAAAAGCGATTTACAGGCCGTGACTCTGGATCTTGCGCCGCCGCCACCCGCGCAGCCGCTGCTCCAGTTGCAATGGGCTGTCCAGCTGCTGGCGCCGGGCCTGGCTGAACAGGATCAGCGCCAACTCGGCGGTCACCAGGGCGTCGGCACTGGCATGGTGGCGTTCTTCCACCTGCAGGCCGAATCGCGCCACCCAGTCATCGAGTCCGGCCTCGCGCAGTACCGTGTCGGGGTTGAGCATCGGTGCCAGTTCGGCGATGTCGAGGAACGGCGACAGCAGGCGATAGCCCAGGCTTTCCTTCAACGCGCGGGCCAGCATGCGCTGGTCGAAGGGGGCATGGAACGCCAGCACCGGGCTGTTACCGATGAAGTCAAGCAAATCGAGCAAGGCTTCGGCCGGGTCGCAACCGGCAGCCAGGGCACTCGGGCCCAGGCCGTGGATCAGCACACTGGCGTTGGTCTTCTGCGTTGGCCGGTGCAGGGTGCGTTCGAACTGCTGGGCAAAGTCGATGGCGCCGTCTTCGATGGCCACGGCGCCGATCGACAGCACCTGGTCACGGTTGAGGTTCAGGCCGCTGGTCTCCAGGTCCAGCACTACCCAACGCTGTTCGCGCAGGGTGCACACCCCCAGGGGGGCGGGCTTGGCCAGCCGGGCCAAGCGCTGGCGCGTGGCAACGTCCAGTTCGGGCGCGCTGGGGCGCAACCAGGTGAACAGGCTCATAACTGGTACCGCAGGGCGAGGCTGCTTTGCAGGCGCTGAGCCTGGCGCAGGGATTCGCGCAGGATGCGCCGGTCAAGGTGGTTGAGGCTGTCCGGATCGAGCCGGTTGGAGTAGGGCAGGTTGTCGCGCGTCTGGCGCTGGTGCTGCTGCATGCGGGTTTGCTGAATGAAGTGGTAGGCCTCCTCGTACGCCGCGCCGTCCTGTGCCTCGATGATGCCCTTGGCCACCAACTGACGCAGGCGTTCCAGGGTATTGCAGGCGCCGATGCCATTGGCCAAGGCCAGCAACCGGGCGCCATCGACGAAGGGCGTCAGGCCCTGGACCTTGAGGTCGAGGGTGGCTGCCTTGTCGTTGCCCTGACGGGTCAGCACGAACTCACGCAGGCGCCCAACCGGCGGGCGCTGGCGCAAGGCGTTGTCAGCCAGCAAGCGCTGGAACAGGCGGTTGTCGGCCACTTGTTCGAGCAAGCCCTGGCGCAGTTGCTCGCAACCCTGGTCATCGCCCCACACCACACGCAGGTCGAAGTAGATGCTCGAGCCCAGCAGGTTTTCCGGGCTGGCTTCGCGGACAAAGCCGGCAAAGCGCCGCGCCCATTCGCTGCGTGACAGGCACAACTCCGGGTTGCCGGCCATGACGTTGCCCTTGCACAAGGTAAAGCCGCATTGGGCCAGGCATTGATTGATGTATTGCGCCAGCGGCAGCAGGCGGGTGCGGATGGCGTTGGCTTCCGCGCTGTCGGTTGCCTCGAAGAGGATGCCGTTGTCCTGGTCGGTGTGCAGGGTTTGCTCGCGGCGTCCTTCACTGCCAAAGCACAGCCAGCTGAACGGCACGCCAGGGTCGCCGCGCTCGGCCAGTGCCAGCTCGATCACCCGGCACACGGTGTGGTCGTTGAGCAGGGTGATGATCTGGGTGATCTGCGTGGATGACGCGCCATGCGCCAGCATGCGCTCGACGAGCTGGCTGATTTCGCCGCGCAGCGAGACCAGGGTCTCCAGCCGGGGGGCATGGCGGATGGTACGCGCCAGGTGCACCAGGTCGACCCGTTGCAGGGAGAACAGGTCGCGCTCCGAAACCACCCCGCACAGGCGGCGGTTTTCCACCAGGCATACGTGGGCAATGTGTCGCTCGGTCATGGCCATGGCCGCGTCGAAGGCGCTGGCCTGGGGGCTGAGGTAGAACGGTCGGGCAGTCATGTGTCGCTCGATCGGCGCGCCCAGCTCGGCATCGGCTGCGGCCACCACCTGGCGCAGGTCGCGCAGGGTGAAGATCCCGGTGGGGTAGCGCTGTGCATCGACCACCACGATGCTGCCTACCTGCTGTTCGTGCATCAGCCGCACGGCATCGCGCAGCGGGGTATCGGCGCTGCACACCACCGGGTGGCGCATGGCCAGTTCACCCAGGGGGGTATTGAGTGAATACTGGGTGCCGAGGGTTTCCACGGCGCGCTGGCGCACCTGCTGGTTCACCTGGTCGAGCAGGCTGCTGACCCCGCGCAGGGCAAAATCGCGGAACACCTCGGACATCGAGAACACGCGGATGAACGCTGCCTTGTTCAACTGCAGGCAGAAGGTGTCTTCACCGGCCAGGTGCTCGGTACGGGTCGCCCGCTCGCCGAGCAGGGCAGCCAGCGGGAAGCATTCGCCGCTGGTGATCTCGAACGTGGTCTCGACACCCGGTTTGACCAGGTGCTGGCGCTCGCCGACCACGCGGCCCTGCTTGACGATGTAGAAGTGTTCCACCGGCCCGTCGGCAGGTTTGACAATGCTCTCGCCGCAGGCATAGAAGCGCAGCTGGCACTGCTCGACCAGGTAGGCCAGGTGGCTGTGTTCCATCTGGTTGAACGGCGGAAAGCGCTGCAGGAACTGCAGGGTACCCTGGATATTCTGCAGCACTGCTGTCCTGCCCGCCTGGCTGTAGGCGTCCTTTTTGCTCATGAAACTGACCGTATCGCTATGCCGATCTATATATATCTATATATAGGTGCCGACCATGTTGTTCTCTGCCTCCATGGTCGGCTTGCGGCGGGGGTGGTGCCCATTGGACGTAAGTCTATGAGCGGCCCGTCAAAGACCCGACGAAAGGCGGGACGGGTTACGCAAGTTCTGTGGTCCTAATGCTGAAGCGGAGTTTTTTTGACGAGATGACCATGCCTGAGCCCCACGACATCCTGAGCGACGCCGAGCGCGAGGCGTTGGCCCTGGCCAATGCGCCGGCGGCCGCCAAGCCACTGGTGCTGGTGGTGGATGACAACGCGGCCAACCGCGATGCGCTGATCTATTACCTGAAAAGCCGGGGTATCGACTGCGTGGGGGCGGACGGCGCCGAGGAAGCCAGGCTGTATCTGCATTACCAACCGCGCATAGGCCTGATGATCACCGATTTACGCATGCAACCCGAGGATGGCCTGGAGCTGATCCGGCAGATTCGCGAGTCGGAGCGGGCAGCGTTATCAATCATCGTGGTGTCCGGCGACACCGATGTCGAAGAGGCGGTGGACGTGATGCACCTGGGGGTGGTGGATTTCCTGTTGAAGCCGGTGGACCTGGAGAGGCTGCTGGAGCTGGTGAGGAAAGAACTGCAGATCCGCTGAAGCAGTTTGGGGCCGCAAAGCGGCCCCGTGTACAGATGCTGCTTACAACCCGTTGCGCGCCTTGAACTCGCGGCGACGACGGTGCAGTACCGGCTCGGTGTAACCGTTCGGCTGCTTGCCACCTTCCAGCACCAGTTCCACAGCTGCCTGGAATGCGATGTTGTCGTCGAAGTTCGGCGCCATCGGCCGGTACAAGGCGTCGCCTGCGTTCTGCTGGTCGACCACTACGGCCATGCGCTTGAGGCTCTCGACCACCTGCTCCTGGCTGACCACGCCGTGACGCAGCCAGTTGGCCAGCAGCTGGGCCGAAATGCGCAGGGTGGCGCGGTCTTCCATCAGGCCGACGTTGTTGATGTCCGGCACCTTCGAGCAACCCACGCCCTGGTCGATCCAGCGCACCACGTAGCCGAGGATGCCCTGGGCATTGTTGTCCAGCTCGTTGCGGATCTCTTCGGCCGACCAGTTGGTGTCGGCCGCCAGCGGGATGGTCAGGATATCGTCCACCGATGCCGGGGTACGCGAGGCCAGTTCACGCTGGCGCGCCTGCACGTCAACCTTGTGGTAATGCAGGGCATGCAAGGTAGCGGCGGTTGGCGATGGCACCCAGGCGGTGTTGGCACCGGCCAGCGGGTGGGCGATCTTTTGCTCCAACATGGCCGCCATCAGGTCCGGCATGGCCCACATGCCTTTGCCGATCTGGGCTCGGCCTTGCAGGCCGGTGGCCAGGCCAACGTCGACGTTGTTGTTCTCGTAGGCGCCGATCCACTTCTCGTTCTTCATGGCACCCTTGCGCACCACGGCGCCGGCTTCCATCGAGGTGTGGATCTCGTCGCCAGTGCGGTCGAGGAAGCCGGTGTTGATGAACACCACGCGCTCGGCGGCCGCCTTGATGCAGGCCTTGAGGTTGACCGTGGTGCGGCGCTCCTCGTCCATGATGCCGACCTTGACGGTGTTGCGCTTCATGCCCAGCAAGTCTTCGACGCGGCTGAAGATCTCGGCGGCGAAGGCAACTTCTTCCGGCCCGTGCATCTTCGGCTTGACGATGTACACGCTGCCGGTGCGGGTGTTCTTGCGGCTGGTGTTGCCGTTGAGGTTGTGCAGGGCGATCAGGTTGGTGAACAGGCCGTCCTGGATGCCTTCGGGGATTTCGTTGCCCTGGGCGTCGAGGATCGCCGGGTTGGTCATCAGGTGGCCGACGTTGCGCACGAACAGCAGCGAACGGCCGTGCAGGGTCACGCTGCCGCCGTTGGGCGCGGCGTACTCGCGGTCCGGATTCATGGTGCGGGTGAAGGTCTTGCCAGCCTTGCTGACGTTTTCCGCCAGGTCGCCTTTCATCAGGCCCAGCCAGTTGCGGTAGACCACCACCTTGTCGTCGGCATCGACCGCGGCGACCGAGTCTTCGCAGTCCATGATGGTCGTGAGTGCCGATTCCATCAGGATGTCCTTCACGCCGGCGGCGTCGGTGCTACCGACCGGGGTGCTGGCATCGATCTGGATTTCGAAGTGCAAGCCGTTGTGCTTGAGCAGCACGGCTGTCGGCGCGCCGGCATCGCCGTGGAAGCCGATCAGCTGGGCGTCGTCACGCAGGCCGCTGTTGCTGCCGCCCTTGAGGGCAACGATCAGCTTGCCGCCTTCGATGCGGTAGCCGGTGGAATCGACATGCGAGCCGGCTGCCAGGGGTGCGGCTTCATCGAGGAACGCGCGGGCAAAGGCGATGACCTTGTCACCGCGTACCTTGTTGTAGCCCTGGCCTTTCTCGGCACCGCCTTCATCGCTGATGGCATCGGTGCCGTACAGCGCGTCATACAGCGAGCCCCAGCGGGCATTGGCAGCGTTCAGGGCGAAGCGGGCGTTCATTACCGGTACGACCAGCTGCGGGCCGGCCATGTGGGCAATTTCTTCGTCCACGTTCTGCGTGGTGGCCTGGAAATCGTCAGCTTGTGGCAGCAGGTAGCCGATTTCCTGGAGGAATGCTTTGTAGGCTGCGGCGTCGTGGGCCTGGCCTTTGCGTGCCTGGTGCCAGGCGTCGATCTTGGCTTGCA
>Ga0209370_1001201_pt1 | contig 24280 bp, 19 predicted proteins | sample AgamicAtPrz_FD_187164 | JGI IMG/M metagenome (GOLD analysis project Ga0209370, IMG submission 187164) | Agave microbial communities from Guanajuato, Mexico - At.P.rz (SPAdes) (version 2) | ecosystem: Host-associated > Plants > Phyllosphere > Phylloplane/Leaf | place: Guanajuato, Mexico... | reverse complement strand
CAGCGCTCGTTGATCAACTTCGCCATCGGCCAGCAACGCATGCCGCTCGCCGTCCTGCATGCCCTGGCGCTGATCAAGAAGGCCGCTGCCCGCGTCAACGACCGCAACGGTGCACTGCCCGCCGACATTGCCCGGCTGATTGAGCAGGCCGCCGATGAGGTCCTGGACGGCAAGCACGACGATCAGTTCCCGCTGGTGGTCTGGCAGACCGGCAGTGGCACGCAGAGCAACATGAACGTCAACGAGGTGATCGCAGGTCGCGCCAACGAACTGGCCGGCCAGGTGCGCGGCGGCAAGTCGCCGGTGCACCCCAACGATCACGTCAACCGCTCCCAGAGCTCCAACGACTGCTTCCCCACCGCCATGCACATCGCAGCCGCCCAGGCCGTGCACGCGCAACTGCTGCCGGCCATCGCCGAGCTGTCCTCGGGCCTGGCCGAGCTGTCGGCACGGCACCATCGCCTGGTCAAAACCGGACGCACCCACATGATGGATGCCACGCCGATTACCTTCGGCCAGGAAGTCTCGGCGTTCGTGGCGCAACTCGATTATGCCCAGCGCGCCATCCGCGCCAGCCTGCCGGCGGTCTATGAGCTGGCCCAGGGCGGCACGGCGGTGGGCACGGGCCTCAATGCGCCCCAGGGGTTCGCCGAAGCCATTGCTGCCGAGCTGGCCGCTCTGTCCGGGCTGCCCTTCGTGACCGCACCCAACAAGTTTGCAGCGCTGGCCGGGCACGAGCCGCTGACCAGCCTGGCTGGGGGGCTGAAAACCTTGGCGGTGGCCTTGATGAAGATCGCCAACGACCTGCGCCTGCTCGGATCAGGGCCCCGTGCGGGGTTGGCCGAGGTGCGCTTGCCCGCCAACGAGCCCGGCAGTTCGATCATGCCGGGCAAGGTCAACCCGACACAGTGCGAGGCGCTGTCGATGCTGGCCTGCCAGGTGCTTGGCAACGATACCACCATCGGTTTTGCCGCCAGCCAGGGGCATCTGCAGTTGAACGTGTTCAAGCCGGTGATCATCCACAACCTGCTGCAGTCCATCGAGCTGTTGGCAGACGGTTGCCGCAACTTTCAGCAGCATTGCGTAGCGGGCATCGAGCCAGATACCGAGCAGATGGCCGCACACCTGGAGCGAGGGCTGATGCTGGTAACGGCACTCAACCCGCATATCGGTTACGACAAGGCTGCCGAGATTGCCAAGAAAGCCTATGGCGAGGGCAAGACCCTGCGTGAGGCAGCGCTTGAGCTGGACTACCTCACCAACGAGCAGTTCGATGAGTGGGTAAGGCCGGAGAACATGCTGGCGCCGGGTGGCAAGGGTTGAAGTCTGTGGGGGCGGCTTGCGTTGCCCCCTTTTATTCGGCAACGCCAAGAGGGCTCGCGCATTGGGTGTGGGAGCAACTGCCTTGCACCGCATCCGGGCCAGCGAGTCCCCGTGTGAGCGGCAGCGATAGGCTGCCGAGCGGCCGCAACCATTCCTGCTGCCCAACCGGCGTCTGATCAGAGGCGCCACCCTCCCCCAACACCTAGGACACCTGCGCAAGCCGCGCGCGACGTGCCCGCCATCCCGCCACCAGTGAAGGCCCGAGCGCAACCAGCGCCGAGCCTGCCACCACGACCACAGCCCCTACATACCCGAGCAGGTTGATCTGCTCGGCCTGCACATACTCAGGCCACACCAGCGCAGCCAGTGCCACCGCCACGAACGTCACCAAGGGGGTCAATGCCAACGTCGCACTGACCCGGGAAGCCTCCCAATGCGCCAGGGCTTCGGCAAAGGCGCCATAGGCCACCAGCGTGTTCAGGCAGCACGCCAGCAGCAGCCAGCCCTGTACGGGGCTCAGTTGCAAGACTTCCAGCGGCTTCACCCAAGGCGTCAGCAGCGCCGCGCAGCACAGGTAGATCACCATCATCACCTGCTGCGAGTTCCACACCGTCAGCAACTGCTTCTGGCTCAAGGCGTAGAACACCCAGATACTGGTGGCCAGCACAATGGTGAGCACACCCGTGGTATAGGCGCCAAGCGAAGTCAACAGTTCTTCCAGGCGCTGGTTGAAGAACAGCCCGAAACCTCCCAGCAGGATCAACAGCCCCACCCCCTGCCCTACGCTGAATCGCTCGCGAAACACGAATACGCTGGCCACCAGCAACAGCACCGGCCCCAGCTGCACCACCAGCTGCGCCGTACCAGGACTGAGCAGCTTCAAGCCGATCAGGTACAGCACGTAATTGCCCATCAGCCCCAGCACCGCCACCCCCACCAGGCCCCTGCCCTTGCGCGTGAGCCTGCCCAAAGACGGCAGGCGACGGTTGGCCGTCAGCCAGGCGCACAGCAGCCCACCGGACACCAGCAGGCGATACCAGGTCACCGTCAACGGGTCCATCACCTGCAACACCTGCTTGAGCTTGATCGGCAGGATGCCCCATAGCAATGCAGTCAACAGGGCAAGCAGCAGGCCGTGAACCCAACGGCCGGAGGTGGTATGCATGGTGTCCTCGATCAGATCCGTGGTGGGGGTGACTGAATTCTACGGGGTTGCGCAGGTAACCAGCGCAGGCATGCCGGGAAAAGAATTCATCACGTCATTCTATGGGGGCATGATGCGGGCAACCCACCGGAGCGCAGCCGTGTTGCACATGCCCACCTGCCTGTCAGGGGTACGCGCCCCGCCTACTTCTTGTGCTTGGCGAACGCCGCTTCCAGCGCCTCGTTGATAGTGCGCAGGACCTTGACCCGCGCCCAGCGCTTGTCGTTGGCTTCGACCAACGTCCAGGGCGCGATCTCGCTGCTGGTGCGGTCGACCATATCGCCTACGGCCTGGCTGTAGTCGTCCCACTTGTCGCGGTTGCGCCAGTCGTCCTCGGTGATCTTGTAGCGCTTGAATGGGGTTTGCTCACGCTCCTCGAAGCGTTCGAGCTGGGTCTGCTGGTCGATGGCCAGCCAGAACTTGACCACTACCACGCCCGCGTTCACCAGTTGCTCTTCGAAGTCGTTGATTTCGCCATAGGCGCGCATCCAGTCGGCAGGGCTGCAGAACCCCTCGACCCGCTCCACCAGCACCCGGCCATACCAGGAGCGGTCGAAGATGGTGAACTTGCCACGCGCGGGAATGTGCCGCCAAAAACGCCACAGGTAAGGCTGCGCGCGTTCTTCTTCGGTCGGCGCGGCAATGGGCACGATCCGGTACTGACGGGGGTCCAGGGCAGCGGCCACGCGCCGGATCGCACCGCCTTTGCCCGCCGCATCATTGCCTTCGAAGGCCGCTACCAGGGCATGACGGCGCATGTGCTTGTGACGCAGCAAACCGGCCAGGCGCGCCTGCTCGGTGACCAGTTGCTCTTGATAGTCGGCCTTGTCCAGACGCACTGTCAGGTCCAAGGCGCCGAGCAGGCTGCGCTGATCAATACTGCGCCCGAGCGGCGCGACATTGCCCACGTGCTTACCCTTGGGATTGTTGGCCAGGGCCGCCTGCAAGCTGTCGAGCAGGATACGCCCGACGGCCAGGCTGCGGTAATTGGGATCAACCCCCTCGACGATATGCCAGGGCGCGTAATCGCGGCTGGTGCGGCGCAGCACACGTTCCCCGAAGCGCACGAAGCGGTCGTAGGTGTGCGACTGCTGCCAATCCAGCGGGCTGATCTTCCAGCTGTGCAAGGGGTCGTCCTTGAGGGATTTGAGCCGCGCCTTCATCTGCTTCTTGGAAAGATGAAACCAGAACTTGATGATCAACGCGCCTTCATCGCACAGCATCTGCTCCAGGCGTTCGGCGCCGTTGATGGCCTGGTCCAGCACCGCATCCTTCAACACTCCATGCACGCGCCCTTGCAGCATCTGGCTGTACCAGTTGCCAAAAAACACCCCCATGCGCCCCTTGGGCGGCAAGGCGCGCCAGTAACGCCAGGCCGGTGGCCGCGCCAGTTCCTCGTCGGTCTGCTGATCGAAGGTGAGCACATCGATCATGCGCGGGTCCATCCACTCGTTGAGCAGCTTGACCGTCTCGCCCTTGCCGGCCCCCTCCACGCCATTGATCAGCACGATGACCGGAAAACGCGCTTGCTGCTTGAGCTCATACTGGGCCTCGAGCAGCGCTTGACGCAGGGCTGGAACCTCGGCGTCGTAGGTTTGCTTGTCGATGCTGTGACCAATCTCGGCAGATTCGAACATGCACGGGCTCCTTCAATGGATAAACAAGACTAGCGCAAAAGCACACCTGGGGCGGGGGTTTGGGCTGCAAGAAAGCCCCAGCCATGCGACTATCGCCACTTCTTCAGTCGCTTGTCGCTGCGCACCCGCCATGACCGTATCTCCCCCTCTCCAGCACGCCCAGATCGACTGGGACGAACAGGGCCGCCCTCATTCGCGGCATTACGATGACGTGTACTTCGCCGTCAACGAAGGCATCGATGAAACCCGCCATGTGTTTCTCGGACAGACCCGCCTGGCGGAACGTTTCACTGCAATGGCGCCCCATGCCTGCGTGGTCATCGGCGAGACGGGCTTTGGCACCGGCATGAATTTCTACTGCGCCTGGCAACTGTTCGCGCAACATGCCCACGCAGACGCCCGGCTTCATTTCGTCAGCGTCGAGAAATTCCCCCTGGACCGCGATGACCTGGCCCGTGCCATCAGCCTGTGGCCAGAGCTTGCCGCTTACAGCCAGCCTTTGCTGGCGCAATACGTGGCAGTGCACCCGGGGTATCAGCAATTCACCTTCGAAGGTGGGCGCGTCACCCTCACCCTGCTGATTGGTGATGTGCTCGAGCAATTGCCAGAGCTCGACGCCCAGGTCGATGTCTGGTTCCTCGATGGCTTTGCCCCTGCCAAGAACCCCGACATGTGGACCCCGGCACTGTTCGCGCAACTGGCGCGGCTGTCCCACCCCGGTACCGTGCTGGGTACGTTCACCACCACCGGCTGGGTACGCCGCAGCCTCGTGGAGGCGGGTTTTGCCATGAAGAAGGTGCCTGGCATCGGCAAGAAGTGGGAAGTAATGAGCGGGGCGTATGTGGGCCCACCCCCTGCCCCGACAGCACCTTGGTACGCCCGACCGCCTTCAGGTGATGGGCCGCGTCAGGCCGTGGTGGTGGGTGCAGGGCTGGCCGGCAGCTGCACGGCGGCAAGCCTGGCCCGTCGAGGCTGGCAGGTCACGGTACTGGAGCGGCATGCGGCAGCGGCGCAGGAAGCGTCCGGCAACCCGCAGGGGGTGCTGTACCTCAAGCTATCGGCGCACGGCACGGCCTTGTCCCGAATGATTCTCGCCGGTTTCGGCTACACCCGCCGTCAGCTCGAGCACCTTCAGCGCGGCGAGGACTGGGACGCCTGCGGCGTCCTGCAACTGGCCTTCGACGACAAGGAGGCGGCGCGCCAGGACAAGCTGGTGCAGGCCTTCGAGCCCGGGCTGGTACACGCATTGACCAAGGACCAGGCCCAGGCCGTTGCCGGCATCACCCTACCGGCAGGTGGGCTGTTCTATCCCGAAGGCGGCTGGGTGCATCCACCGGCGCTGTGCCGCCAACAGCTTGCGCATCCGAACATCCGCCTGGTCCCGCACCAAGAGGTTCTGTCGCTGCACAAGGTCGCTGGGCGGTGGCAGGCCTGGGCCGGTGATCAGTTGCTGGCCGACGCGCCAGTGATGGTTCTGGCCAGTGCTGCCGAGGTCAAACGGCTCGAGCCCTGTGCCGGCTTGCCGCTCAAGCGCATCCGTGGGCAGATCACCCGGCTACCCGCAACACCCCAGAGCCAAGGGCTGGGCACCGTGGTCTGCGCGCAAGGCTATGTAGCGCCTGCGCGATGCGGCGAACACACCCTGGGCGCCAGCTTCGATTTCCACAGCACTGACCTGACCCCCACGGCGGCCGAGCATGAGGGCAACCTGGCGCTGCTGGACGAAATTTCTCCTGACCTGTCCCGCCGCCTTGGCGCAACGGGGTTCAATGTGCAGGCGCTTGAAGGCCGCGCCGCTTTCCGATGCACCAGCCCGGACTACCTGCCTATTGTTGGGCCGTTGGCCGACGACCCTGCCTTCGCCCAGGCCTATGCAGCCCTTGCCCGGGACGCACGACAAGTGCCGCAGGTGGCATGCCCTTGGCTCGAGGGCCTGTACGTCAACAGCGGCCACGGCTCACGGGGTTTGATCACCGCGCCGCTCAGCGGTGAGCTGGTGGCGGCCTGGGTCAGCGGCGAGCCGCTGCCGGTACCGCGAACGGTCGCCGAAGCCTGCCACCCCAACCGCTTTGCACTGCGCCGGCTGGTTCGGGGCAGATAGCAGGTGCCTCGTCCAGGCAGGCGCCCTGCGACAATAGGGCGCAGCTGCGACCTTTCATCCCCGAGCGCGAATAAGGCTTAATACGGGCCTTGTTCGCCTGGGGGTCGGATGACCGTACGTGCACGCTCACTTGTGTGTTTGCTTGCAGCCATTGCCGTGCTGTTCAACCTGCTGGCGATGCCGCTCGACCGCGCCTTGCAATCCCCCAGCATCGACAGCCAATCGCTGATCCTGGGCAGCTTCTGCAGCCTGCACGGTGCGCAAAGCCTGCCCAAGTCACTGCTGGCCCAGCTCAAGGCCGAACTGCCGCAGCTTGAAGATCAGCCAGAAATGAAACACCAGGTCGGTGACTGCTGCTGTGGCCATGCCGGGCATGCCTTGATGGCCAGCAATTACTATCGCCACCTGTTCCCCCGCTACTGGCCCGACGCACTGCTGATCGGCGACAGCCACAAGCTGCCGTTGCCGCGTGAGCAGTGGCCCAAACTCAACCCCCGCGCCTCCCCCCTGGCCTGACCCGTCGCCGCTTACCCAATGCTGCCCCGCACCATACGGCGCGCAGCGCTGCTCGACTGTCTCCAGGAAACACTTCATGTCTGCGTTTCGTCATACCGCACGCGCCGTCCTGCCCGTGCTCGCTGTTTACAGCCTTAGCCCCTTGTCATCGGCCGTTGCCGAAACACGCTCTGCCGAGAACTCGATAATGACCCTCGGTGCGGTCAGCGTGACCAGTACCGAAAGCGGCCCGCTGGCCACCCGCAGCGTGCTCAGTTCGGTGGATATTCTAGGCGGTGACATCCTCGAAAAAATGCCAGTGGCCTACAGCTGGGAGCTGTTGCGCCGGGCACCGGGGGTGATGCTCACCGAGTTCAACCAAGGCACTACCTCGGGCAAGCTGTCGTTTCGCGGCTTCAATGGCGAAGGCGAAGTGAATGCGGTCAAGTTGCTGATCGATGGGATCCCCAGCAACACCAATGACGGCAACATGCCCTTCATCGACGCGGTGTTCCCCATGGACATCGACAGCATCGACGTGGTGCGCGGCACCAGCGACCCGCGCTATGGCCTGAACAACATCGCCGGAAACGTCAACATCAACACCCGCACTGGCGGCAACTACAACAAGGCGCGCCTGCGCTACGGCAGTTTCAACACCCGCGAGGTGCAACTGGCCAAAGGCATCGAGACCAGCAACTGGACGCAGAACTACTTCTTCGCCCGCCAGCAGGTCGACGGTTACCGCGATCATGCCGACACCGAACGCTACAGTTTCGGCGGCAAGTGGTTCTATACCCCTGACGATGGCAGCTACCGCCTTGGCCTGATCGCCCGCCACTACGAGTCAGAAGCTCAGGAGGCCGGCTACCTGACCGAGGATGACGCCCGCCATCATCCGCGCATGAGTAATGACTACAACGCCACGGACAAAGGCACGCGGCGAATGAATCAGGTCAGTGTGCACCTGGACGCCGACCTGGCCGAGACCCTGTCCTGGTCGGCCAAGACCTACCTCAATACCTATGACGACCGTCGCTGGACCCAGTACTGGCGCACGAGTTCACAGCAGGAGCGCGACACCTACGAGGACCAGTACGGCGCCATCACCTCGCTGACCTGGCGACCCCAGGTGGACTGGCTGCACGCCTTTGCGCTGGAAGGTGGCAGCGATGTGCAGAAGCAACAGAACCGCAGCGAGCGCTACCGCACCGTGGAGCGTGTACGCCAGGCGCAGACACGCGACCAGGACTTCGACTTCAACACGGTCGGTGCCTACGTGCAGGCGCAGATCGAGCCGTTCGAATCGTTGAAGATCGTGCCGGCCTACCGGGTGGACAAGATCAGTGGTGACTTCACCAACAAGATGACCGGGCAGGGCTACGACATCAACGACTACGGGCTGATCAAACAGCCCAAGCTCAGCATTGTCTATTCGCCATGGAAGTTCGCCAGCGTTTATGCCAACTGGGGCCGCACCTTCCAGGTCGGGACCGGCGCCGCAGCGTACAAGGTGCCGCCGCGCAACGAGGACCTGGCCCCTTCGATCAACGAAGGCTGGGAAACCGGCATCAAGTTCACCCCGGCCAGCTGGGTCGATGGCCGCGTGGCCTACTGGCGTCAGGATGCCTCTGGCGAAGTGAGCCGGCGCCTGAACGACCCCAGCGGGGAGTCAGACAATGTCGGTGAGACACGCCGTTGGGGCTACGACCTGCAGGTCAACCTGCACCCGGACGAGCGCACCGAGGTATGGATGTCGTACTCGTGGCAGTACTCCAAGATCCTTGAGCCCAGCAGCGCGTTACCAGGCAGCAAAGGCCAGGAAATCGATCACGTGCCCCACCATCTGTGGAACACCGGCATCAGCTACCAGGCCACGCCCGCGCTGCAGCTGACTGCCTGGGCGAACGGGCAGACCCACTACTACCTGGAGCGGGAGAACACCCAAGGTACGTATGGCGGCTACGTCCTGATGAACCTCGGTGCAACCTACAAGCTCAGCGAAACCATGAGCGTGGACTTGCAGTTGAAGAACCTGACCAACCGCTACTTCGAGTACGTCTGGTACGACCCGGATGGGGCAGATGCGTCACTGCACTCCCCCGGAGACGGCCGTGCGCTGTATGCAGGGCTCACCCTGGACTTCTGATGCAGGCCACGGCAAGCCCTCCAGCGTGGCTTGCCGTGGCGTCACCGCTTGAGCAACAGCATGAAGAACACCCCGCCCAGTGCTGCGGTCGCAATGCCGATCGGCAGGTCCTGCGGTGCGATCAGGGTACGGGCAGCCACATCCACCCACACCAGAAACACCCCACCCAGTAGCGCACTGACCGGCATTAGCCGCCGATTGTCCGCCCCCACCAGCAGGCGCGCTACGTGGGGCACCATCAGGCCAACGAAACCGATGGCGCCCGACAGCGAGACCAGCACCCCGGTCAACAAGGACGTGCAGATGAACACCTGAAGGCGCAGGCGCCGGCCGCAGACGCCCAGGCTGATCGCGGTCTGCTCCCCACTCATCAGTGCATTCAGGCCGCGCCCCATCACCTGTAGGGCACACAGCCCAAGCAGCACGCACAGTGCCGGCAGCCAGATGACCTCCCATCGGGCAGCCCCCAGCCCACCCAGCATCCAGAACACCACCGACGCCGCAGCGTGCTGGTCACCGGTATAGAGCAGCACGTTGACCACGGCCATGAGTACGAAGGACACCGCGACCCCCGCCAACAGCAGGCGATCGCTTTCCAGGCGCCCACTGCGACGCGCCACGCCGATCACCAGCAGCATGCTCCCTATTGCCCCCGCGAACGCAGCCAGCGGCAGGCTGAGTACACCGACAAAGTCCCCGACATAGAGCATCACCAGCACCGCGCCCAACGCCGCGCCGGCGCTGACGCCCAGCAAATGCGGATCTGCCAGGGGGTTTCGGGTGACGGACTGCAGGGCTGTGCCCACCAAGGCAAGCCCTGCACCGACCAGTGCGCCCAACAGCACACGCGGGGCACGGATGAGCCAGACGATGTGCACCTGGTTCTTGCTGAGCGCAGGCCCCCAGTCGATGCCCAATTGCTGCGCGACGATCCCGATGACGTGGGTCAAGGGCACCGATGCCGGGCCAAATGCCAGCGACACGACCGATGACGACACCAGCAGGATGACCAGCATCACGATCAGCCAACCATAACGCACCGGGCTGCGCGCCAAGGTCACGGTGCCCCCGCTGCGAACAGCTCGGGGTGCAGGGCGCGAGCAATGTTCTCCACCGCCTCGACGTTCTCCACCGAGGGGGTGACCTGTAGGTAGGTCAGGGGTAAGAAGCGCTGCTCGCGAATGGCCCGTACCTCTTTCAACGCAGGCTGCTGCATCAGAAAATCACGTTTCTGCTGCCAGGTCCTTGGTCCATAGTCGACGATCAGGATCACATCAGGGTCGCGCTCTACCATGCTTTCCCAATTGACCTGGGTCCAACTGGCAGCCACCTCGTCCATCACGTTCACGCCACCGGCTGCGTCGATCAGTGCCTGCGGCATGCCCAGACGCCCCGATGTCATCGGACGATCTTCGCCGCTGTCGTACAAAAAGACCCGTGGTCGGTGTTGCGCCTGCCCTACCCGCGCTTGCACCGTGGCGATTCGCTGGCGCATCTGGTGGATCAGCGCTTGCGCCTGGCGCGGGTGATCGAACATGCGCCCCAGGTTGTCCAGATCGCGGTAAACGTCATCGAAACTCGCACGTTGGCCAGGCATGACCCAAGAGCAGGACTCGCTCAACTCGTAGACCGGGACCCCAAAGGGTGCCAGCGTCGCGGGGGTGACCGGCCCTCCTACGTGCATGCCATAGTTCCAGCCGGCGAAAAACAGGTCGGTATCGACTGCCAGCAGCGTTTCAATGGAAGGATACCGACTGGCCAGTTGCGGTATGCCCTCCAGCGCAGCGTCAATCCATGGGTCACGGTGTTTACTTCGGGTGAACCCTGTGTAGCCGATGATGCTGTCTCGCAGCCCCAGGTGCAGCAGCATGGCGGTCATGTTCACATCGTGCACCACCACCCGCTGGGGAGCCTTGTTGAACGTCACCAGGCGCTCACAACTGCGCACGTTCAGCGGGTACTCGCTGGCCACGGCAGGCAGCGCAAACAAGAGCGTTATCAGGGCGATCAGAAAGCGAGCGTTCATGGTCGGGTTATCCAGGTAATGCGGGGGTAAGGGTGCAGCGGATGAAGATCGACCAGCGCCTGGACACCAAACACCTCCTGGATCAGTTCGCCGGTCAGCACCTGCTGGGGCGTGCCACTGACACGGATTCGGCCAGCGTCGATGACGTACAGGCGGTCGCAGAATGCCGCCGCCAGGTTGAGGTCGTGGAAGCTGGCCAGGGTGCTCAGCCCCAGGCTGCGCAAATGCCGCAAAAGCCCAAGCTGGTAACGCGGGTCGAGGTGGTTGGTTGGCTCGTCGAGAATCAGCAGTTCAGGGGCCTGGACCAGTGCCCGGGCCAGTAGCACACGCTGCTTCTCGCCCCCGGATAGCGAAGCGAACGTGCGCTCGTCATAACCTGCCAGCCCAACCAGCACGAGCGTGTGAGCAACCCTTTGCCGGTCCTCGGGCGAGTCGCCGTCAAACAGCGCCTTGTGTGGCGTGCGCCCCATGGCCACCACTTCGGCAACACTCAATCCAAACTCGCCAGGAAACTCCTGAAGCACCACCGCGATACGCTGCGCACACCAGCGCGGGCTGCGTTGCCAGATATCGGCACCGCTCAAGCTGACGCTGCCTGCGGTGGGTAGCGTGGCGCGATAGGCGCAACGTAGCAGGCTGGTCTTGCCACTGCCGTTAGGGCCGATAAGCCCTACGCACTCACCGTCGTCCACATGCAGGTCCACGCCTTGCAGGATCTGGCGCACCCTGCGCCCCGCCTCGGGCACTGCCCAATGCAGGCCCTCGATACTCAGTCGAGTCATCGGATTCACTCCAGCAAGCACCAGCCCGAAGGCCGGTGCAACAGGTCAGAAGCGGTAATCCGCCGTGACGAAAAATGACCTTGGCTCGCCCAGGTACCACTGGCGCCCATTGTTGCCGGTGGTGGTCGCGTACTGGCGATCGAACAGGTTGTTGAGCTGCAAGCCCAAGGTCAGGTCCGGCTGCACGTGCCAGTCAACGTTGGCGTCGACCACGGTGTAGCTCGGCACCTGCACGGTGTTGGCATTGTCCCCATAGCGGCTGTCCACATACCGCGCACCCGCCCCGGCGCTGAACAACTGACCAAAGTCCTTGCTCAACCACAAGTTGGCCGATCGCCGGGGCACATCGACCGGCCGATTGCCGCTGTAGTTGCTGGTGCCACTGGCAAACTCGTCGTATTCCGCGCGCACCCAGGCGGCGTTGGCCGAAAGCTGCACATCGTAGGGCAGGCGCAACGCCAAGGTGGCCTCGATGCCGTCCGAGGATTGCTGGCCGACCTGTTGCTGAAGGACAGGGTTGAGCGGGTCGCTGCTCAAGAGCTTTTTCTTGACGATGTGGTAGGCCGCAAGCGTCCACTCGCCACGGCCATCGGGGAGCATCTGTTTGACACCGACTTCGGTCTGTTTGGCGGTACTCAGGTCCCAGCTTTGTTGCGCTGTACTGAGCGTCAGCAGGTTGCTCACGCCCTCGGTGCTGGTGGCGTACTGACCATAGACCGAGAGGTCCTCGGTCAGCGCGAACACCAGGCCTGCCCGCCAGTTGTCGCCACTCAGGCTGCGGTCCGAGCGGGTATCGGTGTCCAGATCGTCACGGTTCAGATGCACCTGATCACGCCGCACACCGGTGATCAGCGACAGACGCTCGGTGAGTTGCGTGCGGTTTTCGGCGAACAGCGAGAATTGCCGTGCCTGGTTGGCTTCGCGCGAGCGATAGGGGTCGGTGCTGATGTAGTCACCGCCGCCCGAGCCCGACAGTGGCACGGTGTCGGTAAAGGTATTGCCGAAATCATGTTTGCGCACGAAGCGGATCGCATTGTAGTCGGCGCCAACAACGGTCTGGCTGTCCAGGCCGAACAACGCGTGCTGCAGGGTGAACGACTGGCGATCCCCGATCTGCTCCTGGGTCTGCTTGATGCTGATGAAACTGCTGCGCTGCACCTGGTCGCCAGGCAGCCAGGTGTAGCTTTCGGCATTTCGCCACCGGCGCTGGGCCTTGAGGAAGTACAGCTGATTGCTGGCGGTGAGGTTGTCGGTGATCACCCAGTCCGTGACCAGGCGAGTGGACTGATCGTTGTAATGCACCTCGGCATTGGCCACGTTGTAGTTGTGGTCACGCAGCGACTCACGGTAATGCCCATTGACCAGCGGCGTACCGAAATACTGCTGCGGGTCCTGGTCACCGTAGTCATGGCTGAGGGTGATGCTGAAATCGTCGTTCGGCTGCCAGCGCAATGAACCGCTGACAGCAACGCTGGCTGACTCACCACGGTCGACCCAGCCATTGCTGTCCAGTTTATTGAGGTTCAAGCGATAGCTCAGGGTATCGGTCAGCGAACCGCCGCTGTCCAACGCCAACTGCCGGCGATCATTGGAACCGTAGCCCAGGCGGACATGATTGCGAACCTCGCCGTCGAAGGGCTTCTTGGGCACCACGTTGATCACCGCACCGGTGGCGCCCTCCCCGTACAACACCGAAGCCGGGCCGCGCAGCACGTCGATGCGGTCCACGGCCCAGGTGTCCACGGGAAACGTGACGGTGCCAGCACCCACGTACAGGCGGTTGCCGTCATACAGCTGCATGGTCGAACTGTGCCCGGTGAAGCCACGGGCCGAAAGCGCAGTGCCACCGTTGCCAGGCGTGCCGATGAAGGTGATGCCGGGGGTGCGGGTCACTGCTGCCTGCACCGTGGCGTTGTTGCGTCCACTGATGTGCTCGGCGCTGATGCTGGTGACGCTGGCTGGCGTTTCCAAGGGCGTGAGGTGCAGGCGCGAACCGCTGGTGCCAGGGGTGTGCAGGTCCATGGGAGGGTTCTGCTCGGCAGTGCCGGTGATGGCCGTGGCGGGCAATGCCAGTGCAAGGCCATCTTCGGCTGCCTGAATCGGTGCGGCCATGCACACACAGGGCACCAGGCTCGCACCCAGCAACGCCCCTTGAGGGGTATGAAAAACACTAAAGCGGGACATATCTTTCCTTTTGCAGCAGGAATGAAAGAATCCCGGAGGGAACAACGCATGGGGAACGCGCAGGCGCACGCGCCCACGGAAACCGGCCTGCGCCCGCCCACCGCGGGTTTGCCAAACAAGGCTTCAGGCCGGTCTCCGGGCTCGCGAGGGTCATGATGCCGTCACCTTCCCATGCCTGTGGCACAGTGGTCTGTCGAAAGCATCGCTCGCATACCGTTGCGGGGGCAGCGCCGGACTGATCACCCTGGGGCGACGAACCGGCTTCCCGTTTCACCCCATGCACGGCGGCAGGGGGCACCTGAAACAGGCGCGCAGATGACCACCAAAATCGTCCTGGGTCAACATCCCGTGTGGATGATGAGCCGCCGCCAAGCGTCGACGAACGGCATTGCGAAGATTAACGCCCCCCGCCTGGCGGGCTTCATCCGAGCGTGCGAAGGCGCGCTCAGGTAGGCGTAGCACTGGGTTTGAACGCGATGGATCGATGCTGGACGTCGACCCACAGAGGCGGACTTCAGCCACGAGGAATCACCGAAATTCGCACCAAAACCAGGCGCCCACGTAAAGTTTTATTGAACGATCGGGCCTTGCACGCCCTCGAAAAACCCAGACCGCTCACCGAGGCGCGTTCAGATGACGTGTTCGCGCCCAGTGGGACAGACGACCGTTCGGCGCTGTTCATACGCCCCGAAGCGAGTCAACAACGTTACTGGCTGGCAGCTTTGCGTACGCTTGGTATCAGGTACCGCAGGCTGTACGACACGCGCCACACGTACGCGACCATGTGCCTGGTGGCCGGCATGAACCCGGCATTCATCGCCGCGCAACTCGGGCACAGCGTGCAGGTGCTGCTCTGCATGCGCCAGGTGGATCACCCCCTCACGATTGGGCGGGGCTTGATCAGCCCTGGCGTTTGGAGGCGGTACAAATGGGGTACGAGTGAAAAGCCAGTGACGCCATGAGTGCCGAAACTCAAAGGGTTTACGTTACATGTGCGGACTAGCTGGAGAATTGCGTTTCACCCCCCTCGGTCAAGCCCCTCGCCCAGCCGACCTGGCTGCCGTTGAGCGAATCACTCATCACCTGGCGCCACGTGGCCCGGATGCGTGGGGCTTTCACAGCCAGGGGCCGATCGCCCTCGGCCACCGTCGCCTGAAAATCATGGACCTGTCCGACGGCTCCGCCCAGCCCATGCAGGACAGCACGTTAGGCCTGTCACTGGCCTTCAACGGCGCCATCTACAACTTCCCTGAACTGCGCCAGGAACTGCTGGACCTGGGCTATACCTTCTGGTCCGACGGTGACACGGAAGTGCTGCTCAAGGGGTACCACGCCTGGGGCGAGGCCTTGCTGCCCAAGCTCAATGGCATGTTTGCCCTGGCTATCTGGGAGCGCGACAGTCAGCGCCTGTTCCTGGCCCGCGACCGCCTGGGCGTAAAGCCCCTGTACCTCTCGCGCAACGGCGAGCGCCTGCGCTTTGCCTCCACCTTGCCGGCGCTGCTCAAAGGGGGCGACATCGACCCGATGCTCGACCCGGTGGCGCTGAACCATTACCTGAATTTCCATGCCGTGGTCCCGGCACCGCGCACGCTGTTGGCCAACGTGCAAAAGCTCGAACCCGGGACCTGGATGCGCATCGACCGCCACGGCGAAGTCGAGCGCAGCACCTGGTGGCAACTCCAGTACGGCCCCAACTCGCATGAGCGTGACCTGACCCTCGAGGATTGGACCACACGCGTACTGGACGCCACCCGCGATGCAGTTGCCATCCGCCAGCGCGCCGCCGTCGACGTGGGCGTGCTGCTCTCCGGCGGTGTCGATTCCAGCCTGCTGGTCGGCCTGCTGCGCGAAGTGGGTGTGGATGACCTGTCGACCTTCTCCATCGGTTTCGAGGATGCAGGCGGCGAGCGCGGAGACGAATTCCAGTACTCGGACCTGATCGCCAAGCACTACGGTACCCGCCACCATCAACTGCGCATTGCCGAGCACGAGATCATCGACCAACTGCCCGCGGCGTTCCGTGCCATGAGCGAGCCGATGGTCAGCCACGACTGCATCGCCTTCTACCTGCTGTCGCGGGAAGTGGCCAAGCACTGCAAGGGCGTGCAGAGCGGCCAGGGAGCCGACGAGCTGTTTGCCGGCTACCACTGGTACCCGCAGGTCGATGGCGCCAACGATGCATTCGCGGCGTACCGCGAAGCGTTCTTCGACCGCAGCCATGCCGAATACCGTGACACCGTGCAGCCGGCCTGGCAGCTGGAGAACGATGCCGCCGGCGACTTCGTCCGTGAACACTTCGCCCGCCCTGGCGCCGACGCCGCCGTGGACAAGGCCCTGCGCCTGGACAGCACGGTGATGCTGGTGGACGACCCGGTCAAGCGCGTGGACAACATGACCATGGCCTGGGGGCTGGAAGCCCGTACGCCGTTCCTGGACTACCGCCTGGCAGAACTGTCGGCCCGCATTCCGGCACGCTTCAAGCTGCCCGACGGCGGCAAGCAGGTGCTCAAGGAGGCGGCGCGCCGAGTGATTCCGCACGAGGTCATCGACCGCAAGAAGGGTTACTTCCCGGTGCCTGGCCTCAAGCACCTCGAAGGCGCCACCCTGGGTTGGGTCCGCGACCTGCTGACCGACCCCAGCCAGGACCGCGGCCTGTTCAATCCGGCCATGATCGACCGTCTGCTAAGCAACCCGCACGGCCAGCTCACCCCCCTGCGCGGTTCCAAACTGTGGCAGTTGGCGGCGCTGAACCTGTGGCTGACCGAACAAGGACTTTAAACCCATGAAAGCCCACGAAACGGCCTATGGCCAGCGCCTGCTGCGCGGCCAGGCGCCCTCTTACGAGCGCCTGCAGGCACGCCTTGCGGGCGATGGCAGCGAGCCTCACGATCAGCCACGTGCCCTGCACTGTGGCTGGGGACGACTACTGATCGGGCATACCTATGCCGACCCGGCCAAGCTAGCCGAAGACCTGTTGGGCGAATGCCGCGGCGAACGCGACATCGCCCTGTACGTGGCAGCGCCCCAGCAGGTGCTGGCACACGCGCCGCAGCAACTGTTCCTGGACCCCTCGGACACCCTGCGCCTGTGGTTCACCGACTATCGCCCGGCGCAACGGGTATTTCGCGGGTTTCGCGTGCGCCGTGCGCAAAACCCCAGTGACTGGCAAGCCATCAACACGCTCTACCAGGCACGCGGCATGCTGCCCGTCGACCCGGAGCTGCTCACCCCGCGCCACCTGGGTGGGCCGGTGTACTGGCTGGCCGAGGACGAAGACAGTGGCGCGATCATCGGCAGTGTCATGGGCTTGAACCACGCCAAGGCCTTCGACGACCCGGAACACGGTAGCAGCCTGTGGTGCCTGGCCGTCGATCCACACTGCACCCGCCCCGGGGTGGGTGAAGTACTGGTGCGTCATCTGATCGAGCACTTCATGAGCCGCGGCCTTGCCTATCTGGACCTGTCGGTGTTGCATGACAACCGCCAGGCCAAGCGCCTGTACGAAAAACTGGGCTTTCGCAACCTGCCCACGTTCGCCGTCAAGCGCAAGAACGTCATCAACGAACGCCTGTTCCTGGGCCCTGGGCCACAGGCTGACCTCAACCCCTATGCGCGGATCATCGTCGATGAGGCCCTGCGCCGGGGTATCGAGGTGCAGGTGTGCGACGCGACTGCCGGGCTCTTCACCCTGAGCCTGGGCGGTCGCCGTGTACGCTGCCGAGAGTCGCTCAGCGACCTGACCAGCGCCGTGACCATGACCTTGTGCCAGGACAAGCGCCTGACCCAACACGCCCTGCACACCGCAGGTCTGCTTGTGCCGGCGCAGCAATTGGCCGGTAACGCCGATGACAACCTGGCGTTCCTCGAGGACCACGGCGCGGTCGTGGTCAAACCCGTGGATGGCGAACAGGGCCAGGGCGTAGCGGTCAACCTCACTACCCTCGAAGACGTCACGCGTGCGGTCGAACACGCCCGTCAGTTCGACAGCCGCGTGCTGTTGGAAAGCTTCCATGCCGGGCATGACTTGCGCATCGTGGTCATCGGCTATGAAGTGGTCGCGGCCGCGATTCGCCACCCGGCGCAGGTGATGGGCGATGGTACGCACAGCATCCGCGAACTGATCGACGCACAAAGCCGGCGCCGCCAAGCGGCCACCGGGGGCGAAAGCAAGATCCCGGTGGACGATGAAACCGAGCGCACGCTGGCCGCGGCCGGCTTTGGGTTCGAGGATGTGTTGCCCGCAGGTCGCCAGCTGGCCGTGCGGCGCACCGCCAACCTGCACACCGGCGGCACGCTCGAGGATGTCACGGCACGCCTTCACCCTACACTCGCCGATGCGGCCATTCGTGCAGCGCGGGCACTGGAGATACCCGTGGTGGGCCTTGATTTCATGGTCAAGGATGCCAGCGAACCCGACTACGTCATCATCGAAGCCAACGAGCGCGCAGGCCTGGCCAATCACGAGCCACAACCCACGGCAGAGCGCTTCATCGACTTGTTGTTCCCCCATAGCAGGCCGCTGGCCTGATACACCCATGCTCCGCTTCGACGGGAGCCCGGCGCCAGCGCCGCTCCCGCTCGACTGTTACGACCGGATCATCCAACGATTTTTCAACCGACCGGAGGCCTGGACATGTCCGAACGACATCCCGAACCCGATCTCGAGTACCTCAAGCGTGTCTTGCTGGAGATGCTCGCCATCCCCAGCCCTACAGGCTTCACCGATACCATCGTGCGCTACGTGGCCGAGCGCCTGGACGAGCTGGGCATTCCCTACGAGCTGACTCGACGCGGCACTATTCGCGCCACCCTCAAAGGGCGTCAAAGCTCCCCGGACCGCGCCGTCTCCGCACACTTGGACACCATTGGCGCCAGCGTGCGCCAGGTGCAGGACAACGGTCGCCTGGCCCTGGCGCCGGTGGGCTGCTGGTCCAGCCGCTTCGCCGAAGGCAGCCGCGTCAGCGTGTTCACCGATACGGGCGTATTTCGTGGCAGCGTACTGCCGCTGATGGCCAGTGGGCATGCCTTCAATACCGCCATCGACCAGATGCCCATCAGTTGGGACCATGTAGAAGTGCGCCTGGACGCTTACTGCGCCACCCGTGCCGATTGCGAGGCGTTGGGCGTGGGGATTGGCGACTTCGTGGCCTTCGATCCGCTGCCCGAGTTCACCGACAGCGGTCACATCAGCGCCCGTCATCTAGATGACAAGGCCGGGGTCGCCGCCTTGCTGGCGGCCTTGAAAGCCGTGGTGGAAAGCGGCCGTCAGCCGCTGATCGATTGCCACCCGCTGTTCACCATCACCGAAGAAACCGGCTCGGGTGCCGCCGGCGCCCTGCCCTGGGATGTCAGCGAGTTCGTCGGGATCGATATCGCCCCGGTCGCCCCCGGCCAGGCCTCCAGTGAGCACGCCGTCAGCGTGGCCATGCAGGATTCGTCCGGGCCGTACGACTACCACTTGTCCCGGCACTTGCTCAAACTTGCAGGCGAACAGGAATTGCCGGTACGCCGCGACCTGTTCCGCTACTACTTCAGCGATGCCCACTCTGCGGTGACCGCAGGCCACGACATCCGCACGGCGCTGGTCGCCTTCGGCTGCGATGCCACCCATGGCTATGAGCGCACGCACATCGACAGCCTGGCCGCGTTGAGCCAGCTGTTGTCGGCTTACCTGTTGAGCCCGCCCGTGTTCGCCAGCGACTCGCAGCCGGCCAATGCGTCCCTGGAGCGCTTCAGTCACCAGCTCGAGCACGATGCGCAGATGGAGAGCGACACTCGCGTGCCGGCGGTGGACAGCCTGGTCGGTCAGAAGACCTGACGGAACGCGCGGGACCGCCTGGCGGGCGGTCCCTGCGCCATCGAAATCGCGTAGGATGCCTACAACTCATTCAGACACGTTACCCATGCTGATACCCTACGAACACCTGCAAGCCGACACCCTCACCCGCCTGATCGAGGACTTCGTCACCCGCGACGGCACTGACAATGGCGATGACACACCGCTGGAAACCCGTGTGCTGAGGGTTCGCCAAGCGCTATCCAAGGGCCAGGCGTTCATCCTGTTCGATCCGGAAAGCCAGCAGTGCCAGCTGCTGGCCAAGCACGACGTGCCCCGCGAACTGCTGGAATGATGCCCGTGCGCGTCGACGCCAGTCGGCCTCATGAAGCCTTGTTCGCCCTGCGCGCCCTGGCACATTGCGTTTCCTTGATGCGCCTGTAGACCTCGGCGCGGTGCACCGGCACTTCCCTGGGTGCATCGACACCGAAGCGCACCACCCCGTCCCGGGTCTCTACCACCATGATTCGGATGTCATCGCCGATCATGATGACCTCGCCCACTTCGCGTCCTATTACCAACATGTTCCGGTCCTCCAGCGAAAGGGAAAACCGGAGCGTGCAGCGTAGCCATTTGGCTACTCAATACTTCCACCCTCATTCAGAAAGACCCGACACGCCTAGGTAACCTTTCTTACGGATCCACCCTACGCCTTAACGGGCTCGGGCCTTCGCACGCATCTTCACTGCCATGTCGGCCATTTCATCGTACAGCCGCTCAGGTGCCTGGCATTTCAACGCCCAGGCCTGACGGCCCGCTTCGTGGGGCAGGATCAGGAACTGCCCGTCAGCCACCTGGCGGTAGATGCAGTCGGCGATATCGCTGGCACTGATGGGCGAGCCTTCCAGCAGCTTGCCGACCTGCGCTTTCATGGCCGGGTCCGGCCCACGGAAGGAGTCCAGCAGATTGGTCTGGAAAAATGACGGGCAGACCACGTGCACACCCACCCCCAGTTGGCGCAGCTCCACCAGCAGGCTTTCCGAGAGCGCCAGCACCCCCGCCTTGGCGACGTTGTAGTTGCTCATGCCGGGGCCCTGCATGAGCGCTGCCATGGAGGCGATGTTGACGATGCGCCCTTTGCTACGCTCAAGCAGCGGCAGAAAAGCCTTGCAGCCTTTGACCACGCCCATGAGGTTTACCGAAATCTGCCAGTCCCAGTCTTCGAGCGACAACTCGGCGAAGAACCCGCCTGATGCCACGCCGGCGTTATTGACGATGATATCGATGCCGCCGAAGTGCTCCTCGCAGGCCTGGGCCAGCGCGGTGAGCTGGCTGTAGTCACGTACATCGCACCGTTGTACGAACCCGTCGCTGCCTGCGGCACGCACCATTTCCAGTGTCTGACGCAGCCCAGCCTCACTGATGTCGGCCAACGCCAGGCGCCAGCCTTCGCGCGCCCAACGCAGGGCAATTTCGCGGCCCAGCCCGGAGCCTGCGCCCGTGATCATGATGCGCTTGTGCATGGCGACTGCCTTTTTCAGAGGTTGTGGCCCCAGTCTAATCAAGACTATGCCCAGAGCGGGTGCTTATCAGGCAAGTGAATGAGCGGCCATGAACCGCCCGCTGCGCACAAAGACGGGGCGATGACCAACACGCCGATGGAATCTTTCACAAGCGGCGCCGGTCATTAGTTACAAGAGGCCGGCAACCTGGGCCCTTGACCCTCAACCACGCAAGGACTCCTCCATGACCACGATTCTCATCATCATCCTGATCCTCCTGTTGATTGGCGGCTTGCCAGTGTTCCCGCACTCGCGCAGCTGGGGTTATGGCCCGTCCGGCATCGTCGGTGTGGTGCTGGTGATCTTGTTGGTGTTGCTGTTACTCGGCATGATTTAGTGCAGCAAAAAAAAACCGCGCCGAGGCGCGGTTTTTTCATGCCTGCGAATCAGTGCGATACTGCCCCTGAAGCGCCCAGGCCAGTCTGCGAGCGTACGAACTGCGGGAAGAACAGCGCCCGCTCGTTTTCGGCAGCCGTGGACTTGTCGGTGATCGAGAAGAACCAGATACCCACGAAGGCAATCAGCATCGAGAACAAGGCCGGGTACTCGTAAGGGTAGATCGCTTTCTCGTGACCAAGGATCTGCACCCAGATGGTCGGGCCGAGCACCATCAGCGTCACCGCGCTGATCAGGCCAAGCCAGCCGCCAATCATGGCGCCACGGGTGGTCAACTTCTTCCAGTACATCGAGAGCAGCAGTACGGGGAAGTTGCAGCTGGCCGCAATGGAGAAGGCCAGGCCCACCATGAAGGCGATGTTCTGTTTCTCGAACAGGATGCCCAGGCCAATGGCCAGGACGCCCAGTGCAACGGTGGTGATCTTCGAGACGCGGATTTCGTCCTTGTCGTTGGCCTTGCCCTTGCGCCACACGCTGGCGTACAGGTCATGGGACACCGCCGAGGCACCCGCCAGGGTCAAGCCTGCCACAACCGCCAGGATGGTGGCGAAGGCCACGGCCGAGATGAAGCCCAGGAACACACTTCCGCCTACCGCATTGGCCAAGTGCACGGCGGCCATGTTGTTACCGCCCAGCAAGGCGCCGGCGGCGTCCTTGAAGTCCGGGTTGGTGCTGACCAACAGGATGGCGCCGAAGCCGATGATGAAGGTCAGGATGTAGAAGTAACCGATGAAACCTGTGGCATAGAGCACGCTCTTGCGGGCTTCCTTGGCATCGCTGACGGTGAAGAAGCGCATCAGGATATGTGGCAGGCCAGCCGTACCGAACATCAAGGCCAGGCCCAGCGAGAAGGCCGAGATGGGGTCTTTGACCAGACCGCCGGGGCTCATGATGGCCTCGCCCTTGGCATGCACCTTGATGGCTTCGGAGAACAGGGTGTTGAAGTCAAAGCCCACGTGCTTCATCACCATCAGCGCCATGAAGCTTGCACCCGACAGCAACAGCACCGCCTTGATGATCTGTACCCAGGTGGTGGCCAGCATGCCGCCGAACAGCACGTACAGGCACATCAGGATACCGACCAGGATCACGGCCACGTGGTAGTCCAGGCCGAACAGCAGTTCGATCAACTTGCCTGCACCGACCATCTGCGCAATCAGGTAGAAGGCCACCACCACCAGCGAGCCTGAGGCCGACAGGGTGCGGATCTGCTTTTGCCCCAGGCGATAGGAGGCCACATCGGCGAAGGTGTACTTGCCCAGGTTGCGCAGGCGTTCGGCGATCAGGAAGAGGATGATCGGCCAGCCTACCAGGAAGCCGATGGAGTAGATGAGGCCATCGTAGCCGGAGGTGAACACCAGTGCGGAAATACCCAGGAACGAGGCTGCCGACATGTAGTCCCCGGCGATGGCCAAGCCGTTCTGGAACCCGGTGATGCGACCACCGGCAGCGTAGTAGTCCGAGGCGGATTTGTTGCGCTTGGAGGCCCAGTAGGTGATGCCCAGGGTGAAAGCCACGAACGCCACGAACATGGCGATGGCAGAAACGTTCAGCGGTTGTTTCTGCACCTCGCCGGTCAGGGCATCGGCAGCCCACACGGCGGGTGCGAAGACGCCGCAGGCCAGAACGGCCAGTGTCTTGGCATGACGAATCATTGTTGCGCCTCCTTCAGGATGGCCTTGTTCAGCTCATCGAATTCGCCGTTGGCTCGGCGCACGTAGATGGCGGTCAGGACAAATGCCGAGATGATCAGCCCGACGCCCAGGGGAATGCCCCAGGTGATCGATGACTCAGGGCTGATCTTGGCGCCCAGTATCTGGGGACCGTAGGCGATCAGAAGGATGAAAGCGCAGTACAGGCCGAGCATGATCGCCGAGAGTATCCAGGCGAACCGTTCGCGCTTGCTGACCAGCTCCTTGAAACGGGGGCTGTTTTGTATCGAGAGGTAAATGCTGTCGTTCATTGTTTTTGTCCTAGCAGCACAGAGAGGGAATGTAACCCACGTCCTTACTTTATGCGGCTGTTGGACGGCAACCAGACGACCTTAGTCTTAGATGCAACGGTGTTTTACCGATTGCGCAACAAAGCGGATGACGGAGGTGGGGTTCGAGGGGAGTTTCTGCCTGATCGTGTGCAGACAGAGGTGGCCCTCCCTCAGAGCTCAGCACATCGCGTACCGAGCAATCGGTGAATCGGACTTCAGACTACATATACCCGGGGGTTGTACGCGTGCGACGGGTGTGGGCATCGGTGGATTTCCAGTAATCTGCTACAGGGTTTAATACTGCGCCCAGTGTTTCAATCAATCATTTTCAATATTGAATGAGTGCAACCTGGCAACCTTGGTAACTTCCAAAGATCTTGCCAAGCCACGCACTCCACCCTACTCTGCTGTTGCTGTTGCTGTTGCTGTTGATCTTGATCTTGATCTTGATCTTGATCTTGATCTTGATCTTGATCTTGATCTTGATCTTGATCTTGATCTTGATCTTCGCGACTTCAGAAGGCCGAACGCAGGGCTTGCGGAGGGAGGTGACAGGCATGGATGCCTGTCAAGCGCTGGGCCCCAGGATGGGGCCTACAGCGCGGTCCTCCCGGGAGCAAGACCGGAGTGAGGGAACCCCGAAGCGCAGCGTAGGGGCCGT
>Ga0209370_1001198_pt1 | contig 24311 bp, 10 predicted proteins | sample AgamicAtPrz_FD_187164 | JGI IMG/M metagenome (GOLD analysis project Ga0209370, IMG submission 187164) | Agave microbial communities from Guanajuato, Mexico - At.P.rz (SPAdes) (version 2) | ecosystem: Host-associated > Plants > Phyllosphere > Phylloplane/Leaf | place: Guanajuato, Mexico... | reverse complement strand
CCGTTGTTCGCCGCGTTGACGTTCGGATGCTCGCCGCCGATCGTGGTCGTCGGGCTGTTGCTCGCGCCGAAGTCGACGAGCCCCGCCGACTGCTGCGCGTCGAGCCCCCAGTCGAGCGCGCCGACCAGCGTCTTGACCACGTATTGCGGAATCGTGCCGCCGCCCGGCGAACCGGTCGCCATCACGAAGTCGCCGCGCGAGCCGTCGACGGCCCGCCCGAACACGATCGTCGGCGCCATCGAGCTGCGCGGCCGCTTGCCCGGCTGCAGCCGGTTCGCCACCGGATTGCCGGACGCGTCGAGCGGGTTCGCGGAAAAGTCGGTCAGCTGGTTGTTCAGCAGGAAGCCGTTGGTCATGTGAAACGAGCCCATGCTCGACTCGACCGTCGTCGTCGCGCTCAGCACGTTGCCGTCGCCGTCCACGATCGTGAACTGGTTCGTGCCGTGCTCGATCAGCGTCGTGTCGACGCCGAGCGGCACCGCCCCGAGATTGCCGGGCTGCGCGGTGCCCATGCTTTTGGTCGTGTCGATCAGCGCCGCGCGCGATTTCAGGTACGGCTTGTTCAGCAGTGTGTCCCACGTGCCGCCCGGCAGCGGCACGAAATCCGTATCGGCCACGTACTTGTCGCGGTCCGCATAGGCGAGCCGCTCGGCTTCGGTGACGAGGTGCACGCCCGCGACGGTCGGCTTGCCGCCTTCGAGATCGATCGCGGTCGGCTTCAGCGACTTCAGGTCGAAGTTCTCGAGCATGCCGAGCGCCGACGCGACCGCGATACCGCCCGACGACGGCGGCGGCATCCCGCACACCCAATAGCTGCGATAGGTCGTGCACACGGGTTCGCGGCGCTTCGCCTGATACGCGGCGAGATCCGCGATGGTCGTCTTGCCCGGTGTGAGCGTCGAGCCGTCCGCGCCCTTCGTCGCAGCGATCTTCGCGACGATGTCCTGCGCGATCTGCCCCGTGTACAGCGCATTCGCGCCCGACTGCGCCATCAGCGTCAGCGTGCGCGCGTAGGCCGGATTCTTCAGGATGGTGCCGAGCGGCTTCGGCGAGCCGTCGGCGTTCAGGAAATACGCGGCGGCTTCGGGGTCGCGCTTCAGGTTCGCGGCGTTCGCGGCGATCGCGTCGGCCAGCCGGCCGCCGATCGGGAAACCGTTGGTCGCGAGCGTGATCGCGTCGCCGAACAGGCTCTGCCACGGCAAGCGGCCATGATCCTGTTGCAGCGCCTCGATGAGCCGCGGCACGCCGATCGTGCCGATCGAGCGGCCGCTCGCACGCGCGCTCGGCAGCGGCGCCGAATGGTCGGTCGCATCGTCGACGTAGCGCAGGTAGTTCTCCGTCGCGGCGGCCGGCGCGGTTTCGCGGCCGTCGTAGGCCTGCAGCGTCTTGCCGCGCGCATCGTAGTAGAGCAGCACGCCGCCCGACCCGAGGCCCGTCGCCTCGGGCACCGTCAGGCCGAGCACGGCCTGCACGGCGACCGCCGCGTCGGCGGCCGTGCCGCCCTTCTTCAACACCGCGCAACCGGCCGCGCTCGCGTACGCGTTCGACGTGGCGACCAGGTACGTTTTCGCCTGGACGGGCTTCAGCCCGGTGCGATAGCCCGACGACGCTTCCGGCAGCGACGGATCGCCCGGCTGGTTCGAGCCCACCACGACCGTCGCGCCGCTGTTGTCGACCGCGAGGCAGCTCGTATCGGTAGAAGGTGTCGTCGTGCGGCCCGCCTCGTTCTCGACGTCGCCGCCGCACGCGGTCAACAGGGCAGCCGCGAGCAACGCGGATGCATACGGAAAAATCGCTGTTCTGTTCATGGTCTGTCGATGTTCGTGTCGGTCGTTGCGATGGACATCGCGCTGCTGAGTCCCCCTCGGAGCGCGGCCAGCGCGTTCGATAGTCCCATGGACAAATTTTTTTCCGCAACCAGGAAATGACGTCATGCACCCGGACGTTGTGTGCGCAACGTCATCGAGCCGGCATGCGGGTTGGCTTGCTGCATCGCAGCGCATGCGATACGCCCATGCGGCTCGCATCGTGATGTCGTTACCTTTTCGCCGGGCGACGCGTGCCGGCCGCCTGGCCGCCGCGCGCGAAATCGTGCTCCATTGCGTCGATCGCCTCCGAAAAGAATGCGAGAAACATCGTCATCGCGACCGTCGCGCTCATGTCGGCGCGCTGGTAGATGCAACTGAACGAGCGCGCGCCCGCATCGGCCAGCGGCGTCCATGCGAGCCGGCCGGCGGCCACGTCGTCCGCGACGTTTTCCGCGATCAGGAAGCCGACGCCGGCGCCTTCGGCCGCCAGGCGCCGCACCATCGACACCGAACCGGTTTCGACCAGCGGCCGCACGCTGCGCGGCTGCCGCGCATCGATCTGGTCGAACATCGCGCGCAGCTCCGTGTCGGGCGTCATCAGGATCAGCGGATGCGCGAAGCAGTCGCGCATGCGCACCTTGCCGCCCGTCGACGCCAGCGGATGGCCGGGCGCCGTGACGACACCCAGCGGCTGCGCGAACGCGCGCACCTCGACGACGCCCGCCGCCGTACGCCGGCGCAGCGCATAGCCGATGTCGACCTCGCCGGTCTCGACCCAGCGCACGATGCTCTCGCCGTTTCCCGAGCGCACGCTGTACGTGACGCCCGGGTAACGCTGCATCGCGGCGAGGATCGCGTCGGGCACGAGCTTTTCCGCGGTCGATGCAGGCACCGCGAGAGTCACGTGCCCGCGCCGCAGCGCGCGCAGGTCCTCGACCTGCGTCAGCGCGTTGTCGAAATCGCGCTGGCCGCGCCGCACGGCCGCGATCACGATCTCGCCGGCGAGCGTCAGCTGCATGCCACGCGGCAGCCGGTCGAACAGCGGCACGCCGACCTGTTCCTCGAGATTGCGGATCTGCTGGTGCACCGCCGCGGCGGTCAGGTGCAGCGCATCGGCCGCCTTGCGAATCGAGCCGCGCCGCGCGACTTCGTCGAAACAGCGGAATGTCTGCGATATCGAACGCATGAAGGTTCCGTTAGATTTTTCCGAACAGGCCGTCAAGAATAATCCGATTTTATTGACCGGACGAATCGTCTAGATTCCGCTGCATCCCCGTATCCGATTCGAATGGAGACCGCAGTGACGACCGTCGACCAGATTACCCAGCGCCGCCGCGGCGTCGGCCTCATCGCCCACGATCCCGCGTTGTCCGCGGGCGGCTATACGCTGATCGCGCCGCAGACGGGCGACGGCAACGTCTATCTCGTCGGCATCGACGGCGCAGTCGTCCATCAGTGGAAGATGCCCGTGCGCCCCGGGCGCCACGCGGTCATCCTCGCGAACGGCAACCTCGGCTACAACGGCAATCATCCGCACTCCGAATCGCGTTACGCGCCGTGGTCGATGTGGCACGGCGGCGACTTCTACGAGGTCACGCCGCAAGGCGAAACGGTGTGGCGCTACGAGGATCCCGCGCATCACCACGACGCGCAGTGGCTGCCGAACGGCAACCTGCTGTACGCCGCCTGCGAACCGGTCGACGCGGCGTTCGCGCGGCGCGTGCCGGGCGGCACCGCGCAAGGCGACGACGAGGTGATGTTCGCGGACGTGATCCGCGAAGTGAATCGTGCAGGCCAGATCGTCTGGGAATGGCACGCACGCGATCATCTGCGGCCCGAGGATTTTCCGATCGCGGCAGGCTTCGGCCGCTATCACTGGCCGCTCGTCAACGGTCTCGCGGTCGATGCGAACGGCCGCGTGCTGATGAGCCTGCGCACGACGTCGGGCATCATCGGCGTGAACCGCGCAACCGGCCGCGTCGACCTGCACATCGGGCCCGACGTCGTGTCGCACCAGCATGCGCCGGTGCCGCTCCCGAACGGCAACATCCTTGCGTTCGACAACGGCAATTTCCGCCATGGTGCGCACGTCGTGTTCTCGCGCGTCGTGGAAATCGATCCGGCGACGCAGCGCGTCGTGTGGTCGTATGCGGACGACGTCGTGAACCTGTTCTACACGCCGTTCATGGGCAACGCGCAACGCTTGCCGAACGGCAACACGCACGTCACCGAATCAGCGACGGGCCGGCTGTTCGAAGTGACGCCGGCCGGCAAGGTCGTCTGGGAATACGTGATCCCGTGGTTCGCCGAATACCCGGACGAAGCGGCGCGCAAGACCGGCCCCGGCCAGTTGAACAGCGTGTTCCAGACGTTCCGCTACAGCGCCGCGCAGTTGCCCTGGCTACGGACCTGAGCGTCCGTTCACCGCCGGTTTCCGGCCATCGTCGCCGTTCGTTTCCGAGGGGCCTGCCGTGTCGCACGATTCGATTTCCCCGCCCGTCGATGCCCGGCTGCCCGCGTGGCAGCTCGCGCTGTTCGGGCTGCAGCACGTGCTGTCGATGGCCGCGTCGCCGATCACGGCCGTCTTCCTGATCGCGAAGGTGCTCGCGCTGCCGGCCGACCTGACGGTCCAGCTGATCGGCGCGACGTTCTTCGCCTGCGGTATCGGCACACTGCTGCAATCGCTCGGCGCCGGCCCGGTCGGCGCACGCATGCCGTTCGTGATGGTGCCCGGCGGCGCACCGACGATGCTGTTCGCGGGCATCGCCGCGCAATCGGGCCTGCCGACCGCGGCCGGCGCGGCGCTGCTCGCCAGCGCGTTCTACTGGGTGCTGCTGCCCGTCTTCACGCGCTGCCTGCGGCTCTTTCCGCGCATCGTCGTCGGCGCAATGCTGTTGCTCGTGTCGATTAACCTGATCCGGATCTACGCGACGATCGTCGTCGGCCAGCCCGGTTCGGCCGACTTCGCGCAGCCGCGCGCGCTCGGGCTCGCGCTGGCGACGATCGTCGCCACCGTCGTCGTCGCGGGCGCGTTCCGCGGCACGGCCGGGCGCCTCGCGGTGCTGATCGGGCTGATGGCCGGCGCGACGCTCGGCTGGGCGCTCGGCGCGATGCCCGCGCTCGCCGACGTGTGGCACGGCCCGCTGTTCACGCACCCGGTGTGGCTGCCGTTCGGGATGCCGCGTTTCGACGTGCTGGCTGCGCTGCCGCTACTGATTTTCACCGCGATCTCGATGGCCGAGGCCACCGCGCAGACGGTCGCCGTCGGCGAAACGTGCGGCAAGGCGATTTCGCTCCGGCGCGACGTGCCGAAGACGATACGCGGCGACGCGCTCGCGTCGCTGGCCGGCGCGCTGTTCGGCACGCCGCCGATCGTGACGAGCGCCGAGAACATCGGCGTCGTGCAGACGACCGGCGTACGCTCGCGCTACGTGACGGCGGCCGCTGGCGCGATCCTGATCGTCATCGCGCTGTTCGCGCCGCTTGCACGGCTCGCGTATGCAATCCCGGCCGCCGTAGTCGGCGGCACCGCGCTGGTGGTATTCGCGATGATCGGCGTGATGGGCATCCGGCTGCTCGCGAGCGTCGACCTGCACGCACGCGCGAACCAGTACACGCTCGCAGCCGCACTGGTGGTCGGCCTCGCGCCGATCCTGGTGCCGAACCTGTATCGCCATTTCGGCGCCCCCGTGCAGATCGTGCTCGGCAACGGCATGGCGGCCGGCACGCTCGCGGCCATCGCGACGCAACTGGCGTTCGCCGCGCTCGCGCATCTGGGCTGGCACGCACACGGGGGCGCGGGCGCGAGTTCGGTACCGTCGCGCGACGCGTAGCCGCAGCGCCATGCGCACGCTGCCCGCGCTTGACGATGCCTGCAGTCGTGCCTGGCGCTCGGTTTCGTCACGTGGCAGGCCGCATTCATGTCGGTCGGCGGTGAATGGTTCGGAATGTGGATGTCGAAGCAGTGGAACGGCGTGCCGGACGCGTTCCGGCTCTTCATCAAGCTGCTGCTCGTGCGCGTTTGCCCGACGATGAACAACGACGGCGTCGACGACACGCGGGCCGCGACCTGACGCGCCGGCTTCGTCGCGCGCCGCCGACTGGCCATCGGGACGATTGCCGGCGTCACCGCGTCCGGCTATAAAACGGGAATGGACACGAATCGCTGGATTCACAACCCCGTCGGCGCGTTTCGCGCCTGGCAGGAAACCGCCGCGACCGGCGCCGGCCGCCGGCCGTTCGCGCCGCGTTCGGTCGTGCAGCATGTCGCGATGTTCGAGCGATTCCTGCGCCACCTGAGCGCACGGCGTGTGTCGCTGGCCACGTTCGGGCCCGACCACGTCGCGGCCTTCCTCGCGGAACTCGACCGCACCTGCGCGCCCGGCACGTCGACGCGCGTGCGCTACGCGAAGCTGATCGACCGGCTCGGCCGGCATCTGGTCGACGCCGGTGTGCGGACGATCCATCCGGCCGGCCGGTCGACGCGCGATCTCGCGTGGCCGGACGGCGAGCCCGAGCCGTGCTACCTGCCGCCCGATGCCGACGCGGCGCTGCAGCGCCACGTGCAGCCTCGAGCGGACGACACGCCGGCCGACTGCCGGAATCGCGCGATCGTCGCGCTGCTGCTCGCGAGCGGCATCACGTCAGCCGAGATTCGCGCGGCGACTGGCGACGCACTCGATCTCGACACGCGCCCAGCGGTGCTGTCGGTGCCGCGCGATCGCGCGCGGCCGGCGCGCCGGATCGCGCTCGCCGAATTCGCGGGGGCGCCGCTCGCCGCATGGCGCGCACGCTCGGACGTGCCGCCGTCGGCGCGGCTGTTTCCCGCGCCGCGCGGCGGCGCAATGAACGACATGTTCCTGCTGCTCGTCGTGCGCGACGCGCTGAACGCGATCGGCTTTCACGCAGCGGACATGAGCCCGCGCGTGCTGCGCAATACGTATGCGCGCCGCCAGTTGCTCGCCGGCCATGCACATGCCGATGTCATGGCGATGCTCGGTCTCGCCAGCATGCGAACGGTCACGCGCATTCGGCAGACGCTGCCGCCCGATGCGGCCGCGGATCGCGCTGCCCGCGAACGCTGATCGCGCGCGGCCGGCGGGAACCGTGGTCCTCCCGATGCGCTATTCGCCCGGCTTCGACTGGACCAGCCGCAGAATCCGCGTGTCGTACGGCGATTGCATCACTTCCGCGATGCGGATGTCGGACGCGGCCGGATGCAGCGGATTCAACAGGAAATTATGGGCGTGCGGCACGACGACGCTCGGCACGCGCAGCAGCACGCTCGGCTGCGTGTGCAGCCACTCGGTGCCGGCGCTGCGGGTCCAGTCGACGTTCGTTCGCCAGTCGTCCGGCGCATCGCCTTCCGCGATTTCGGCGACGTCCACCGAATCGGGCACCTCGATACGCAGCAACTGGTATCCGCTCGGCAATTGCGCGACGGTGGCGATTTCGAAATGAACCAGCGTCTCGAGCAACGCAAGCGCCGGATGCTCGGCGAGATACACGACGGGCTGTCCGGCAAAATGCCAGCGCCCGCCGGCCCGCAACCCGCCGATGCCTTTCAGATCGGCGTAATTGCTGATCCGCCACAGCGTCGTCAAGCGAAGTACCCCTCGTCGATCTGCGTGAGGACCTCTTCGACGAGCCGCGCGCCATGCTCGGTGCTCGCCATGTCGAGCGACGTGCGGCCGCCGAAGCGCTGGAGCCCGTTGCGCAGCCACGCCATCGCCTTGTCCTGGTCGCCGAACGTGGCCGTCGCCTGCGCGACGATGCGCGCGAGGCGGATCGCCTTGTCCGACTCTTCCGGCGACAGGCGTTCGTGCGCCTGCCGACGATGACTCAGCGTGCGGCGCGGAATGATGAAGGCCAGCTCGTCCGATTTCAGCCCGCGCTCCGACAACCGGTCGATCACCGACACGTCGACGCGCGCGCTCGCCAGCTCGGCCAGATCGGCGCCCGACCGGACGCGGATCGCCAGCAGCTGCTCGAGAATCGTGAATTCGGCCTGACGCGGATGGGCGACGCCCGAAGGATGAAAAGCGATGGTGCTCATGACCTGTCTCCGGCAGTTTGCCCAATCATTATAGGCGTTTTGCCGAGCACTTGCGGAGGGTTGAGCGAGGGGCTTGCCGATCGGGCTGGGAGGCCGGTATTCGGGGGTTCGCGAATCGGAGATTCGCCTCGAAGAGGCGGTGCAAAAATTCAGTATATAAAGTCATTACCCGCGATGAAGTCATCACCCGCGATAACCTGAAGTTGTCACGTAACAATTTTCCAACGGCAATACGCGAGCTGACGAAAACGCCTCTTTTCGCAACGCGTCCATCACCGCGAACCGCTTCGCATACCCCCATCATAAGAACGAAAGCGAACAGTAAGACAATATCCGTCACCGAAAGGCACCTGTAACACGGGAACCCGTCCGAATCGGCGCGCAAATCGCCTCATCGCACCGCCTTCTGCCTCGCGCACGATCAGGACGCAACCGCTTTTCGTAGCGATTCCCGGACTGGCCGGCTCACCTCCATCGCACGCTACGAATCGTCCCCGTGCCCGCTCCAACCGCTTCCGTACACTCGAAATCGCGCCATGCGGCGCCGGCGGCGTGCACTCTGCGTACGGCCGCGCCTGACGGGAGCCTTGCATGTTGTCCATCGACGGAATGGGTTTGGGGTTGAACTGGCAGCGTTTCCTGTCGCAAACGCTGGATCCCGACCTCGCACCGAAACCGCCGCGCAACACGGACGGTACGTCCAACGACGGCCCGAACAACGGTCCGGCCAGCCCGGTCAGCCCGACCACCACGCCGCCGATTCCCGTGCAGGCCGACCTCGGCACCGATCCGTCCAAGCCGACCAACCCCGAAATCGCGTCAGCCACCGCCCTGCTCCAGAGCATGGCCGATCAGTATCGCGTGGCGCCGCCCGAGATCACGGTCGACAACGACACGACGCGAGCCGTCCAGGGGGTAATTCAGGACGCGCAGACCAAGTACGACAACGCGCAGCAGGCACTGCAAGGCGCGCAGGGCGTGTTGCGGATGACGAACCGCGACCCCGACGCGACACCCGACGAGCGCAAGGCCGCGCGCGACAACTACACGAAGGCGCACGATGCGGCCGACACCGCGCAACGCGAACTCGACGTCACGACCGACGCCGGCTATCGGATCCTGTACGGCGAACAGGCGAAGGCCGACCAGTACAGCGCCGACCCGACGAACGACAAGATCGAAGGGCCCGCGCAACAGCAGGCCGATACGAAGTTCGCCGCGCTGCAGAAGCTGTTCCCCGACCAGACCAAGGCCAATCCGAACTTCGTCCCGCAACAGGGCGATTGCAAGACGCCCGCCCAGGTTCAGGCCTACGACGACTGGCAATCGGCCACGTCGACTGCGGTAACGGCCCAGGCGAAGTATTGGGCGGACGTCAGCAACGCGAATCTCGCCTATACGCAATTCCAGTCGTACATGGCCGATCCCGCCTACAAGGACGCGATCGATACCGGCGTCGGCAAGCTGAACGATGCGCTCGCGTCGCAGCAGTTGCAGGTCGACCTGCCCGATCCGCCGGCCGCCGATGCGAACGGCAACGTCGACATGAACGCCGTGCAGGCCAATATCGCGCAGGCCGCGAAGATCGCCAATTACTCGAACGCGGCCTATGCGGCGTCGCTCGACGCGCAGCAGGTCACGACGCTGCAGCAAAAATACGACGCCGACAGCGCGTGCCTGGTCGGCTCGACGCCCGGTGCGGCAAAAGACGACAAGGCCGCGCTCGATCGCGCGACGACGCAGGCGAACACGAGCGGCAGCTACCTGCAGATGCTCGGCGCGCGATTGAGCGTCGACGACTTGCAGGCCAAGTACGACACCGCGAAAACGGCGTCCGACGACTGGCATACCGCGAATCCGCGCTCGCTGGATCCGCATCCGAAAGTCGACACCGACCTCACCGCCGCGTCCGATGCGCTGGCACAGGCGAAGCAGAAGGCCAGCCTCGCGCACGACGGGTTCGTCGTCGCGTACGGCCAGACGCTTGCGCAGCAGTATGACGACGCCGGCGCACAGATCGATGCGCAGCTCAAGCCGAAGGTGCCGTTCGTGCTGCAGAACCCGACGCCGACGCTGTCGACGAATCCGCCGCCGTCCACGACGACGCCGTCCCCGTCGGCGCAGCCGTCGCCGTCGTTGAGCACGTCGCTGCCGAGCACGTCGAGTACGTCGAGCGCATCGAGCACGCCGGCTCCGTCGACGACACAGACGCCAACCCCCACGTCGTCGTTGAGCACGTCGACGCCGGCCAGCGCGCTGTCGACGTCGCTCCCGCCCACGACGCTGTTCACGAATCCGTCGTTCGTGCTGCAGCCGCCCGGCTCGAACACGTCCGTGCCGACCACCGCAACCGGCCAGACCGCGCTCGACGCGAAAAAGCTCCATGTCGTCGCGGGCGCGCTGCGCGCGGCCGACGGCCGGCTGTCCAACACGTTCAACGACGCGGCCGCGAAATTCCAGCTCGCGAACGCGAAGACGCAGGAAGGCGTGCTGAAGGGCAAGCTCGCGGACATCCAGAAAACCTACGACGACTGGTACGCAAACAACCCGACGCCGGTGCGCATGCGCGAGGTGCACGGCGACGAGATTCCGATGCCCACGCCGCGGCGTCCGAACCCGTACCAGGGCCAGCTCGACCAGGCGCGCAACGACCTGCAGCAGGCCGGCGCGAACATCAACAAGCTGCAGTTGCTGACCGAGATGTCGCATCAGCAGGTGCTGCTCGACCAGTTCGATGCGAGCCTCGCCGAGAACCTGCGCAATCCGCAGAGCCAGGACGACAAGGACGCCTATTCGAAGGCGCTCGACGGTTTCTTCCGCGCGCACCAGGGCGAGCTGTCGCAATCGCTGCTCGACCAGGCGGGCGCGAGCACCAACAAGGCCGCGACGATCAATTTCGGGAAGCTGACCGACAACGAGCAACGCAACCTGATCGGCGCCGCGATCGGGCTGCCGCCGGACGTGCAGCCTTCGTCGGACACGGGCACCGGCGCCGGCACGCCTACCGCGCCCGTCAACGACGACACGGTGCGCTACACCGACAAGGACAAGCTCGACACGATCAACAAGGTGCGCGGCGAAATCCTGAAGCTCGGCGGCGGCAGCGGCACGCAGGTCAACATCCTGCCGCTGATCTACTCGGACAAGACGGCCGGGATGGTGACGAGCGCGCTCTTCAAGGTCACCGACGGCAAGGGCAACGTCCAGTACGTCGACGACACGTCCGCGAATTACGACAACGTCGGCGACTACCTCGACAACAACCAGCTCGCGTCGAGCGGCACGCTCGATCTCGTGACCGGCTACGACGACAACGGTCACGCGCAGTTCCAGCAGAAAACCGCGCATCACGACGACTGGTTCGACAGCGCGCTGAACACGCTGACCGGCGGCAAGGTGAACCTCGGGATGATGGGGCTCGGGCTGCTGATGGAAGGCGCCGGCGTGCTGCTCGACGCGACCGGCGTCGGCGCATTCGCCGGCGGCGCGCTGAACTTCGCGGGCGCGGTGATGATGGATACGGCGATCGGTTCGAGCATGACGAAATCCGCGCTCGATATCGGTTCGCGCTGGGAACACAACCAGAGCATCAATCCGTTCACCGACGCCGGCGCGCGTGGCGACTGGCTCAACCTCGTGCCGATGGGCGCGGCCGGCGCGGCGAAGTTCGCGGGCTCGGAAGTCTTCGGCAAGACGATCACCGCGCTCACCGGCTCGGCGAAGGCCGCGCGGGTGACCACGGCGATCGTGCGCGGCACGTCGCTCGCCACCGGTGTCGGCGCCGCCGGCGAAAGCTTCGTCGAAGCCGGTATCGATTTCGCGCACGGAGACAGCGAGCACGGCTGGGACGCGCTCAAGTCCGGTTTCACGAACGTCGCGCTGATGGGCGCGGGCGGCGTGCGCGACCGCGTGGTCAACGGCGTGGTTCGCGTCACCGGCCGGCCCGTGGTCGCCCGTTCGGCGGGCGGCGAACGCATCTCGATCGACGGGCAGCAACTGCAGAAAATCCTGAGCAAGAACGAGCCGTCGCAACTCGCGTTCGGCGCGACGCGCGCGTCGCTCGACGGCGTCGACATCAAGGTCGCGAAGGACGGCACGCTGATGGCGGGCGACAAGGTGCTCACCTACGACAACATGCCCGTGCGCGTGCTCGACTCGCTCAACAACAAGGACCTGAGCAACCTGCCGCGCGGGACGTCGGTGATCCTCGGCGAGAACGGCGAACTGAGCATCGTCAAGCTGACCGGCAAGACCCGGACCGAAGGCACGAAGATCGATTCGGTTACCGAAACAGGCGACCGGCTGTCGTTCGGCAGCGACGGCGAGATCAATGCGCCGTCGAAGCTCGTCGCGAAAACACCCGTCCCGTCGAGCAACGACCCGCGGCAGCCGGCAAGCGACGAGGCGCCGCCGGCCGACAGCGCACCGCGGACGACGCCCGTCAACGAAGCCGCGGCGCACGCCACCGAAGCGAACGACACGGCCACCGCGACCACGACCGCCAGCGCACGCAATGCGCAGCGCACGAGCGAAGCGCAAACCACGCGCGACGAGACCCAGCAGGAAACGCGCGCGTCCGATTCGCATGTCGCCGCGCAGAATCGCCGCAGCAGCGACCTGCGCGCGGAGCACGATCCGGCCGTCGCGCAAGCGCCCGGCGCACCCGGCGCGGGCGCCCTCGAAGAACCGGCCAGCGTCGCGTCGCGCACGCCGGTCCGCGTGATCGACCTGACCGACGCTGAACCGGCCTCCCGGCCCGCGACGCTCGACCCGGCCGGCGTGTCGGTGCCGCGTGGCCGGTCGGTCGAAACGCTCGACTACGGCGGACACATGCTCTTCATCGTGCGCAACGACGCGCACCCGGCAGCCGCCCCGCCCGACGCGGCGCGGCCGCGCGCGGCGGGCGCGCTGCCGGCCGACGTCGCGGAACCGATCGTCGTCATCGCCGATGCCGCGGACGCGCACGTCGCGCCCGAACTCGCGAACCGCTGGCAGCGGCCGGTGTTCGCCGCCGCGCCCGACGCACTGCACGCGGACGGCACGCTGCGCGCCGACGCGCCGCTGACGCGCTACCTGCCCGCCCCGGACGCAGTGGCAGGCGGCCGCGTCGTCGGCACGAACCTGCAGGCCGCGCACGCCGATGCGGCGGGCGTCGTCGCAGCCGACCCGCCTGCCGCGAATCCGGAAGCGCCCGTCGCGCGCCGCGCGCCACCGCCCGCGCACGACGACACCGTCGTCGTGCTCGCGACGACCCGACGCAACGCCGCCGATCCCGAAACGCGCGCCGCCCTGCCGCAACCGCCCGCTCCCGCGGCGCGCGCGCTGGACGGCGCGTTCAGCGCGCCGAACCGCATCCTGGTGCTCGTCAAGCCGGGCGAGCGGGCGGCGTCGGAAGCGGCAAACGACGCGCGCGACGCCTCCCCACCGAAGCCGGCCCGCGACGCACGGGCCGACGACCACGCGCTCCCGGCCGCCGCGCACCCGGAAACCACCGAAGCGCCGCCGGACCCGGCGCTTGCCGGCCCCGGCCTGTTCACGCGGCTGCAGATGCGCTTCGGCGGCGCGCCGCTGCCTGACGCCGTCCACGCGCTCGCGCAGCAATCGGACACGCTCACGCAGCAGTTGCGGATGCTCGGCGACGCCGGCTGGCGCGTGAGCCTCGGCAAGCGCGGCGGCGGCAGCCGGATCGATCCGAAGCGGCGCCGGGTGACGATCGACGGCGGACTGCACGATTCCGGCAGCATCACGTACACGCTCGCGCACGAGGCCAAGCATGCGGTCGAGGTGATCGACGGCACGCTGGATTCGCTCGACTACAGCGGCCGCAGCCGCTTCACGCGCAAGGCGCTCGAAGCCGAAGCGCGCGCCCAGATCAACGCGTTCGAAGCGCGCTACGAGATCGATCTCGCGGGCGGCGGCGACATCGCGGCGAACACGACGCTGCCCGACGCGTTGCAGCACGAGGCCGACCGCTGGACGCCGTCGAGCGACTATGCGGGCACGGTCGCACGGCTCGCCGATGCGTTCGCCGATGCGCCGGTATCGGGCCGCCGCGGCGAGACCTACCAGGCCTTTTACGACGGCATCTGGGACAAGCAGAAGCGCCAAGGCGGCGCCCCGCGCCGGATGCCGGCGCCGCACACGACCGATTCGGCCGGCGGCGGCGCCCACCTGCCGCGCACGCTCGAGGAACAGGTGCAGTGGAGCTTCGCGCATGCGGAGGCGATCTCGCCGTTCGCCGAACGCGGGCGCAACGAGCCGCGGCAGATGACGCTGCGGATGCTGGACGAACGCACGTCGTCGGGAACCGAAGAACCGGTGACGGTCGTCCGCGGCCGAACCGACGCCGCGGGCCAACTGCTCGACGCACACGGCCGCCCCGCGCAGCATGTCCCCTTTTCGATTGCGCACTTCCTCGCCGGCACGTCGACCAGCGCCGGCACCGGCCGCGCGCTGGTGCTGGCCGCCGAGGACGGGCACGCCGCCGCCGCGTGGCTCACGAACACCTGGCAACGGCCGGTCTACGTGCCGGACGGCGGTACGATCCGCGCGTTCGACGCGGCCATGGGCGACCCGGGCAGCGCGAGGGCCCAGGCGCGATTCGATGACGCACCCACGTGGACCCGCTATGCGCCGTCGCCGCGCGAGCGAATCGATTACGGCGAACTCGCCGTCGACGAGCACGGCCTGCACGTCGCGGGCGGTCCGTCGCGCCGCCTGGACCCGCACGCGCTGATCGGCCCGTTCCTCGGGGCCGGCATCGAAAAGAGCGTGTTCGAACTCGGCAAGCGCAACGCGATCGGCCTGTACGACGTCGATGCCGCGCGGCCGCGCGACGACCAGCTCGCCAATCATTACGACGCGCTCGATACCGAACGCAACGGACTCGATCTGCTGCGCCGCTACGGGATGCGCACGCTGACCATCGACGGCCCGTTCTCGGTCGGCAACCGGATCGGGATCCTCTACCATCCGCTCGCCGAACTCAGCAGCCGCGCCGTGTCGCTCGGCGCGTTGCCGTCACGTATCACGCACGAATCGATGCAACAGCTCGCCGCGATGCGCGAGATCGTCGAGCGCGATGGCCTGGTGTTCGATTTCCAGGGGGTAGTCGACGCGCGCGGCGAGTTCTACTTCAGCGACCCGGCCACCGTAGTCCGCTCGGGTGACCGCGAGGGAATCGACGGCACGCTCGAGGAAATCGACAGCGTCATCGCTCCGCTCCAGCGCGGCATAGAGGAAGGCAGCATCGCCCTCGCGCATCCGGCCATCACCGAATCGCTGCCGGAAGGCGCATTCGTCCAGAAGCCGTCGCGCTTCACTCGCATCCGGATGAGGTTCGACGGCGCGCCGCTGCCCGATGCCGCCTATGCGCTCGCCGGCCAGTCGAGCCTGCTCGCCGCGCAGATGCGGCTGCTGAAATCGGATGGCTGGCAGGTCGTGTGGGGCCGCGCGGGACGCGGCAGCCGCACCGACGTCGACCAGCGCCGGATCGTCATCGACGGCGGCCTGCGCGGCACCGGCACGCTCGTCTATACGCTCGCGCACGAAGCCGGCCACGCGACCGACGTGTCGAACGACCGGCTCGGCCTCGATACCAGCAGCCCCGAAGCGTACGTGCAAAGCACGCTGCTCGCCGAAGCGCGCGCGCAGGCCAACGCGTTCGCGGTGCGCAAGCAGATCCTCGAATCGACCGGCGTCGACATCGCCGAGCATGCGGTGTTGCCCGACGCGATCGCCCGCGAAGCCGACCACGTGATGCCGGGCGACGCAGCGGGCCTCGCGCGGCTCGCCGACGCATTCGGCAACGCGCCCGTATCGGGCCGCGACGGCGAACACTACGGTTCGTTCTATGGCCGCGCGTGGGACCGCCAGCAGCAGCCGGGCAGCGCATCGCTGCGCATGCCCGCACCGCACACGACCGAATCGTCCGGCGGCAGCGGCGGCGCACGGCTGCCGCGCACGCTCGACGAACAGGCGCGGTGGAGCCACGCGCACGCCGATCGTGCGTCGCCGTTGCCGCGCCGCTGGTTCGGCGGCGGCTCGCCGAAACTGTCCTTCTCGCGCAATGGCCCGGTGTCCTATGCGAACGGCGAGCCGCTGACGCTCGTCCACGCGCGGACCGATGCAGCCGGCGGCCTGCTCGACGCACGCGGCCGCCCCGCCACGCCGGTCGACTACTCGATCGACCATCGCCACGCATTCACGCCCGCACGGGCCGGCGCCCCCATCGTCCTCGCCGGCGAAGGCGGCGCCGCACACGCCGCGTGGCTCGCGAACCTCTGGCAACGCACGATCTACGTACCCGACAGCGGCACGGTCCGCACGCTCGGCGAGCCGCGCGGCGACGGCACGCAGCGCATGCAGTTCGGCGGCCCGGGCACGTGGACGCGCTACACGCCGTCGCCGCGCGAACGGATCGATGCGGGCGCGCTCGCCGTCGATGCGTACGGGCTGCACGTCGCCGGCGATCCCTCGCGGCGCGTCGATCCCGACCCACTGCTCGGCCCGTTCCTCGGCGCGGGCACCGCGAAGGCGGTATTCGAACTCGGCAAGCGCAACGCGATCGGCCTATTCGATGCCAGCGGCGACAAGGCGCGCACGATGCTCGACCACGAAAAACGCGGGCTCGCCCAGTTGACGCAGCTCGGCATGCGCACGGTCACGGTCGACGGGCCGTTCACGTACCGCGGGCGCGTCGCGGTGCTGTACAGCCCGCTCGCCGAACTCGGCAGCCTCGACGTGATGCACGGCATCCTGCCGAAGCGCGTGACGCGCGAATCGATGCGGCAGCTCGTCGCGATGCGCGAGCTGGCCGCGCGGCAAGGCCTGTCGTTCGATTTCGAAGGCCTGTTCGATGCGCACGGTGAGTTCTACTTCAGCGATCCTTCCGTGCTGATTCCGCATCCGGACCCGGCGACCAACCGCACGCCCGGGATGATCGATGCCGTCATCCAGCCGCTCGAACGCGGCATCGCGAGCGGCCGCGTCGAACTCGCGCACCCGGTGATCAGCGAATCGCTGCCGAACGGCGCGTTCGTCCAGAAGCCGTCGCTCATCACGCGCATCCGGATGAGGTTCGGCGGCGCGCCGCTGCCCGACGCCGCCTATGCGCTGGCCGACCAGTCGAGCCTGCTTGCCGATCAACTGCGGCTGCTGAACCCCGGCCAGTGGGAGATCGTGCAGGGCCGGGCTGGCGCCGGCAGCAAGGTCGATGCCGAACAGCGCCGGATCGTCATCGACGGCGGGCTGCGCAACGCCGGTACGATCGTCTACGTGCTCGCCCACGAGGTCGGTCACGCGGTCGACGTGGCGACGAACCGGCTCGATCTCGACACCAGCAACTCCGATGCGTACGCGCAAAGCGCGCTGCGCGCCGAGGCGCGCGCGCAGGCCAATGCGTTCGCGGTACGCAAGCAGATCCTCGAATCGACCGGCGTCGACATCGCCGAGCACGCGGTGCTCCCCGACGCGATCGCGCGTGAAGCCGACCGCGTGATGCCGGGCGACGCAGCGGGCCTCGCGCGCCTCGCCGACGCGTTCGGCAACGCGCAGACGTCGCTGCCCGGCAACCCCGTCTACCGTGCGCTGTACCGCGCGCAGGCCGAGCAAGCGTTGCGCGACGGCGAGGCCGGGCGGGCCGGCGCCACGCCGCGGACGATGCCGTCGATGATGATGTGGCCCGTGCCGGACCCGTCGTCGTTCCTGCCGGCGGCTCCCACGCTCACGCCCGAAGCACGCGCGGCCGACTGGCTCGATGCGCACGGCAAACGCGACCTGAAGCGGATCGACGGCACGCAACTGGCCGACATCCGCGACCTCGCGCAATACGCGGGCCCCCACGCCCACGTACTGATCGCGAAGCACGCCGACCGGCCGGCGGACGACGGCATGCATCCGCAACCCGAGTTCGTCGCGAGCCTGACGACCGATGCGCACGGCCAGCCCGGTCCGGTCGAACCGGCCGACCCCGGCGGCACGCCGTCGCACGACTTGCGCGACGCGCTCTATCCGGGCACGCGCCCACGCAAGCGCAGCGGCAGCGACACGCCGCATGAAGCGCGTGCGAAATTCGACTTCTACCTGTCGACGGTATCACTCGACGCGCTGCGGCAATTCGGCGGCGCGGCGAAGGTCGAAGCCGTCGATTCGAAGCGCGTGTGGCATGCCGAGCCTTCCGGCGACGCGCCTGCGCAAGCGGTCGTCGAGCAGATCGGCGAACTCGCCCGCGCGCCGCAATTCAAGCGTCCGAAGGCGGCCGCGAAGGCCGCCGACGACAGCACGACGATCTTCGCGCTCGACAGGAAGACCGGCAAGGTGCTCGGCTACGCCGTGCCCAAGCAAGGCGGCAGCGGCTGGACCTATCACGAGAAAACCGCCGTCGGCGACGCGTCGATCGGCGAGCAGGATCTCGGCGCCGCATTCCGCCGCCGCGCACGCGGCCTGCCCGACGGACGGCGCGGCGTCGTGTTCGTGCCGTCCGCGCTGCCGGAATCGGTGGTGTCCCGCTATGGCGGCTTCGAGCCGGCCGAGCGGGCGTTGCCGGTCGCCGAGCAGAAGCCGCCACGGCTGAAAACGAGCGACCGCGTGCAGCGCCGGCTCGGCAAGATTCAGTCGATAGGCAAGCCGCCTGCCGGCGCGACGCCGCTCGCCAACCGCTGGGTCGCGCCGAACCTGCTACCGAAATCGGCCGACGACGTGCACGATTTCAGCGGCGCGAACACGCTGCATCTGCGGCGCGTGATCGATCTCGGCCAGGTCGGCCCGGAATACTTCATCTACGTCTACGGCACGGAAGGCGCGCTGATCGATACGCTGCACCGGCCGGACGGCATCCTCGCGAACCGCGACGGCACGCTGCAATGGTTCGACGATGCCGCGCATTTCGCCGACAAGAGCAAGCCCGGCATCGATCTCGACAAGGCGAAGATCGGCGGCGGCCCGGACGGCTCGGACCGGCATTTCCTCGTGACGCGGCTCGACCCGGCCGCGTTCGACGCACGCACGAAGCCGACGCAGATCGCGGCCTATGCGTTGAAACAGGCGGAACTCGACAAGCAGTTGCAAAAGGCCGCGGCGGAATCGTCCGCGCCGTTCGGCGAACTGGCGCGCCGCATCGCGGCCGAGCTGGCCGCCGCCAAGCGCCAGCAGGTCAAACTCGCCAGCGATCCCGCGTCCGGCCCTTCGTCCGCCAGCCCGCCGGCGAAGTCGAAGAAACCCGTGCGCGCCAAGGGCAAGAAAGGCAACCAGAACGCACCGGCCGCGTCACCGGCGCCGCAAGCCGCGCCGGCCGGCAAGCCGTTCAGCATCAAGACCTATCAGCCCGGCCTGACGAGCGCGACGATCGCCGAATGGATCCTTCGCTTCGGCAAGGCGAAGGTCGACCACTGGTTCCCCGAGCACGAGCGCGTGAAGGCGTTCGCCGGCCGCACTGGCAAGCCGCTCGATCTCGGCACGACACGCCAGGTCATGATGGCCGACAGCGTGATGATGCAGGCGCTCGGCATCCCGTTGCGGCTCGCGCGCGATGCGTCGAGCATGCCGTGGCGCGGCCCGCTGTCGCGGCCCGACCATGCGGCGAACGTGGTGTCGCGCCATGCGAAGAACGCGATCACGTATCTGTCGATCGCGCGGGCCGCGGACCGGCATGCGCTGCAGGCCTATGCCCGCGCGAAGGCCGAGATCCAGGATCGCCTCGCGCTGATGGCGCGCGGCTTCACGTTGCGCGACGACCCCGCCGAGATGCTCGCGCTCGTGAAACGCTACGGCGGAGCGATGCCGGTCGTATCGGTCGCGGTCGATCCGTATTCGCTCGCCGCCGCGCTCGGCCGCAAGCACGACCCGGCCTTCATCCGCCGCGTGCGCGCACTCGGCAAGCTCGATCACGCGCAGTTCGACGAAGCGAACGCGCGCATCGACATCGACGGCACGGGCCGCCATCTCGAACTCGACGACCTCGACCACCTGTACAAATGGCTCGACGCGGCGTCCGAAGGCGGCTTCGTGCTGCGCCTCGAAACCGCGCCGTCGCGCGCGCTCGTGTCGGCCGAGGACCAGCGCACGCTGGCCGGCACCAACGATGCGTATCACGACTACGTGCGCACGTTCGACGCGCTCGAAACGTGGGCGCGGCAGCACACCGGCAAAACCGCGCCGCATGTGATGGTGACGTTCCACGGCTGGGACGCCGTGCTCGAACCGGCGCCGGGCGACGGCCACATGAAGCTCGTCGAGGCCGTGCTCGACCGCAAGGCGCTCGACTGGGTCCACCTCGGGCTGTCGTATGCGACGCACGGCTCGGACTTCGTCGCGAACCAGGACCTGACCGCCGCGCTCGCCCGCACGCTCGTCGACTACAAGCTGCATGCGCCCGACAAGCTCGCACGCCTGCACGGCGCCGACGCGCTCACGCGCGTGTTCGAACGCGTCGGCACGCAGACGCTCGCGAACCAGCATCAGGTGCTGTTCGCCGAAGTCGAACGCGTCGGCCTCGCGAACGGGATGACGCCCGACCAGCTCGCACAACTGCGCGCCGACCTGTACGAAGGCCATACGACCGCACTGATGGACCGCGCACGGCAGGCGACGATCACCTATGCCAAGGAGAACTACTGGAATACCGCCGCGCCCGCCAACCGCGCAGAACTGCGCGCACGCGATGCCGGCAACCGCTGGTTGAACCAGTACGGCCAGCCCGCCACCGAACGCACGATCGACGCGCATGCGAACCCGCATGCATCGAGCACCGGGTTCTGGCGCGCGGTGGCCGCCGATCCGAAGCTCGCGATCGACGACACCAAGCCCGTCCTCGTGAACCGCGACATCGCCGCGCAACCGAGCCACCAGCGCGGCACCCCGCAGGAGGCCGCGCTCGCGCAGCTCAACGCGCTGCGCGTCCACCGGCCGTCGTTCGGCAAGCGCGACTGGGCGTGGTCGCTGGGCTTCGGCGGCACGGTGGCCGGCGCCAGCTCGCTCGTGGCGCTGAACGTGTTCAACGGCATGACGGTGATGAGTTCGGATGCGCTGACCCACGCGAATACCGCGCTGTTCGTCGGTGCGCGCGCGGGCCGCGTGTTCGGCGCGATGCACCAGGGCGCGGTGCAGAGCCTGCAGAGCGGCGACCCGCGCGCGGTGCACGACGTGCTCGACCGCCTGCAGCGCTCGCTCGCGCAGCAGTTGAGCGCGCCGGTGCACGGCTACAACCCGGCGCGGCTCGAACAGCTCGACCTGCTGGCGAACGAGACGCGGGTGAAGGCGAGCCACTTCGTCGAAATGCATCGCCAGGGGCTCATCAGCTTCGACGATGCGGCCGCGCAGATCAAGGAACTGTCGGCCGACCTGCTCGCGAACATGCAGGGCATGGTCGGCGGCACGTCGCTCGCGCAGCTGCATCACGGCAATTCCCGCCGGCTGCTCGGCCTCGTCGGGCGCGGTAGCGCGATCGTCGGCTATTCGGGGACGATCGCCGTCGGCGTGCACGGGCTGATGACCGCGCCGACCGTCGCGGGTGCGCTGACGACCGCGAGCGCGGCGCTCGCCGCGACGTATTCCGGCCTCGTCTATGCGGTGAGCGCGCACCGCGTGAACGCGGACAAGCGCAGCCGCGTCGTGCGCCTGATCGACTCGACGTCGGATTTCGTCGGCGTCGCGAGCGGCGTCGCGGGCTCGATCGCGCAATACGACAAAGGTCACTACGGGCTCGCGGCAACGGCCGCGACGTCGACGTTAATGCTGCTCGGCGCGCGCCTGAACACGCATTTCCCGAACGCGACGCGCTGGTTCAAGCGATACCCGACCGCGCTCGTTCTCGTGCCGATCGGGATCTGGGGCTTCACGCAATTGCAGAACCTGTTCTTCGGCCCGCCGTCGGGCGGCTCGGGGTCGTCGCCGCACAAGCCGCAGTCGACGCCGGCGTCGCCGTCGCCATCGCACCAGCCGCCGCAGCCGAGCGCCGGCACGCCGACGACCGGTCTCGCGCCGGGCGCCACCGCGACACAACCGCCCGGGGCCGGCACGACGGGGAATACGGCGCCCGCACCACCTTCCGCATCGCCGTCGCCGGCCGCGCAGCCGTACATCGTCGTGGCCGGAGATTCGCTGTGGGTGATCGCCGACGCGCATCGCCAATCGCTGCTCGACGCGGCGCATGTGTCGCTGGACGACCGGAAGGCGATGACGCGCGACCAACAGGATGCGCGCGCGCTGAACGAGATCCTGCAGTTGAATCCGGGGCTGGCGTCGGCGCCGAACGTGCTGCATGCCGGGCAGTCGATCAACGTCGGCTGATGCGCGGTCGGTCGTCCGTGGTCAGCCGACCCATGCGGACGACCGAATCACGCTGCAGAAGTTGCCCGCATGGAAATGCGGATCCTTGTCCGCGAGCACGTCAGCCGAATACCGGAAACGGCAGGCGATCCTGGCTGCGTGAGGCGAAACGAGCGATACCGACGGCCTCGAAAAAATACTTCGGAATACGATTCAATTAATCGTCCCGCTTCTTCCGCGCCGATCGATCCTATCGCTCCCCAAGGAGCCACCCCTGCTCTGGCACGCCGGCAATCTTCAGACGAAATTGCGTGTCGCGCGAATCGTTTACCCAGTTGCAATAATGATTCGCTGCAACACGTATTTCCGACCGGTAACGCGATCGTTACGATGCAATCAATCGCTGAACGCAACGAGCGAAGCGCGAAATCAACAGAACCGGAGGTCACCATGAAGTCGTTCATCACCGCTGTCGTCGCCGCAACCGCCTTGTCCGCGTCGTACGCGGCATTCGCCCAGTCGAACCCCGCGGGCCAGTTGACGCGTGCCCAGGTGCGTGCGGAACTCGTCCAGCTCGAACAGGCCGGCTACAAGCCCGAAGTCTCCGATCAGTATTACCCGCGTGCGTTGCAGACCGCGCAGGCTCGCGTGACGAACGCCGATGAAGCCGGCTACGGCGCGCAAGCAGCCGCCGGCGCGCGTGCCGGCCGCGCGATCGCGGTCAGGCAGGAAGGCCGCGACTCGATCTATTTCGGCCAGTAAGCCGGATACGCGCCAGCGTCATCCCGACGTATTTCCCGCGTATTCCGGTACGCACGTCCTACCCGCGACACCCCGCTCCCGTTCATCGGGGCGGGGTGTTTCTTTTCCGGTCGTCCGCTCCCGTCGCCGGTCGCGTACCGCGCGGCGCCGTTCACGCAAGCGTCCGGTGTTTGCGCATAGAATGGCCCGTGGTCGGCGTCGGCCAGAACGAACGCGAGCGGTATCACGACGCCCGCTGGCCGGCCCGATGTCGCACTCGGCGCATTTTTCGAAAAGGAGCGGTTTCATGTCTCAAACATCCGGTTCCACGATCACGTTTCGCCGCCCTGACGGCCAGGAACTGCAGGGCTATCTCGCCACGCCGGCACGGACCGACGGCGCGCCCGCGGTCGTCGTCATCCAGGAATGGTGGGGGCTGAACGACCAGATCCGCGGCGTCGCGGATCGTCTCGCGCGCTGCGGCTACTTCGCGCTCGTGCCCGACCTGTATCGCGGCAAGTCGACGGTCGAGGAGGAAGAAGCGCACCATCTGATGACCGGCCTCGATTTCGGCGACGCCGCGTCGCAGGACATTCCCGGTGCGGTCGCGTACCTGAAGACGCTGGCGCCGCGTGTCGCGGTGACGGGCTACTGCATGGGCGGCGCCCTCACGCTGCTGTCGCTGCAGTACGCCGAGGCGGACGCCGGCGTCACGTGGTACGGCCTGCCGCCGCTCGACTACATCGATCCGGCCAAGCTCAAGGTGCCGCTGATGGGTCACTGGGCGACGCAGGATGCGTTCTTCACGATCGACCAGGTCGATGCACTGGAAAAGAAGCTGACCGATGCGAAGGTCGGATTCGAATTCCATCGCTATCTCGCGCACCATGCGTTCGCGAACGAAACGGCCGTCGGCCCCGGCCGCATCGCCGGCACGCAGTTCGATCCGGTGTGGTCGGAAACGGCGTGGGACCGCACGCTCACGTTCTTCGGCCGGACGCTCTGGACGAAGCACGCGTAACGTAGCGCCGCGCCCGGCGCAGGCGGCGGGACAAAAGAAAACGCCACGGATTTTTGCGTCCGTGGCGTTTTCTTTTGCGCGTACAGCCGGTTCGAAGGGCGAGCGCGGCAAACCGCGCTCGCCCTTCTCCATGCTTACCCGTTCGTCGCCGTTGCCGACGCAGGCGCCGGCGCTGCCGCCTTGTCGTAATCGACCGCCGCATCCGGCGCGCGCGGCGCTTCGCCTGCACGCTGGATCCAGCCACCGCCCAGTGCGCGGTACAGGTCGACCAGGTTCGTCCAGCGTGCCAGACGTGCGCTGATCAGCGTCTGCTGCGCGGAGTACAGATCCGTCTGCGCGGTCAGCACCGACAGGTAGCTGTCGACACCGTTCTTGTAGCGCAGGTCCGACAGGTCGAAGCGACGCTGCTGCGCGTGCTCGT
>Ga0209370_1001197_pt1 | contig 24333 bp, 17 predicted proteins | sample AgamicAtPrz_FD_187164 | JGI IMG/M metagenome (GOLD analysis project Ga0209370, IMG submission 187164) | Agave microbial communities from Guanajuato, Mexico - At.P.rz (SPAdes) (version 2) | ecosystem: Host-associated > Plants > Phyllosphere > Phylloplane/Leaf | place: Guanajuato, Mexico... | reverse complement strand
TTGCCGCCGGAGCAGCTGGTGGAGATCCGCCGGGCGTTCCTGGAAAACCACGTACTGGTGTTCCGCGACCAGCAACTGAGCGTCGAGCAGCACAAGGCCTTCGGTCGGCTGTTCGGCCAGCTGCGCGTCTTGCCGCTGGAGGACATCGACGGCGACGACCCGGAACTGGTGGTGATCCGCGCCAACGCCCAGTCGCGCTTCGTCGCCGGCGAAACCTGGCACACCGACGGCACCGCCGACCCGGAACCGTCCATGGGCTCGATGCTGTATGTGAAGGAAACGCCGGCCATCGGCACGGGCGGCGATACCCTGTTCGCCAACATGCACCTGGCACTGGAGATGCTGTCGCCGGCGATGCAGGGGTTTCTCGGTACCTTGACGGCCATTCATGACGGCGAGATCCCCTGGAAGGGCTACACGCCGCCGCCCGGCCTGCCCAAGACCGAGCACCCGGTGGTGGTGCGCCACCCCGAAACCGGCCGACCCTCGCTGTTCGTCAACTCGGGCTTCACCTCGCACATCGTGCAGTTGTCCGCCGGCGAGAGCCAGGTGCTGCTGGGGATGTTGTTCGACCTGGTGGCCCGTGAGCCGGTGCTCAGTTGCCGGGTACGCTGGGCGCCGGGGACCCTGGTGTTCTGGGACAACCGCTGTACCCAGCACCATGCGGTGTGGGACTACTTCCCGCATTCGCGGTATGGCGAGCGGGTGACGATTCTTGGCGGGCGGCCACAGGCCTAGGCCATCTGCCGCAACAACTGGTCGAGCACCAGCTCGCCAAAGGCCAGGTTGCCATGCAGCGGATCATCGACTTCACAGAACTCGACCCGCTGCAGCCCCCGGTCGTCATTGGCGGCCTCCCGCACATCGACCAGCTCGACGCCCAGGCCGCGCAGGCGCTCGACCAGCCGGGCCTGGGCGGCCATGAACACTCGCGCGTCGGACATCGGCGGCACCCGTTGCGGTGGCAGCACGGCGTATACCTTCAAGTCCAGGGCCAGCGCCTGCTCGTAGAACGCCAGGGCAGGGCGCGACAGGGTGTCGATGATCGTGGCGAACAACGGGCCTTGGAGAAAACCGGGGTCGAACTCGCCGTCCGCGCCCTGGTAGCACAGCCAGTTCTGGGTGGTGGCCAGGTAATGCACGCTCAGGCCGATGCTGGACACCAGCGGCCCGGGAATCCCCCCGAGGCTGGGGGCGTCGAGCTGGGCGAGGGCCTGGCGGTACAGGTGCTCGAGCTCGGGGTCGCGCATTGCCAGGTCGTCCACCGTCAGGCGGAAGAAGTCGACGCCGAAATCGCGTCCGGCACCCAGCGGCCCACCACCGAACGCCAGTCCTCGTGCCCTGGCGGCCAGGCCGACGACACCGACATGGGAGTCGCCCAGCAGCAGGAAGCTAGGCGTAGTAGTCGAGTCTGGCGTCTTCACAGACAAGGTCCTCGCTGGCCAGGGATACAGGGGGGGTGGGGGCTGCCGGCACGGTTTCGCCCTCCAGGCCGGCAAAGAACTGGCGCATCACGAAGGCCACGCCCTCAGGCGTCACCTCGCGCTGGTTGGGCTGGTAGAAGGCGCCCTTGAACGGCGTGCCGGTGATGATCTCGTAGGAGGGGAAGTAGTCCACGCCGGGCAGGTCCTGGCACAGCTGGCCGGCCACGGCGCGCAGCACCGACTTGGAATAGGTGGTGGCACTGAGCACATGTTCGCCGGTGGCGCTGGCGGTCAGCGGCACCGGCGAGACGGTGAGCAACAACTTCAGGTCAGGGCTCACCGACCGCATCAGCGCGATGGCTTCGGTCATGGCCTGGCAGCTGTCGCTGAAGCCGAAGTTGCGGAACACGTGTACCTGCGGGTCGAACTCACCGCGCACGGTGCCCGGGCACACCGGGTACAGCACGCCCGTGCCGCGATTGGCCCAGGCCTCGGTCAGGCCCAGGGTGAAGACGAACACCTTGGCGCGGCGCAGCGCCAGGCGAATCGCCGCCAGGGTCTGCTCCCGTGCGTCGAACAGGGCCTGCTCGCTGGCAAAGCCGGTCGGGTCCAGCGCCGGGCGGAACGGGTCGAAGAAGCGCCCGTTGTGCTGCCAGGTTTCGCCTGACTGTGGCTGCCGGCCCAGCGCCCACTTCAGCCACTGGTGCAGCATTGCCGGGGTATAAAGGTTGCCGGTGCGGAATGAGAATACGCCGTACTGCTGTGCCGTGCGTGCCTGCTCGGCCATGGCGGCCGGCGCCGGCTCCGCGTCGAGCCAGTTCATCCCACGTGCCACCAGGGCCCGGCCGATATGTTGGGCGAAGCAGGAACCGGCGGTGACGATGGCGTCCTTGGCGTCGATCTCGAAGGCCGGTGACCACAGCTCGCCGATCTGTTCGGCGGGCCGCTCGGCGATCGCCGTGCGCCAGAAGGCGCGGGGCGGCAGGCATTGGTAGGGGTTCATGGGCTATCCGTGCAGGTCGAGGCTGTAGATGAGGTCGTCGTGCCAGCGGCCACCGAGCCGGTAGGCTTCCGGCTCACGGCGGGCGAGGGTGAAGCCGCACTTTTCCAGGACCCGGCAGGAGGCTGCATTGCCGTCGGTGACGGTGGCCTCCAGCGAGGTGAGGCCGGTGGCGCTGGCGAAATCCACGATCACCCGCAGCGATTCACTGCCCAGGCCCTGGCCGTGCCATTCGGGCAGCAGCAGATAGCCGCATTCGGCATGCCCTGGGCGCAGCACGCGCAGGCCGGTGACCCCGACATTCCGGCCGCTGGCCTTGTCGGTCATCACCAGGCACAGCCAGTGTTCGGCGCCGGGCGACCAGTCCGGCAGGCGATGCTCGAACCCCCGGCGCACTTCGCTTTCCGGCAGCTCGTCAAACACATGGCGCATGGTCTCAGGCTCGCGGTGGAGCCTGAGGAACAGCGGCCAGTCGGCTTCAGTCAGGGTACGCAGGTACAACCGATCAGTGTGCAGCTCCAGCATCCGGTGCTCCTTGCGGGATTGGGAGGGCTGGAGGATTTGTACGCCGGGTTGCCGGGATGTTCAAGCCTGCAGTCACTCACAACGGCACCCGCCGAAGCTTGCCAGTCAACGGCACCACCTCGCCCTCCTGCGTCGGCAGTGCCCGCCCCACCAGCCCCATGCCTTCGCTCACCAATACCGCATCCTCTACCAGGCACAGGTTGGAAGGGGTGTCCAGGCCACGGGCGAGCACCGTCACCTGTTGCGTTTGCAGGTTGCAATGCAGGAGCCGTCCGCTGAAGCGGGTGAAACCGCCATGCCGCGGCTCGCCTTGCCAGTCGGGCGTCAGAGGCTGTTGCAGGCTGTCGCAAAGCTCCAGCACCAGCAGGTTGCCGTCGCGGTCCAGCACCAGGCCGGTGGGCAACTGCAGGCCAGCGATCACGATATCGATCCGGCCACTGCCCGGCCAGACCCGAATCACCTGGCCGGCCTTGTCGGCGAAGTCGATGCCCCGACGACTCGGATCACCGTGCAGCTCGCCGGAGAACAGGCTGATCAGCACCGCGTCCGTGGCCGGCTCGTACACCAGCGTTACAGGCACGGCTTCCTGACCTTGGGCCAGTTCGGGCAACGCCACCCGTACATGCTCCTGCTGGCCGTCGGCGAACTCCACCAACTGGTTGCTGTCGGGCTTCACCGCCAGCCAGCTGCGGCGGGTCGGGTGATAGCACAACGCATTGAGGTTGCCGTGGCTGTGAAACACCGGCTCGGGCGGCGTGAACTGCAGGTCCAGCAAGCGCGAACCGCCGACGTAGTCGGTCTGGCTGGCCAGGCAACGGCCATCACCGCAGGCGATGTCCGACAGGCCCATGATCTCATCCCGCCACATGCGTACCTGCATGTTCATGGCGCGAAAGCCCTGGGCCACGGATTCCCGGGGCAGGTAGGCGCCGGGGGCGCGCGGGTCCGGTCGCAGTCGGCTGATGCGGCCGCTGAAGGCCTGCTCGACCAGGCCCGAGCCGGCTTCGGCCAGCAGCAGGCTGCCATCGTCCTGCAGGCAGACGCCGCGAGGGTTGAGCAGGCCTTCGGCGATGAACGTACTTGGCCGAAGGTTTTCGTCAGGGTGGGTCGGGACAAGCACAGGCATGGGGACTCTCCGTGAACAAGGGAATAGGCGCGGCTACTGTGGCGGCTGCCAGGGCTCACCGGTCAGATAGGCACGCAGCAGCGCCCGCTGGCTCGGCGACATCGAACGCACCACCGGCATGAACAGCGTGGTGTTCTTGTAGGCATCCGCGGTGCGGGCGAGGATCGGCGCCTTGGCGGCCATGATCGCGTCGGGCTGGTTCAGCGGGACGTAGCGGGACATGGCGGGGAAGGCCAGGTAGTGGAACCGCAGCACGTTCGGGTACACCTGCTGCCAGGTGACACGGCTGCCCCGGGGGATGCCGAAGTCGGTCTGGGCGAACTTGCGGAAGTTGGTGAAGTAGCCGCCGGCGGCCAGGCCGTTGACGTTGTAGCTCAAGGCGACGAAACCGGCCTGCCGGGCGCTGCCGGGCCTGACCTTGACCGGCACGCTGACCGTGAGCTGGCCGGGGTTGACGGGCAGCGAGTCGGGAACATCGAGGAAGTCCCAGTTCTCCGGTGAGCCATATGACGGGCCCGACGGTGCGGTGCCAAGGCTGATCCTGCCGGGTGTGGTCAGCGGACCGCCCAGGTAGCGGACCTGCAGGGTGATCGACAGGCCGTTGGGGTAGTCCTCGGTATAGACGTTGCGCTGGTCGGCGTAGACCCGATAGACCGACTCGCACGCATGCAGCAGGGTGCCGGCGACCGCACCGGGCGCGTCGACATGCAGGACCGAGGATTTCGCCGCCTGTTGCTGGCTGGGGTTGAGCGGCAGGTCGACGATGCCGCCATACACGTAGTAGTTGAACAGCGGGTTGCTGTTCGGGTCGAGGGTGGCCAGGGCGACCGCGCCGGCGGTAAGGGTGACCGGCCCGTAGTTGGCGTTGGGACCGATGGGGCTGGTGATGTCATCGCGCACGGCCCTGAAGGTCTGCTTCGGAATCAGGTTGACCATGTCGATGCTCAGCATGCCGTTACTGCCCAGCTCGGCATAGGCCGTACTGCCAGTGCTCTGGTTGACCAGCTGGCGGCCGGGCTGGCAGTTCAGTGGCTCGTTGGCGAAGGCCGGGGCCAACGTGCCGATGACCCGGCCGATGCTCGGGTTGGGGGTGTAGCGGCCCGCGGCGTAGTCAGCGTCCAGTTGCGCGGTGGTCATGGCCGGGCACATCTCGAACATCACGAAACGCAGCACGATCCCGGTCGCCCCGGGCGCCTGGATGATCGCGCGCAGGCCGGGGCTGTTGCGGTTCCAGCTGACGATGCTGCTGAGCGGGAAGGTCAGCTGGAAGGTACCGCTCAGGCGGAACGAGCCTGGCGCGTCCATGGACGCAGGCAGCAGCACGCGCTTCTTCACATCCAGGCTGCTGCAGACGGTGTTGCCGTGGATCAGCAGCTGGATATTGCTGCTGCCGCCGATCTGCAGGCCACCGACGTAGATCTGCGTGGTGGTGGTCGAGGTCGGGTCCAGGTCCACCATCATCGGCCCGGACACCGGTGCCTGCCCGGTCACCGGGTCCACCGAGCCGAGCAGGTACACCGGTTGCCCCACCAGGTCGCCGGTGGTGCCGACGTTGCCTGGGTTGCCCTGGGAACTGATCACGGCGTTCTGCAGGTCGACGACATGCTGCCCGTAGTGGTTCCAGCCGCCGGCGGTGTAGTAGTCGCCCGTCGGCGCATTGAGCATGGCGTTCAACTGATCGTCGGTGAAGGACTGGGCGCCCGGGGCCAGGGTTGAGGTGGTCAGGTCGAAGATCGGCCACTCATCGTTGTTCTCGTAGGGGATGGTGGGCGAGTTGTTCGGCAGGCTGACATCGGTGCGGATGCCACCCCAGAAGTTCAGGCGTGGGCCATTCAGGATGCTCATGGTTCAATCCTCGTCCTTGATGGGTTTGCCCAGGGGGGCATGGGCGAATTTGAACAGGTAGGAGTAGTCGGACTTGTAGGGGCTCTTGACCGGCGTCGCCATGGAGTGGCAGTTCATGCAGCTGCTGTTGGGCTGGATGTAGCTTTCCATGGTGACGTTGGCCGACAAGGCGGGCGTCGGTTGGCCCAGCGGGTTGCCGGGGTTGTCGGGCATCAGCGGGCGCTGGGTGGTGATCAGCTGGTAGTACTTCAGCACGCTGCGTTGCAGGCCCGGGGCGGCGCGGTAGCTGGCGTTGACCTGTTGGGTGACGTCGGCGATCGGGGTGACCCGGTTCAGCGGGTTGGGGGTCTTGAAGGTGGTCCCGGGCCGGGGCACGCAGACCAGTTGCGTGCCCTGGGTCTGCCAGTTGCAGGGCGACTGGTTGAGACTGGCGGCGGGCGCGGCGGGGTTGAAGTAGGCGTAGGCGGTGCCAGGGACCGGCTGGTCGACCCACTGGCCGTTTACCAGCGTCTTGGGCGGCACGTTGTCGACCTGCTCGAAGGTTGACCAGATCCATTGCGGATAACCCTTGGCCTTGGTGATGACATGCAGGCCCACCAGGCCGAGGAAGGCTTCGGTGACACCGTTGCGCCGGCCCTGGTCGTCGAAGGTGGCGATCCGCACCAGCATGGTCAGGTAGCGGCTGGCGTTGTCCCGGGGCCCGAGAATGCGCCAGCTCGACTTGATCTCGATGACCCCGTAGGGGAACTGGATGTTGCGGGCCCGGGAGACGATATCGGCATTGTAGAAACGGTTGCCGACGATGTAGTTGTAGGACGCCTCGTTGGCCGAGATGTCGTAGTAGGTCGGGTTGCCGGCCTGGTCGATCAGCCAGCCGCCGACGGCCTGGTCGATGGCGTTGACCAGCGAGCTGTTCTTCAGCGCGGCGATATTGATGATGCCCAGGCTCCTGGGGCCCAGCGGGCTGTTCCAGGGGCCGGGGTTGGCCCCGCCCGGCAGGAAGATCTCATCGACGGTCTTGTAGGTCTGCCAGACGGTGTAGCCGCCGTCCCCGGGCTGCCGGGTGCAGTCCGGGTTACCACGTCGGCGGTCCTGGGCGGGCCAGTTCAGGGCAATGAACAGTTGCCAGCTGTACTGGTCGAACTGCGCCTGGCCAGCCGTGGGGGCCGGCGCATTGGCCGGTGGCTGGCAGTTGAGCTGGGTGGCCAGGGGGGATGGCAGGGCCTGCTCCCTGGCCAGCGCCGGCAGGCAGGCCAGGCCCAGCAGCAGCACGGAAAAACGCATCATCGGTTTCATGGCGATCCCTCGCAGGGCTCAAGGTTTGCGTTGCATCAGCTGGTTCCATTGCGCCTTGTGGCCGTTGCTCTGCGCGGCGGGTGGCTCGAACAGCTGGCAGGGCGGCGGGTTTGCCGGGCACATGGCGGCGACCTGCGCCCAGGTCTGGGCGGGGTCGGGCTTGGCGATGCGAAAGCCGGTGTAGTTCTGGCTGACGATCGGTGCGTTGGCGATGCTGGCGTCCCCGGAAAAGTAGAACGACTGCGGTTGCCGGTAGGGCGGTTGCCCCGAGGCTTTGCGGTAGAAGGCGTAACCGAACAGGATCGGCCCCTGGGGCGAGTCCAGGTCCAGGGCGTAGGCCTGCACGCTGGCGCCCAGGTGCTGGCTGCGCGTGGCGCTGTAGGGCAGGTGCTTGATGAAGTCCTGGCGCGGCGGATGGTTCATCGGCGAGAACAGGCAGCAGGCCGGCATGTCCTTGGGGCGGTCCTGCGGGTAGGTGAGGAAGTACGCTTTGTTGCCCAGCGAGACGAACGAGCAGGTGTAGTTGTTGTTGCGAATCGGGAAGATCGGCAGGCAGTACTTCTCGTAGTGCTCCATCATGGCGCCGAAGCCGTCGCCGTCCGGCGGAATGTAGGTGGTGTCGTAGTAGCTGGTACCGCGAGAAACCGTGTAGTCCGCCGGGCTCAAGGTGGCGGGCGGGTTGCTGTAGGGCGGCGGGTTGTTCTGGTAGTTGCGCATCACCCGGTACATGGTCCAGTCGCTGATCCAGTACGCCGGAAAGAACGGATCGGACGGGTCGCTCGCCGCGCGCTTGGCGATGCAGTTGCCGTTGCTCGCGTCGCATCCCAGGGTGTTGTGCACCCCCATGGTGAAGTAGACGGCGCTGTCGTCCGCCTGGGCGTAGAGTGAGGGGCACAGCAGCAGGATCAGCAGCAACAGTCGGTCGAGGATGCGCTTGTTCATTGGACACTCCTGTGAAGAGTGCCGGGTGACAGTCTCGTCACCCGGCGGTCCTTGCGGTCAACCCTGCGGGTAGTCGCTCATGCTCAGCGGGATGGGTGGGTAGTTGCGTTTCACCAGGGCCTGCGCCCAGAGCTCCAGCACCGCCCGGCGGCTTTGCGGCATGTCCCGGGTGATCGGCATCGCCAGGGTACTTTCCTCCTGGTACTGCTTGCTGATCAGCACGATGAGCTGATCCACCGCGCCTTCTATGCGTGCCAGCGAGTTCAGCGGCATGTACTTGTTCATGATCGGGTACATGTAGAAGAACGGCTGCAGGATGAACGGATAGATGAAGCGCTGCCAGATCTGCTGGCCGGCGTCCTGCTGCTGGTAGACCAGGTTCCAGGCATCGACGAATGCCTGCTGCAGGTCCGGCTCCTGCGGCAGCACGCGCAGCGGCGCCAGGAAGTCGGTATAGGCCTGCGACAACTTGAAGCTGAACGGAACCTGCGGCGTCTGTCCGGCCTCATGCACGAAGAAGCGCAGGGTCGGGAAGCCCGGCGCCACGGCCTTGACGGTCAGCAGGGCAATCCCGTTGGCGTCGGTAGTGATCTGCGTGGTGCTGAACTGCACGTTGCCCTGCGGCTCACCCTGCAGCACGCCCTGGCCCTGGATGGGGTTGGCGAACGCCAGGCTGGGGCTCAGCGCCACCGATCCCGGCGTGGGCAGGTATTGCTGGTAGCTCACCGGGTTCATGCCGGCGGTCGAGCCGGCTAGGTGGGTTGCCGTGAGCCGGCGGCCCGTGCCTTCGCTCACCTGGCGGGTGAGCGAAGGGGTACCGACGAACTGCGGCAGGTTGGGGGTGTTGTTGGCGCGGTTGTCCGGATCGTCGAGAAACAGCGTGAAGTCAGCCGGGTTGCTGAACGCCAGGTAGTAGTCGGTGGTGCACATCATGTAGGCGTTGTTGTACTCGGCCACCGTCAGCACGGTGCCGGCCGGCGCGGGCAGACCGTCGTACTGCACCATGATCTGCAAGGTCTTGCTGTCACCGACGTCGATGAAGCTGGCGCTCTCGACCACCTCGGCGGTCCACATCTGCTGGGTCGCCGCCAGCACAGGCGTCGTGCCTTGTTGCTGCAGCTCCAGCGATCCGCTTTGCAGCTGTTTCTGCGCCTCGGCGCTCAGCGGCAGGTCGAGGATCCCCGAGCGTTGGTCGAAGGCCGCCTGCTGGTAGTCGTCATAGCCGAAACTGACCAATGGCGTGAATTGCTCGCCCTGGCGTACCCCCAGCTGGTAGCTGCCGGCGTCGAACTTCGCCGCCACCGGTATCTGGGCTTTGGCGTCGGGCGCATAACTGGGGAACCCGTTGAGCAGGTCCAGTGACAGGGTGTTGTCATGCACCTGCGCCGAGATCACGCCCAATGTCATGGGTTTGAAGTCCACACCGTCCTTCTGCAACTGTACCGGATTGCAAGGGACCAGCCGCCGTCCGGCCGGCGCCGTGGGAAACTCGTCGTCGAACCACAGGCCCAGGGTGCCGGCGGTGCGACTGTAGGCGGGGTTGAAGAAGATGCTGCCGACATTGTCCAGGCCTTTCTGGTACATCGCCTGCACATTGGCCAGATCCGCCGCTTCGGTGGAGTGGGTGTTGATGGGGGGCTGGTCGTTGAAGATGCCGTTCTTGTCGTAGCAAGTCAGGTAGGTGGAGAAGCGGAACATCAGCCCTTTGGCGTTTTGCTGTTCCATCTGTTGCTGCAGGTTCTGCAGCAGTTGCGAGTTGCCGATCGCCCAGCTCAGGTTCTCTTTAGGGAAGCAGGTCTGCCAGGTGGTGGTCACATAGATCAGGCCACCGAGGTTAGCCCAGTTGAAGTTCAGGAAGCGGTCGAGCATGCGGTGCTGGCGCTTGAGGGTCAGGCCGCACTGGGCGTCCCCGAGCACCAGCCGGTCGAAATACAGCGCCGTGAAGGTGTTCTGCCAGGGACTGACGTCGACGAAGCGCGCCGGGGTGGGGGCATCGCTACCGAACGGGTTGCCGAACAGATTATAGGTCTGGTTGATCAGCGGGTCCTGGCTTACGTAACCCCCGCCGGGCAGTTCGCCACCGGTGATGACCGAGGCCGTCGCCGGGATGCTGGAGTCTGTCGGTGTGTAGTTGACGGTGCCACAGGCGTTGTCACCGAACAGGTTCCACTCGCCGGGGATCATCACGCTGGGGTTCTGCGCAACGTTGCCCGGCACCTGGGTGACATAGGTCGGCGCCTCGAGCAGCACCTGCGGGGCGATCACCCAGGGCATCAGCTTGCTGGCGGCATTCGCCGGGTTGATCCCGTAATACTCGAGGAAACGCCAGTTCAGGCGCATCTTCGAGGCATCGTAGAGTGGGAACATGTCGTTGTTGTTGGCGGTCGGCGGGCTCCAGTACATGTGGCCGCCCAGGTAGATGCGCGGAAAGTTCAGTACGCTCATGTCATGCTCCTTAGCGTTGCCACTGGGCGCGTTTCAGCGACCAGACAAAGTCCAGTTTGTTGTACCCGGCGAATTCGGACGCCGGCACCGGGGCGGTTGGGTAGACGATGCCGTCCTGCTGCTTCTGGGCGAAATTGAAGTAGCCCTTGGTCTTGGAGTACGCCGCCGTGCCGTGACAGGCGAAGCAGGACGACTGGCTCTGGAAGGCCGACTCGAGCTGGGAGTTGGCGAGCAGGGTCGGATTGGTCTCGGACTGGGTGCCGATCAGCTCGTATTGCGCCAGGTTCGGGTACATGGCCTGGAAGGTGGTGTTGGCCGTCTGCGCCGCCGGGGTCGGCCCGGTGCTGTTGCTCATCGGGGTGGGCGGAATCGCGTTGGTCACGGTGTACTTGCCGTTGTTGCGATTCTCGAAGGTGGTCCAGACCCATTGCGGGTTCAGCTTGTTGACCACATGCAGGCCGCTGAGCGCGGCATAGCCGACCTGGTACTGGCCGTTGTCCTGCTGGTAGTAGGCCTGGGCGATGTAGTAACCATCGTCTTGCAGTTGCTGCTGGTAGCTCGGGTCGTTGCCGATCCACAGCCAGGCGGCCTTGAGCTCCCAGGCGGTGGAGGGAAAGTCCAGGTTGCTGGTCAAGGCGGCCTGGCCGTTCACGTTGTAGACCTTTTCCTTCACGATGTAGTCGAAAGTGTCCTCGCCCATCAACAGCTGGAAGCGTACCGGCTGGCCTTGTTGCGCGGTCGGCACCGCGCCGCCCATCTCGAGGATCAGGCCGTCCACCTGCTGGACGGCGTTCAGGTTATGGAACGTGCGGTTGACGTTCATGCCCTGGGCCTGGGCCGCCTGCAGCACCGCGGCCGGCACCGGTTCGCTCTGGCCCCAGGGCAGCGGCGCGGCGCCATTGCTCAGGTAGACCTGATCCGAAGGCTTGAGGGTTTCCCAGACCCGGATGAGGCTGTTGGACTCGACCGGCTGGTTCAGACAGACGAACCAGTTCCAGCTCATGGATTCGGGCCCCTGGGCGAACGCCTGGCGGGCCTGGTCGACGTTGCCGCCGAACTGCATGAACTGGTTGCAATCGAAGCTGTTGGTGCCCTCGGCCTGGGCCAGTCCGGCCAGTGCGCTGAGGACGGTTATTGAGATGGCTCGCCGCATGTATGCTCCTTGGCATTGGCCAGGTCGGTGTAGGGGTGCCCCAGGAAATGCTGCAGGAGCAGTTGTTTCACCGCCGTTGCCGCAAGGCGCTGCGGCAACGGCAGGTCACAATTGGTGATGAGCAGCGGGCCTTCCCGCTCGCTGGCGGGCAGCCGGCCATGGCTGCCGCGCACCAGCGAGGTATCCAGCGGGATGAGGTCCATGTAGTAGCGAAAGCCGAGCTTTTTCTGCAGCAGGCGGCGCGCCACCCTCAAGCGGGGGAAGCGGATGGCCGGGTCGACGAACAGTTCCAGCGGGTCGTAGCCGGGCTTGCGATGGATGTCCACGGTGCGGGCGAAGTCCGGTGCCTTGTGCGCGTCGAACCAGTAGTGGTAATCGAACCAGTGACCGGCGGCAGCCACGGCCACCAGCTCGCCACTGCGCGGATGGTCCAGCTGCCAGGCCCGCTGCTCGGTCTTGTCCAGTACCCGCTCGATGCCGGGTTGGCGTTGCAGCAGTGCCTTGACCCTGGCGATGTCCACGGGATGGCGCACATAGATGTGGGCGATCTGGTGATCGACGACGGCGAAGGCATCGCTGGCACCAGGGTCGAGCAGTTCCCAGGTCAATGACTGACGCACCTGCAGCAGGCCTTCGGCGCGCAGCAGGCGATTGATGGACACCGATTGGCTGACCGCCTCGATGCCGTATTCGGACAGCAGCATCACCGCCGCGCCGTGTTCCTCGGCGAAGCGCAGCAGGCGCCCGACCTCGTGGTCGATGGCCCGCACTTCGTCAGCGATCGACGGATGATTCGGCCCCAGCCGTTGCAGGCAGTAGTCCAGGTGCGGCAGGTAGACCAGCTGCAGGTCCGGGTGATCGAGTTGGAACTCGGCGATGGCGCAATCGACGATCCAGCGGCTGGAGGCAATGCCGGCGGCCGGCCCCCAGAACGCCGGGAACGGAAACTCGCCGATCTGCGCCTCGATCCGCGCATGCAAGGTTGCCGGTGACGAGTACAGCCCGAATAGCTTGCGACCATCGGCCGGGTAGTGCGGGCGCGGGGTGATGGCGGCGTCCACGTCCGCGTACATGTTGTACCACCAGAACAACTGGCTGCAGCGAAAGCCCGGCAACTCGCGTTTGAGCGTCTGCCAGACCTTCTCGCCCTGGATCAGGGCATTGGGTTGCAGCCAGAAGCGCACCTCGGCCTGGTCGCGAAAATACCAGCCGTTGCCGACGATGCCGTGCTCGGCCGGTGGCAGGCCGGTGAGGATCGAGGCCTGTACCGTGGAGGTGACGGCGGGGAACACCGGTTGCAGGCTGGCTATCCTGGCCGATTGCAGCAACAGGTTGATGTGCGGCGTTGCCGCGCCGAGCAGCGCGGGCGTCAGCCCGACCACGTTGATCAGCAGCAACGGTTGACGTGGCGAATCAGAGGGCATCGGCATGTACCTCCCGCGCCTGGGGTTGCAGGAGGCGGCGCTGGCGCAGCTGCTCCTCGACCCAACGCAGCTCGTCGCGGATACCCCGGTGCTGGGCCTCTTCGTCGCTGGGTCGCAGTGGTGCGGGCAGTACGCCCCAGCTGTAGGTCTCCACCTCCAGCACCGGTCGCACATCCCCGTGCGCGGCCAGGAAATCGAAGGTCTGCGCCAGGGCCATCTGGCTGCCGCCGAGTTCGGGCAGCAGCAGGTGTTCGCTGAACAGCGGAATGTGGAAATGCACCCGCAGCTCCAGGTAGCGCGCAGGCTGCGCCGCACAGGCGACGAGCGCAGCCGGCAGGTCCGCCCAGCACTGGATGCGGCCCTGCACATCGCGCGCCTGCACCTGGTGCAGGTAGGTGGCTTCGGCGAAGCTGCCCAGCACCTCTAGGACCTGCGCGTAGCGGCTCGGATCCCGGGTCGGCAGGTGGCAGATCATCGCGTTGGACAGCTGGATCTTGCCGATGGGCACCCCGGCATGGCGCAGGCTTTCCAGGGACTGCCGGCAGTCCTCGAACATCACCGCCTGGTGGCAGACATCGAAACACAGCGCCAGGTAGTCATGATGCGGGTCGCTGGCCTGCCAGTGGCGGAAGAAGGCGATGCCCTGGTCGGTGCTCTGCAGCACGCAGTCCGGCTCCATTTCCAGGCACATCACGATCTTCTTACCGGTCTCCTGGTGCAGCCGGGCCAGTGCCGCCGTGAGCTGGCGCAGGTGTTCCTCGGCCTGTTGCTGCAGCGTCGGGTTCCAGTGGGCGGCGTAGCCCAGCGGCACGCTGGAGATCGCCCCCTGCGTGCACGCCGGCGGCAGGGCCTCGGCCAGCAGCCGCGCCAGGTCCAGGCTGTACGCCAGCCGTTGCGGCTCGGCCCAGCTAGGCAGGTAGACGGCGGCTTTTACCGTGCCCTCATGGAACTGCCCATAGGGAAAGCCGTTGAGCGAGGTCAGGCGCAGCCCGCTGCGCCGCAGCAGATCGAAAAACGCCCGGCGTTTCGGCGGCTCCCGCAGTTCGGTTGCGGCTGCGGCGCTGATCCACAGCCCGCTGTCCTGCTGGTCGAGCCCGCGCAGCCTGCGCACGCCCTGGAAGTGCCGGTCGATGGCGACACGCAGCGCGGCCAGGTCGCGGGCCGGGTGCACATTGGCGCAGTAGCCGAGCTGCGCGGCGGTCCAACCAAGGCCCAAGGTCATTTGATCACCGGATCCTGGCCACGCAGGGCCGAGTTCTCCTGCCAGCGGCGGCGCTGGTCGATGGGCAACGGCGTGGCGACCTGGGCCTTGTCCAGCTGGCCGCTCTGGGCGAAGAAGTCCACCGGGTTGTGGAACAGCACCTGCTCCACCTGGGCCTCGCTGAAACCGGCGGCCAGCATGGCCTGGCCGGTCTTGGGCACCTTCAGCGGATCGCTGATGCCCCAGTCGGCGGCGCTGTTGACCACCATCTTCTCGGTGCCGTACTCCTTGAGCAGGGCCACCATGCGCTGCTCCGACATCTTGGTGTTGGGGTAGATGGAGTGGCCGCGCCAGCAGTCGCTGTCCAGCACCAGCGGCAGGGTCAGTTCGTTGAGGTGGTCGATGATCACCAGATGCTCGGCGATCCCCACTTCGCGAATCACCGCCAGGGTGCGCTTGGTTCCGCCGATCTTGTCGCGGTGCGGGGTGTGTACCAGTACCGGCAGGTTGAACTGGCGGGCCAGTTCCAGTTGCAGGGCGAGAAAGCGGTCTTCTTCCGGTGTGATGTCGTCGTAGCCGATCTCGCCGACGGCGACCACGCCGTCTTTGACCAGGTAGCGCGGCAGAATTTCCAGTACTTCGTTGGCCACCGACAGGTCGTTGGCTTCCTTGGGATTCAGGCCGATGGTGCAGAAATGATGGATGCCGAACATGCTGGCACGAAAGCGTTCCCAGCCCAGCAGGGTATCGAAGTAGTCGACGAAGCTGCCGACGCTGGTACGCGCCTGGCCTTGCCAGAACGCCGGCTCGATCACCCCGGTGATACCGGCGGCGGCCATGTTCTGGTAGTCGTCGGTGGTGCGGCTGACCATATGGATATGCGGGTCGAAATACTTGGGCATGGTGAATCCTCGTCAGGGGAAGGCATCAGGTCTCGCGGTGGTCGGCCAGGTGGTCATGCCACGCCGGCGGCAGGCGTTGTTGCTGGTGAAGGCCGAGCAGGCGCTGGCGTTGTGCCGGGCTGAGCAGGTCGAAGGCGATGGCCAGGTGCAAACCGGGCGATACCGTGCGTGCGGCCGCGAGTTGCTCGTCCAGCAGGTCGAGGGCCAGCTGGTTGAGCGTGACGCCGTGGCGCTGTGCCAGGCCGACCAGGCGGCGCACGTCGAGCCCCATGCCGAGTGCCTTCAGCACCAACTGATGGAAGGCCCGCTCCGGGTAATGGCGGGACGGGTAAGGGGTGTCGAGGGCGAGGGCGGCGAACACCTCGCTGTTGCTGGTGCGCCCGGCCTGCAAGGCCAGCGGGACGCACAGCCCCGAGCTGTCGATACAGTCGAGGGCCTTGAGCAGGGCGACCTTTTCCTGGTCGTCGCCCCACAGAAACAGTTGGCGCAGCAAGGGCAACTGGGCGGCCTGGGGCTGCGCCCTGAGGACCTGGGCCAGCAGCAGGGAACGCGCCAGTTGCAGCTGGCTCCACCCCTCATCGTCGAGCATGGCCCGCTCGCGGATCCCGCGTTTGCACTGGCCGCTCAGCAGTGCGGCGGTGTTGGCATCCGGTGACCGCCCGAGGCGCTCCTGGGCCTCGTGCCACCACTGCAACTCGGTCGGTTCGAGCTGCGCTGCCAGGGCCTGGTGCCGTGCGGCCAGGCAGTCGTGGCGCATCTTGAGCGCCGCCGTTGTCGAGGTAGCGATATCACTGTTCATGTCGGTTTGATCCAACGCTGTAGGTGTGGAAGCAGGAAGAACACCAGGACGCACAGCAGGCTGCCCAGAGGCTGGTCGGCAACCGCCAGCACCAGGGCATCGAACAGCGGCAGGGCTGCCAGCCCCGCGCCGATGAAGGCGCGCACCTGCCGGCGGCGCGGATCGGCCAGGTGCAGCCAGTAGTGCCAGCCCAGCCAGCCCAGCCACAACAGCAGCACCGGCCAGAACCACAGGGTGTCGGCGTAGACCGTCAGGGCCAGCGGGCTCAGCATCAACACCAGCGGCAGGCGGCTGAGCAGCTGGTTGAGGTGCTCCTGGCGCGCCAGGTAGGTCAGGCCGCTGATGTACACGCCAAGCAGCAAGGCGCACAGCCAGATGGGCTGGGGCGGCATCGCCAGGCTGGCCGCCGCGGTGAGGTAGAGGGCCGAGCGGCAGGCGCCCATCAACCAGACGCTGTGGGCGTATTTCTTGTGCAGCAGGTTGTAGCCGAGGATGCAGCCCACCAGCAGGGTGACGCTGGCCAGCAGCCAATGCGGCTGCTCGATCAACCGGCTCAACCCCAGGGCTGCGACGACCGCCAGCAGTAACGCCAGCCAGGTGGCCAGGCGTACCTGCCGGCGGCTGACCAGGCCCAGGGTGATGGGCCGAGGGTTATGATGCTGCTGGTCCCAGTCGGCATCCAGCAGGTCGTTGAGCAGCATGCCGGCCAGGTACAGCAGCGACAGCATGGCCAGCAGCAGGACCCACACCAGTGACGAGGGCGGTGCCAGGGCCCCGGCGCTGCTGGCCAACAGTGCGGCGGCCAGGGTGTTGGTCCATACCGTGGGCAGGTTGGAGACGCGGCCGACGGTCATCCAGGTCTTCATCTGGCTCATTGCGCGAAGCCTTCGCCGAGGGCGAGCGGGTTGCCGCGATAGCTGCCGAGGCGCAGCAGCGCCTGTTCCATCAGTCCATCATCGATCTCATGCAGGTCGATCGATGCGCCGATGCCGCTGAGCATGGGGATGGACAGCTGACCGCCCAGGTGCTGGCGAAACTCTTCAAGCCCGAGCAGCACCCGCGAACGTCCCTGGCCATCCTTCAGGTCCAGCTCCGGCGGGCACAGATTGAAGCCGAGCCTGAGCAACAGGCTCAAGATCCGCTCGCTGTCAGCATCGCTCAGCAGCCCCAGGGCATTGGCATACAACCCGTCCAGGGCCATGCCCACCGCCACGGCCTCGCCATGGCGCAGCCGATGCTGGCTGAGGTTCTCCAGCCGGTGGGCGGCCCAGTGGCCGTAGTCCAGCGGGCGGCCATTGCCGCGTTCGAAAGGGTCGCCGGCGCCGGTGATATGCCCCAGGTGCAGCTCGGCGCAACGGCGGATGGCATGGCGGCTGGCCAGGTGGTCGAAGCGGGCGAGGGCGTCGGCCTGGCGCTCCATCCACTCGAAGAAGGTGCGGTCCTTGATCAGCGCCACCTTGACCGCCTCGGCCAGCCCGGCGATCTGGTCGCGATGGCCCAGGGTGGTCAGCAACTGGAAGTCGTTGATCACCGCGGTGGCGGGGTAGAAGGCGCCCAACAGGTTTTTCTGGCCGAAGGCATTGATGCCGTTCTTCACCCCGATACCGGCGTCGTTCTGCGCCAGCACCGTGCTCGGCAGGCGAATCAGACGCATGCCGCGATGGAAGGTGGCGCAGGCGTAGCCCACCGCGTCCAGCACCGCGCCACCGCCCAGGACGATGACGCAGCAGTGGCGGTCCAGCCCATGGGCCAGCATGTCTGCATACAGCTGTTGCAGCACCTGGGCGTCCTTGCTCAGCTCGCCGGCCGGCACGGCGATCGGCGCCGCCTTCAGGTGCAGGTCGTCACCGTGGGCGGCGAAGTACGCGTCGATCTGGCCCGGCAGGTGCGGTGCGCAGCGCAGCAGCTGCTCATCGGCGAAGATCAGCACCGTCACCCGGCCATTGCGCTGGACGGTGAGCTGGCGATGCAGGCAGGGATTGAGCGGATCGAACAGATGGTCGGTGAACAGCACCGGATAGTCGTAGCTGACCGTGAAGCGCCCGCGCAGTGGCCGTGAGGGTTCGCGCCTGCGCAAGGCCTTGACCAGGCTGTACCCGGCAATGAACAGGCCGGGCAGGATCATGCTGGCGAGAATCGTCACCAGCAGTGCGTTCTGCTCGACGAGGAAGCTGCCGATGGCGCTGTAGGCCAACGCCAGGCCCGCGTTGGCCAAGGTGGTGACCAGCACGAAGGCGCGCAACGGATAGCGCTGCATGCCGGCGGCCACCACCGAGGTTTCCGCCAGCACCGGCACGCCGCGCAGGCAGACCAGCGACAGCGTGCCCAGGCGGTACCCCAGTTGCCCCGGCTGGCGTTGGTGCAGGCCAAGTCTGCTGGACAGCACCCGCAGATACCCGGCACCCAGCGCGTAGCCCAGCCCGGCGCCCAGGCACAGGCCGATGAAAATCGTCAGGTAGCCGCCGACGCTGCCCAGGGTGGCCACGGCCAGCAGCGCCACCATGCTCGACGGCACGGGCAGCACCACGTCCAGGGCCAGCAACACGACCAGCAGCAGCGCCAGGTTGAGCATCTGGGCAGGCGTCGAAGGGCGGTACAGGTCAAGGTGGGTGAGGAAACCCTGGATCTGCTGTTCGAACAACAGGAAGCTGGCAATTACCAGGCCAGAGAAACACAGCAGTGACAACCAGAAATGTGCGGCCGGCCCTTTTTCAAAGAGCGCGCGATAGCCATGGCTGCGCTTCATCAAGCGTCCCTCTTGTTGTTATGACTGAGTTCCGTTTCAGCAGTGACACGCAGCGGCGGGCGTCGCCCGGAAGAATAAAGCCTCCTGCTCTGAGGGGAGGTCGTGTTGTAGTTATAGTGTCGGCAAAGACAATCACAAAACTAGTCGGTCGCTTCGCTTTTGCAAGGGTGAAACCCTTAAATCATTAGATGAAACGCATGTCTCTCGTGTTGCCATTAGAAGGAATACGAATTATTAAAACTGGCTAGAACTTTATGTGTAGTCAAAATGTTTACAGTGGATCTGAGCGGTACAGTTTAAATGAGAATTAATAAGGTCTGAGGCTCTCATTTAATTTCTGAGTGGTCTGTATTGAAGTGGTGAAGATATTTACTTCGCTGTTGATGGCGTGTTCCACATTAATTGGCTGCTCCAATGATCGAGTCGAATTGATTTATATATAATCAAGGCCTACAGGTCGAATTCGAGTCAATGCTGGACATCCCCGGTTGGCATATTGGAAGGTGCTGATCCATGTTCTGCCAAGACAGCCTGATTTGTGGCGATGGATGACTAATGTTAGATTGCCACCCCTTCGAAGGACCGCCAGACCGCCCAGGAGCCCCATGTCCCGCCTGCCAACCATCACCCTTGCCGCTGCCACCCTGTTGCTGGGTGCCTGCACGACCTTGCACAGCGGTGCCGAGTTCGCCCAGGTCGCGCCCATCAGGCAGGACGCCGCGCTTGTCTACCTGTACCGCTCCGGCATCCCCCCGTACTGGCGCAGCCCGACACTGGTCATCGACGGTAATGACGTCAGCGAAGTAAAGAACAGTTCCTTCACTTACTTCTACCTGCCCCAGGGGCAGCACAAGATCGCCACCCGTTGGGCTCTGGATCTGTACCCGTTGAATGCCGAAGGGACCCTGGACCTGCGCAACGGCCAGGCTTACTACCTCAAGCTGGGAGGCGGCATGCAGTTCACCCCGGGTATTGGTTCAGGCGGCCTGAATGTCGGCGTGTCCTCGAACCTGGGCCAGGTACCAGCGGTGACTGCAGTCCGGGAAATGCACGGTAGCATGTTTATTGGCAACACATTGCAGGCACAGTGAAACGGGGGCAAGGGACTGATTTACAGCCCTTGCTGTATCACGCTCAGAGTTCCCCTTTAGGTTGCTTGCTCCTCCCACCAAAGTAAAAACCGGTAATGCTTCCGATGATCGTCCCAGCAAAGGTCAATATCTTGTCCAAGTGCTCGGGAAAGAAAAAGCCTGATAGCAACACAGCAAGAAATGCGCCGCCTGAACATATGATCGTCACCCAGGCGCCCATCAGCTTGTTGGTCTTCACCTCATTGGGGGCACTGCATCCATGGCCAGAGCATATCGAGCACGGAAGACCATATCTCTCGCTCTGTGAATCCTCCTCATCTGCATGTTTATTGCAGCTATAGCAACTATTACCATTCCTCCCTGCGCTGCAGGTGCCATGCCCCATACAGTGCCCACACAGGCGCCATCCCTCGAAAGGTGCGGGAATCTCTCGCGTTTCTTGATGCATAGGTACTCCTGCGTTGGTGAAAGCCAACAGCGCTAGGCTCTCAGCCATGGACAGGGCAAGCCGCGAGTACTCTTTGGCCCCACAAGTTCGGGAGTCTGACCGGGGGATCGCGCTGCCAGTGCCACGCTGACGCTATCGAGCAACTTGTCAAAAGTAGGGGGTTGTGCAGAACCCCTGACCCTACGCAACTGCTCGACAAGAGAATAGGTAAAGGCACCATAGCTGGCCGCACCGGCTTCGTACTCACTCGCCTTCTGATTTTCCATCGCGGCAAAGAGCAGCAAGGGCAGGTACGGACCATGATGACCATAGAGACGCCCTTGACGCTGGAGCAGCCTCACATCATCAGAGCGCAGATCGATGGCGCTGCCTTGGGAGCGTCGCTGGCGCTGAAGCAGATGCCCCGCCTTGTCGGTCTGCTGAGTGAAGTCCCGATAACCTTCATCCCAGGCGTAGGGACGTTCTTCCCATTCCCTGGATCCCTCGTCCCATTGCAGTGCGCGATGGCGGATATCGTTGGGCGCCGTGATGCCGCGCACGCGGCCATTGCCACGGGTCATACCACTGGCGTAGCAGCAGTCGAAAATCACGCTAAGTCGAGCTCCATTGCCATCAGGCGAGAAGGGCAGGTGGCTGTAGAACTGACGGAAGCGTTTGTCGGTGAAGTGGTTGGAGGGATCATTCCAGTCGAAATCGTACAGGACCAAGGTTTCATCCATGCGGTCCGCTTCGCGGCTGCCGTTGCTGGCCGGCAGACGAGCGCCATGACCGGAGTAGAAGATGAGGCGTTCATCACCGGAGCGAGTGCCTTCAACCAGCCACTCGAGGCGCTCCTCGAAATTGGCGCAAGTGGCGCGGTTGTCATGCAACAGACGAATATCGGCGGCGTCATAACCGCTCTCCTGAAGCATGCTGCTGATCAGATACGTATCGTTGATGCAGCCGTTGAGTCGCATCTCAGGGTCTGGATATTCATTGATCCCGACGATCAACGCCCGACGTTTGCGCTGGCCACTACGGGAAAGGAACACCGGCACTTCCAGAGCCCTGGTCGCCACGGATCCACGAGCAAGCTGAGGCCACAAGTCTTTCTGGCTGGTGTCATCGGCAAGATAGGCAGCGCCAGCATGATCGAGATCAAGCAAGTCGCTGCGCAGTGGAATTTCGAACTCCGTGGTCAGATCTATCCGCGCGGAGTCCGGCGAAGTGACACGACGAGTGAAAACACGATCATTGGGGTTATACAGATGGTACCAGCGGCGGATGCCTCGACCGTTCTCATGCAAACGCATGACACGGCCGCCCCAGACTTCGCGCATGACGATCGGATGAGCGATCTGCGAGCCGAAACTCACGAAAACCCGACCATCGATGGTATCCAGCTTGGCGCCAGGCTTGGCGACGGCACGTCGAAAAGCGTCATAGCAGATCAGACTGCCCAGGCTATGGGCAAGAATGATCTGGGGCTGGACCTGCTCTATGCAGTCCAGCAAGCGTTCACACAGTTGTGTGCGTAAAGTCGCATCCTCCAGCCACTGGACCGTCATACCGACAGTCCAGCGCAGTATGTTGTTGACGGAGATACCCCAAGAACGCGTTAGCGCACCTCTCCATTCACTGGTCTCGTCCAGCAGCATGGCCAGTCCGCGAGCAATCTGGGCGCTGTCCGGCCCTTTTCCAAACAGGTCGTCGTAACGCATGAACACAATGTCTTCAGCTGCAATGCCACGGCCATTACGCTCAAGATTGACACTGATCGCGGAGCGCCACTGCCCTTGCCAACCGGGCTCGGAAGTCCACTCGTCCTGGGTGGCGTCACCATGACCGACCCCATGCAGGCAAAGCACTCGCAACCGCCCGCTCTCGCCCCTGAACTGCCCATCCCGAGTGTCTCTGCGTCCGGTCGACATGAAAGGCGGATGGCTCGCGTTGAGCATCAGGTCCTGCAAGCGACGAAGCTTGGCCTCCAGCCGGTCCGGGCTCGACAATGCCCGCTCGCCACCCGCAAGGGTTGGCCTGGCTGGCTTGGCGCTGTCTTTCCAGGTCTGCTCCAGATTTTGGCCATCGAAATAGGCCAGGGTGGTATCCAGCACTTGACGGATGCTGGTGGCAAGGCCGGTCTCCACCTTGGGGGGAACGGTGTAGGTAGGGTCGGGGGTTATGGCGAGCTTGAACGACTTGTTGACCACTGGCGCTTTTCGCCAGATTGGCGCCTGACCAAAATGCTTCGCCTGGGTGACGCGGGCACCCAATCTCTGGCGCGGCAACTTGAAATGATCACACAGGAAGGCCAGCAAACTGGTGTGGTCGTAGTGTTCATCCTGGATGCCGGCACTCCAAGGCACCAGTCCGGGCTGCAGCCAGGGAGAGGCCAGAATCGCTGGCACGCGTACACCCAGTCGAGTGAATGGAGACATGCCAGTCCAGGATACATCCGCAGGCTGGTCATCCGGAGCGAGCGTCTGAGGCGGTATCACATGATCGTAGAATCCACCGTGCTCGTCATAAAGCAGCACGAACAGGGTCTTTTCCCAGACTTTCGGCTTGTCCAGCAATGCGTTGAACACCTCAGCAATGAACTGATCGCCAATACGCAAGTCTTCCGAAGGGTGATGCGAGTTGTTCGCTCCCAAAGTGTCGTAAAGGAGCCCGTAGCTTGGCTCGATCCATGCCAGTGCTGGCAGATCGTCTGCCTCGACCTCTTGCTTGAAACGTGTAATAGAGGCGTGACGCAGTCCCTCCTTGACCAGGGTCGCGAGTGGAACCTTGCCGTTCGAGTAGATGCGTGCATCGTGCCCATGCTCCTTGAGCAGGGAAAAGATGCTGTCCTCGCCAAACTGGGAGATCAGGCTCTTGATGCCGGCAAGCATGGTTCCCTCGCCGGGCATGAGGACGCGTCCATGGCAACTGCCGAGCATGGCAAAAAAGCGATTTGGCCAGGTCGGCCCCGGTACGGAGCAGAACCAGCGGTCACATACGGTGAAGTTCCGGGCCAGTCCCTGAATGGCAGGCAGCGGATCGTTGATTGGATTGGTAGCGAAGGGTATGAAGTTCATCGCCCGCTCGGCCATGGAATGTGCATGGACTTTGTAAACCTTGAGATCTTTCCTGGCCTTTTCATAGGCGTTCTGGGCAAAACCATGCATGGCCGGAGCTGAAAGATCGAGTGAGTACCCGTCGGTGAGTTGTTTGACCACATCCTCGTATTCATGGCCGAGGTCCACACCTTCGCGTTTCGCACCTTCAGCGACAGGTAGATAGGGCGGCGGTGCCCAAAGACTGAAGTCATTGGGCTGTTCTGCGGCCTGGGTAATGGTCATCGGAGCCCCACCGCTCGCCGGCAGCAGCTCATTGCTTCGCAAAGCCTTGCGGTCCACGCCTTCGCAAAGCGGATTGATGGACTTGAAATCCCCCAGCAGATGATCGAACGAGCGGTTCTCCATCATCAGCACAACGATGTGCTTGATCTGGCTTGGCCATGAGTTCGCCATGAGTCCTTTCCTCAATGAGTGGATAACATTGACGGGCGATGCATCTCGGTAGGGCGTTGCATGTATGGTGTGCCCTCGGCTGATCAGTCGGCGTAGAGGTACGATGCATGGCATAACGCTAGTAACGCATGATTACCTTGTCCAGGCAGGACTCTCTGGTACCCGTTGATATCCATGTATCCGCCATGACTTCGCTCCATTCGCTTGAGCGGTGGTTTTCCTCTGCGGAATGTGTCGTCGAGGGACTCTACTCAGGTAGAATCTGCCCTTTGCAAGGGCACCCCGTAGTGCTGAACAAAGGACTGTATGCCCGCCATCTCGCTCCTGCGCTGCCTTTTCGCCGGTTTCGCTCTCGCAACGCTAACTGGCTGCCAGCCCGAACCTGCACCACCTCTCGACCAGCAACTCTACATCTGGCAACGCCAGTGGCGGCCGGCCCACGAACAGGCCCTGGCCGATAGCCGCGCCGACTTCT
>Ga0209370_1001195_pt1 | contig 24408 bp, 23 predicted proteins | sample AgamicAtPrz_FD_187164 | JGI IMG/M metagenome (GOLD analysis project Ga0209370, IMG submission 187164) | Agave microbial communities from Guanajuato, Mexico - At.P.rz (SPAdes) (version 2) | ecosystem: Host-associated > Plants > Phyllosphere > Phylloplane/Leaf | place: Guanajuato, Mexico... | reverse complement strand
ACTCAGTAGTGAAACGACGCATCGCCGATGGTAGTGTGGAGCTTCTCCATGTGAGAGTAGGTCATCGTCAAGCTTCTATAAGAAACCCCAGATCTCGACAGAGGTCTGGGGTTTCGTCTTTTGGGGCCAGGAAAATTCAAAGGCCTAATACCCAGCGGCGCCAGGCAGGCGGCCAGAAAGCAAAGCACGCTGCCCTGGGTATCGTTTCGCTCAACCGCAGGCTACGGACGATAAGCCCTAAAGGCTCAGGCTTCACCGTGGCAGAGTTGCCGGTGGAAGGGTGGAGCGTCTTCCACCCTACGGTGCTTGGGGCTTTTAGTCTGGGTTAACCGATCGCTCTACCGCAGGCTACGGAAGAAATAGCGGTATCGGAGCAGAGCCGGTTAGCGGCGTAATACTCGGGTAATGTTTGTTGCTCAGATAATCGGTATAACTGTGGGTTGCTTTCAGGGTCTCATTTAGAATGGTCGGTATTTTCGAGAACTCCACCCATGCCCGAGTCGGCCGCTCAACAGTCATTAGCTGAAGTACCTCTGACGGAGCTGGTCGCCTGCCACGAATGCGATCTGCTGATGCGTCGCCCGGAGATAGCCGATGGCGAGCGCGTAGAGTGCCCGCGTTGTGGCTACGAACTCTATAGCCATCGCCCTCAGGTAATACGCCGCAGTCTGGCGCTGGTGCTGGCTGCATTGCTTCTATATATACCCGCCAATTTCCAACCGATCATGCAGATGACCATGCTTGGGCAGACGTCCCACGACACGGTGTGGAGCGGCGTATTAGGGTTGTATGACGCCGGCATGCAGAGCATCGCCGTGGTGGTGTTTCTGTGCAGCATGGCGGTGCCGCTGCTCAAGCTGCTTTGCCAACTGTTGGTGCTCTTGAGCATTTGTCTCAAGGTCGGTCGAGGCTACGGGTTCCTGCTGTACCGCATTTACCACCATATGCGTGAGTGGGGCATGCTCGAGGTCTACCTGATCGGCATTCTGGTCTCCATCGTCAAGCTGGCGGATATCGCCGAGTTGTCCGTTGGCTTTGGGCTGTTCTGTTTTATTGCGCTGCTTCTGGTGCAAGTCTGGCTGGAGGTGACCATGTCGCCCCACCAGATCTGGGAAGCGCTGGCCGGGGAGGACGCCCGTGCGCGCCATTGATGCCGGCCTGATCATCTGCCACGAATGCCACCAGCTCAATCGCCATGAGCCCGAGCTCAGGCGGCAGTTCTGCTCCCGGTGTGGTGGGCGTATCCACGAGCGTCGGCCCAATAGCCTGGCCCGCACCTGGGCGCTGCTGATCACCGCGGCGATTCTCTATATTCCCGCGAACGTGTTGCCGATCATGACGGTCAATTCCTTCGGCAAAGGGGCGCCCGACACCATCATGTCCGGGGTGATCACGCTGGTCGACAATGGCATGCTGCCGATCGCCATCGTGGTGTTCGTCGCCAGCATTCTGGTGCCGACCTTCAAGCTGGTGGGCATCGGCCTTCTGTTGTACTCGGTGCAGCGGCACCAGCCGATGTCGGCTCGGCAACGCATCTTGATGTACCGTTTCATCGAATGGATCGGGCGCTGGTCCATGCTGGATATCTTCGTGATCGCCATTCTCGTGGCGGTAGTGCGGTTCGGCAGTCTGGCCAGCGTCGAACCGGGTGTGGGAGCGGTGGCTTTCGCCAGTGTGGTGATCCTCACCATGCTGGCAGCACTGACCTTCGACCCACGATTGATTTGGGATAACACGGAATCGGATGACGACCATGAATGATTTGCCCACCGCCAGGACGCGTCCGGCTTCCAACTGGTCTGCCATATGGGTATTACCGCTGATCGCGCTGTTGATCGGTGGCTGGCTGGCCTGGCGTGCCTATAGCGAAGCGGGCGTCGAGATTCAGGTGGTATTCGCCAGTGGCGAGGGCATCGAGGCCGGCAAGACCGAGGTGGTCTACAAGGGCATGTCGATCGGCAAGGTCACCAACCTGACTCTGGACAAGAGCGACAAGCAGCGTGGGGTGATCGCCACGCTGGAGATGAACAAGGATATCGAGCCCCAGCTGCGTACCGGCACGCGCTTCTGGCTGGTGAAACCGAGCGTCAGCCTGGCTGGTATCACTGGCCTGGAGACGCTGGTATCCGGCAATTACATCGCTTTCAGTCCGGGCGCTGGTGAGCCGGCTTACGACTTCCAGGCCCTGGCCCAGGAACCACCGCTTTCCGATGAGCAGCCGGGCTTGCACCTGACCCTCAAGGCCGAACGATTGGGGTCGCTGAATCGCGACAGCCCGGTGTTCTTCAAGCAGATTCAGGTGGGGCGGGTGAAGGACTACAAGCTCGCCGACGATCAGACGTCGGTTGAAGTGAAGATATTCATCGAGCCGGCCTATGCCCATTTGGTGCGCAAACACACGCGTTTCTGGAATGCCAGCGGGATCAGCGTCGATGCCGATTTCTCGGGGGTGAAGGTTCGCAGTGAGTCCCTGACCAGCCTCGTCGCCGGCGGCATTGCCTTTGCCACCCCAGAGCATCGCAAGGACAGTCCGCCTACGGATCCCAGCAAACCCTTCCGCCTCTATGAAGACTTCGATGCCGCCCAGGCCGGGATCAAGGCAGTGGTCAAACTCACCGATTTCGAGGGGCTGCAGGCCGGACGTACGCCGGTCATGTACAAGGGCATTCAGGCCGGTGTGCTGAAGACTCTCAAGGTCGATCCGGATCTGAAGAGTGCCACCGCCGAACTGGCCATGGACCCGATGGCCGAGGACTATCTGGTCGAAGGCAGCCAGTTCTGGGTGGTCAAACCGTCGATTTCTCTGGCCGGCATCACCGGGCTGGAGGCACTGGTCAAGGGCAACTACATCGCCGTTCGCCCCGGTGAACTGGGCGGCCCGCCACGCCGTGATTTCGTCGCCCGAGCCAAGGCGCCGCCGCTGGACCTCGGCGCCGAAGGTCTGCATCTGGTGCTGTTCAGCGACACGCTCGGTTCGGTGGACGTCGGCAGCCCGATTCTTTACCGGCAGATGAAGGTCGGTTCGGTGCAGAGCTTCCAGCTCGCTCGCGATAACAAGCAGGTTGTGCTGGGCGTGCATATCGAGCCCGAATATGCCGGGTTGGTGAACCGTACCACGCGCTTCTGGAACGTCAGTGGCATCACCCTCAAGGGTGGTTTGTCCGGTATCGAGGTGAAGAGCGAGTCGCTGCAGACGCTGCTGTCAGGTGGCATCGCTTTCGAGACCGATGACCTCAAGGCGCCCGCCGATGCCAAACGCGTGCAGCGCTTCAACCTTTACGCCGACCGCGAAGCGTCGCTCAAGAGCGGCGATGAGTTGAGCATTCGCGTGGAGCGCGGCGACGGCCTCTCGCCTGGCACCGAGATTCGCTACAAGGGCCTGCAGGTTGGCAAGATCGAGCGGGTCGAACTGACCGGTGATTTGCAGGCGGTGATGCTGCATGGCCGTATCACCACTGCAGCACAGCAGGTGCTGCGGCCCGGCTCGCGCTTCTGGGTGGTCAAGCCCGAGATCGGCCTGACTGGCGCTGCCAACCTGGACACCCTGATTGGCGGGCAGTACATCGAAGTGCAGCCATCCAGCCAGGGCAATGGCCGGCAGACCGACTTCGTGGCGCTCAAGCAGGCGCCCGAGCAGGTGGTCGAGGAGGCGGGCCTGCGTCTGGTGCTCAGTGCGCCGCGCCGCGGTTCGCTGAAGGCCGGCTCACCGGTGACGTACCGCGAAATACAGGTCGGCAAGGTGACTGGCTACGAGCTGGGCGCCACGGCTGACCGGGTGCTGATCCATATCCTCATCGAGCCCCGCTATGCCGCGCTGGTGCACACCGGCACGCGCTTCTGGAACAGCTCCGGATTCGGTGTGGACTTCGGCCTGTTCAAGGGCGTGCAGGTGCGCACCGAGTCGGTGGAAACCCTGGTCGCTGGCGGCGTGGCCTTCGCTACACCCGAGCCGACCGGCAATGCCGCAGTACCGGGCCAGACCTTCGCATTGTTCGATGAGGCGCAGCCGGAGTGGTTGCAGTGGGCGCCGAAAATCGCCTTGCCCAAGTGAAGGCAGCTGCGCGTCGGCCCTGCGGCGTTAAAAGCGCTCGCTAGCTGTATGCAGAAACGAAAAGGCCCGCGTACTCCGCGGGCCTTTTGCGTTACAGGGATAGGATCACGCCAGTTCGGCTGCATCCTGTTCACTGCTGGCAGGCGTTGCAGCCTGCTCGCGGCGCTTGATGTATTTCCAGTCCGCTTCGTCGATGTAGATGCCGTTGGGGCCGCTGCCGCCTTCCAGGTCGATGGCCACGGTGGCCGAGACCTGAGGTTTCACCGAGGCCAGAATCGGTACGAAGCCGAGCTGCAGGCTGGTTTCGATCAGCGCCTGCTGGTTGCGCTCGTCGATGTCCGCGGCCTCGTCGAGGTAGTAGGGCAGGCGTACCCGGCCGGCCAGGTCGCGGTCCATCAGGTGCAGCAGCAGGTACATGTTGGTCAGCGCCTTGATGGTCATCGTTGTGCCGTTGGAGGCGGCGCCATCGATGTCGGTATGGATCACCGGCTGGCCGTGCACCTTGGTGATCTCGAAGGCCAGTTCGAACAGATCCTTGAGGCCCAGCTGGTTGCCATTGGCGGCGACCAGGCGCGACAGGTAGTCCTTGGCTTCCTCGTTCCTGGCATCCTGCTCGGCATTCTGGGTCAGGTCGAACACCGACAGGGTTTCGCCTTCCTCGTACTGGCCGGCGCTGTGGATGATCTGGTCGATATGCCGCAGGGCTTCCTTGTTCGGTGCCAGCACGATGCGGAAACTCTGCAAGTTGGAGACCTGGCGCTTGTTGATCTCGCGGTTGAACAGCGCCAACTGGTGCTCGAGGTTGTCGTAGTCGCTGCGGATGTTGCGCAGGGTACGGGCAATGTCGGTGACCGCTGCGCGGCGCGCCTTGGCGAGCGTCAGGGCTTCGTCCTGACGGTGCGCGTAGGCATTTACCAGCAGTTGCAGGCGGCGCTCCATGTCGTCTTCGCTGTCGAACTTGGCGACGCCCTTCAGGCGCACCTGGGCGTACAGCGCCTCGATCTGCCCGTCTACGCGCTGCAGCGCCTGCCAGGTGTCCTGGTAGTCGTTGAGCAGCGGCAGCAGGTTGTCCAGGGAGTCGTCGACCGGTTCCATGTACGGCGTACCGAACGGCAGGTCGGCGGGCAGCAGTTGGCGACGGCGCAGGGCATCTTCCAGGGTGCGCTCCTTGGCTTCCAGGTCGGCGATCTGCCGGCCGACCAGCTGCAGCTTGGCGGACAGTTGCTGGACGCGTTCGGTGAAGGCGTCACTGGCACGCTTGAGCTCGTCCTGGGCGGCTTCCAGCTGGGCGAGCTTCTCCAGCTTGTGCGGCTCCTCGGCGGCCAGGGTCTGGCCCTTGCGGAAGTCTTCCAGGGCCTTCTGGGCATCCAGTACCGCCTGGTACAGCTGCTCGGCCTGGGCCTTGCTGGCGGCGCGGTCGGCGGCGACCGATTGCTGGGTCTTGAGCTGCTTGAGCTCGCGGTCGAGGCGATCCTTCTGGTCTCGCAGGGCGGCGCGGTCGGCCAGGGCCTGCAGGGCCGGCGGCTCGATGTGGGACAGGTCGATGTCCAGGCCGGGCACCTGGAAGCGCTCACCCTTGAAGCCGTCGAGGATGGCTTCCAGGGATTTCACCCACAGGTCGCCCTCGTCGAGCTGGATGCCTTTCTCGCCTAGCGGCAGGCTGAACAGCTGGCCGTTGAACAGGCGCATCAGGCGATCGACATCGGCCTGGGAGAACTCTTCGCGCAGGCGCGAGTAGCTGTTGTTGTCGGCGTGGTCGAGCTGCTGCTTGACCGACTTGAGGCGTTTTTCCAGGTCGCGCAGACGCTCGTCCAAGTCTTCGCTGGAGAACTGGCGGGACTGCGCTAGGGCGCCGGCCAGTTCGTCGTGGGCGTCCTTGGCGGCCAGCAACTGAGCTTCCAGCACCTTGACGTCGTCGACCAGGGCAAAGCGGTTCTTCAGTACCGCCAGCTCGCCGAGCCAGCGCTGGATCTCGCTGATCTCGCGCTCCATGCGCATCAGTTCCTGGGTGCCGCCGCGCTGATCGTTCTGCAGGCTGTCCTGCTCGTTGCGGTAGTGCTCGGCCTGGATGACCAGCTCTTCCTTGCGGGCGTCGGCGTAGTCGTGCCAGGTGCCCAGCAGGTTGTCGAGCAGCGGCGACAGACGATGCAGCTTGCCGCGCAGCTGGTCGCGCTGGGTGACGCCGGAGGCCAGTGCTTCGATCAAGGGGCCGGCGGTGACCAGGGCCTGGTAGTCCTGCTCCATGCGGCGCACGTCGCGGAAGGCCTCCTCGGTGGCGGCGATGTAATCGACGCTGCCCGAACGCAGGCTGTGTTCGAAGGCATCGAGGAACAACTGCTTGAGCTTCGCCGCGGTGATCTCGCGCATGTGCAGTAGGTTGATGAACAGGGCGCGGAAGGTCTTCAGGCTCTGCTCGCTGGTCGAGCGCAGCGGGATCAGGGTCAGGTCCAGCGGGATGCTGGTGTGGCCGCCGACCAGCAGGCGACGCAGTTCGTCGGGCTTGAGCTCGTAGGCAGTGATGCCGGCCTGGCCGAGATTCTTGAACAGCTCGCGTTGGCGCAGGCAGGTGCCGTTGTGCTGGTAGTGATCCAGATCCAGCTCGCCCTGGTAGGCGAAGAACTGGTGGCCGAAGCCGCCGCCCGGGCCGCGACCGGCCACGCCGATTACGTGCGGGCCGTGGGGCAGGGCGACTTCGACGAGGATGTAGCTGGTGTCGGTAGCGAAGTAGAACTTGCGCGACTGCTCCAGGCTGTACTTGCCGAAGCTCATGTCCGACATGCGCGCCAGGATCGGGAACTGCAGTGCGTTGATCGACGCCGACTTGCCGAGGTTGTTGGCGCCATACACCGATAGCGGATTCTCCAGCGGGAACAGGCCGAGGCTGTAGCCAGCGGTGTTGAGCAGGGCGAAGCGGCGAATGCCGTAGCGTTCCTGGGTCATGCGTCTTGCTCCTGTGCGGCGCGCTCTTCGGCCAGGGCGCGGGCCATGGCGTCTTCTTCGGATTCCTCTTCGGCGTCGTCGAGGGTGATGATCGGGTCACCACTGTCGTCGTCGATCAGCACCGGTGCCGGCAGCGGCAGGTCGGTACTGTGCAGGCTGGCGGCCAGGTCGCGGTCGTGCTGCACCGCCAGGCATACGTCGAGGAAGCGGTGCATCGGCGGCAGGAAGCGGTACACGCCGTTGCTGTCTTCGGCGAAGCCAAGCTGGGTCAGGCGGCGGATGACCTTGTCTTCGAGCTCTTCGTGGGTGGTGACTTCGGCCTGCAGGAACAGGTCGCGGTACTTGTCGAGCAGTGCCGGCAGCTCGTCTCGGCCGATGGTGCCGCCGTCGAGCACGGAGAGTGGGTCACGGCCCTGGTCGGCCAGATGCTCGACCAGGATGAAGGTGAACAGCGCCAGGCGTTGGGCGGTCTTGTTGACCTGAGGCGCGGCCTGTTCGGGCACGAAGTAGTAGAAGCCGCGCGGGTCGCAGACCAGCTCGAAGCCGAGGGCGCGAAACAGCGCGCGATACTGATCCTGCATGCTGGACAGCTGGGCGTAGCACTCGGGCTCGCTGCGCGAGATGTGGTAACCCTTGAACAGGTCGCGGAACGCGGCCGCGAGCTGGGTCATTTCTTTCAGGTCGATATTCATAGCGGACGCTCGTTGGCGGCGGCAGGCTGGGCTGCTGCCGAGAATTCATGAGGGGCGACGATGCTAGGCACTGGGACGACCCACCAGGGCATAGGAGCTGATGCTGATCTCATGCTCGCGGGTCAGGTAGGTCTGGCGCTCCAGGCGGTCGCGCTGGAAGCGCGACTCGCGTGACAGGCGCGAGAACCAGTACAGCAACTCGTCGGTGGCGCCTTCGGGTTCCTGCTCCAGCAGCCAGGTCATCAGGTCCGGCAGCGGCAGCGACTGCTCGCAGCGGTCGATCATCTCCCGGGCGGTTTTCGGCGCACGCGGGTTGTCGCCTTTGCGCTTGCCGGTGGCTTTCGGGAAGTGGTTGGGCTTGGCCTCGAAGCGCGCCAGGGCATAGACGTAGGCCTCGACCTGGCTGGCCGAACCCAGGAAGTTGCTCTGCGGCCGGGTGAACAGCGGCATGGCGGCCTGCGGCACGGCGTCGATGCCCTTCTTGCGGATTACCGACAGGGCCAGCGCCGCACCGCGGGTCACGGCGTTGTGACGACGGGCTTCCTCGCGCAGCGGCAGCAGCAGTTCGCGGGCCTTGCGCAGGGTCAACTGGGCGCTGGTCTGCATTTCCAGAATGCGTGCGTGGGTACGCAGCAGCAGGTCGTCGTCGACCAGCTGGCCGAGGCGCTGCTGTTCGCCGAGCAGCTTGAGCAGCACCTGCTCGACGCGGCGCACGCCTTGCTCGAAGGCGCCGTCGGCGGCGACCAGCTGGATCATCGGCTCGACGTATTCGTCCCAGGTGGCCAGCACTTCGGCGTAACGCTGGCGCAGGGGAATCTGCCGGTCGCTGGTCTTGGCCCGCTCGGCCACGCCGATCAGCGCCTGCTCGTCGTTGTTGAGCTTCTTCAATACGTCGCGCACGCGCATGTCGAGCAGGCGCAGCTGGCGGGCCAGGTCGTTGCCGTCGCGCACTTCGAAGGCATCCTGGATGTAGCCGGCCAGGCGCTCGAGGTGGCGCAGGTAGGCTTCGATTTCCAGGCACAGGCCAAGGCGATGCTCACGGCGCAGGTAGGACAAAAAGTCGTGGATCTGCGCGTTGAGCTCGAAGCGGTTGGGGCTCTTTGCCACCGGCACCAGGATGTCCAGGCGGATCCACTGGTCGAGCAGGGCGGTGACATCCACCGCCGTGCTTTGCGGCGGCAACTGGGCAGTCAGCTGGTTGCGTAGCTCCACCAGGCTCAGGGTGCCGGCATCGAAGCGTTCACCGAGCGGTTCGAGCAGGGCCCAGTGCTCGGCGAGGGCGCGCAATACGCGTTTGGGGTCGATCATCGCGGGACGGTCGCTCGCTTACGAAAAAACGCCGATTGTACGGGAAAGCGGGGCGCCCCTGCATTGTCACGCGGTCGTCATCGGCGAGCGGCATGCTCGGCGGCGAATCACCGGCTCATGGTGCGCAATACGCCATGAAATATCCGTAAATGGACAAAATTTGCTCAATGGCCTTTCGATCCTGGCGCGTTATCGGCACAATTCGCGTCCGCTTTTTTCAGGGGGCTGGCGGGCTCCTGTTGGCCGACCTTTATTACGGACTGCGCAATGATCAAAACGCCGTACTACCTCATCGACAAACAGAAGCTGTTGGGCAACATGGAGAAGATCGCCTACGTGCGCGAACACTCCGGTGCCAAGGCGCTGCTGGCCCTCAAATGCTTCGCCACCTGGTCGGTCTTCGACCTGATGCAGCAGTACATGGACGGCACCACTTCGTCTTCTCTATATGAGCTGAAACTGGGCCGTCAGAAGTTCGCCGGTGAAACCCACGCCTACAGCGTGGCCTGGGCCGACGACGAGATCGCCGAGATGCTGGAGAACTGCGACAAGATCATCTTCAACTCCATCGGCCAGCTCGAGCGTTTCGCCGAGCAGTCCGCAGGCAAGGTGCGCGGCCTGCGCGTCAACCCGCAGGTGAGCAGCTCCGACTACCTGCTGGCCGACCCGGCGCGCCCGTTCAGCCGCCTCGGTGAGTGGGACCCGGCGAAGATCGAAGCGGTGATCGATCAGATCTCCGGCTTCATGTTCCACAACAACTGCGAGAACGGCGACTTCGGCCTGTTCGACAAGATGCTCAGCCACATCGAAGAGCGCTTCGGCCACCTGCTGCACAAGGTCGAGTGGGTCAGCCTCGGTGGCGGCATCCACTTCACCGGTGAAGGCTATGCGCTGGACGCCTTCTGCGCGCGCCTGAAAGCCTTCTCCGAGAAGTACGGCGTACAGGTTTACCTGGAGCCGGGCGAAGCAGCCATCACCGGCAGCGCTTCGCTGGAAGTCACCGTGCTCGACACCCTTTATAACGGCAAGCACCTGGCCGTGGTGGACAGCTCCATCGAAGCGCACATGCTCGACCTGCTGATCTACCGCCTCAACGCCAAGCTGGCACCCAGCGAGGGTGAGCACACCTACATGGTGTGCGGCAAATCCTGTCTGGCCGGCGATATCTTCGGCGAATACCAGTTCGAGAAACCGCTGCAGATCGGCGACCGCCTGTCGTTCGTCGACGCGGCTGGTTACACCATGGTCAAGAAGAACTGGTTCAACGGCCTGAAGATGCCCGCCATCGTGGTCAAGCAGCTCGACGGCAGCGTCGAGGTGGTTCGTGAATTCGGCTTCGACGATTACCTGTCGAGCCTGTCGTAATACCGCAGCACCTTTCTCAACGAGCGCAGTACCCTGGAGGTGAAACAATTGAAGAAGAACGTCCTTATCATTGGTGCAGGAGGTGTCGCCAAGGTGGTGGCCCACAAGTGCGCGCAGCACAACGACGAACTCGGTCGTATTGCCATCGCGTCACGGAACATCTCCAAATGCCAGGCCATCATCGACAGCGTCAAGGCCAAAGGTAGCCTTAAGGTACCCGCCGACATCCAGGCCTTCTCGCTCAATGCATTGGACATCGAGGCGACCAAGGCGCTGATCCGCGAGACCGAATCGCAGATCGTCATCAACGTCGGTTCAGCCTTCCTCAATATGTCGGTGCTGCGTGCCTGCATCGATACCGGCGTGGCCTATCTGGACACCGCCATTCACGAAGAACCGGGCAAGATCTGCGAAACCCCGCCCTGGTATGGCAACTACGAGTGGAAACACCTCGAGGAATGCCAGCAGAAGAACATCACGGCCATTCTCGGCGTCGGTTTCGACCCGGGTGTGGTCAACGCCTATGCGGCCCTGGCTCAGCAACAGCATTTCGACAAGATCGAGTCGATCGACATCCTCGACGTCAATGCCGGCAGCCACGGCAAGTATTTCGCGACCAATTTCGATCCGGAAATCAATTTCCGCGAGTTCACCGGTACCGTCTACAGCTGGCAAAACGCCCAGTGGACGAGCAACCGCATGTTCGAGGTCAAGCGCACCGACGACCTGCCGGTTGTGGGTTCGCAGAACCTGTACCTGACCGGCCACGATGAAGTGCACTCGATCTCCAAGAACCTGGACGTGCCCAACGTGCGTTTCTGGATGAGCTTCGGCGAGCACTACATCAACGTGTTTACCGTGCTGAACAGCCTCGGGCTGCTCAGCGAGCAACCGGTAAGAACCGCCGAAGGGCTGGAAGTCGTGCCGCTGAAAGTGGTCAAGGCCGTGCTGCCGGATCCGTCCTCGCTGGCGCCGGGCTATACCGGCAAGACCTGCATCGGTGACCTGGTCAAGGGCACCAAGGATGGCAAGGCCCGCGAAGTGTTCATCTACAACGTGGCCGACCACGAAGAAGCCTTCGCCGAGACCGACAGCCAGGGCATCTCCTACACCGCTGGCGTACCGCCGGTAGCGGCTGCACTGCTGGTGGCCCGTGGCGAGTGGGATGCAGCACGTATGGTCAACGTCGAAGAACTGCCGGCCGAGCCGTTCCTCAAGCTCCTCGACGTGATGGGCCTGCCCACGCGCATCAAGGATGAGCATGGTGATCGCCCGTGGGATCAGTCGCTGTAAGACTGGCCTACGCAGTCGCTGCATGAAAAAAGGATCGCCTCGGCGATCCTTTTTTCGTTTCAGGCCGCCTGTGCTATCAGACCGTCACCACGCCGAGCAGCACCGCGGCGGCCAGCATGATCAGGCTGATGCCCCAGGCCCACAGCACGGTGTAGCGGATGTGCTTGTACAGCTCGACGCCCGCCAGGCCGATGGCCAGGTACACACTCGGCACCACCGGGCTGACGCCGAAGCCGGTGTTCTCGCCGATCAGCATGGCGTTGGCCACGGCCGCCGGATCGACGCCGGCGGCTACCGCCACGTCGCGGATTACCGGCAGCAGGGCGAAGTAGTAGGCGTCCGGCGAGAACAGCATGCCCAGCGGTACGCCGAAGGCGCCGATGATCACGTGAATCCAGTTGGCGGAGCCCTCGGGCAGGATGTTGATCATCCAGTGCGCCATGCCGTCGGACATGCCGGCGCCGGCCAGCACGCCGAGCAGGATGCCGGCGGCGAGCATCACCAGGGCCATCTGCATGGCGTCCGTGGCATGCGCGCGCAGCGCCTTGTTCTGGTCGTCCAGGCTGGGGTAGTTGAGCAGCAGGGCAATGCCCAGGCCGACCATGAAACAGGCGAATAGCGGGAAGGCGCCGGTGAACAGGCAGACCAGAATGCCGGCGGTCAGCGCCAGGTTGGCCCAATAGCGCCAGTTGCTGGTGGGCAGCATTTGCGAGGTGTCGATCTGCGGCGCGTCGGCCGGAGCGCTGTCGATGGCTGCACCGCCGTTGGCCGCGAAGCTGCGTTGCGCGCGCAGGCCGAGAAACACCGCCAGGCTCATGACCAGCACCAGGCCGACTGCCTGGATGGGAATCAGCGAGATCCACAGTTGCGAGGCGTCGATACCGGTCACCGCCGAAGCGCGTGCGGTTGTGCCGCCCCAGGGCACCATGTTCATCACCCCGGCGCTGAGCACCACCAGGCACAGCAGCATCTGCCGGCTCATGCCCAGGCGCAGGTAAAGCGGCAGCAGGGCGGGAATCACCAGCAGAAAGGTGGCGGCGCCGATGCCGTCCAGGTGGGTGACCGAGGTCACGGCCACGGTGACGATGGCCACGGACAGCGGGCGACCCTTGGTGCTTTTTAACAGAAAGCGCACCAGCGGATCGAACAGCCCGCGGTCACGCATGATGCCGAAATACAGAATGGCGAAGATGAACAGCGTGGCGGTCGGCGCCACGGTCTTCAGGCCTTCGGTGATGAATTTGCCGATTTCGCCAAGGCCGAAGCCGGCCATCAGGCAGGCGATGACCGGCAGGGTGACGAAGGCGACCAGCGGGGTGATGCGGCGCATCAGAATCAGGATGACGATGGCGAACATCAGGGTGAAGCCGAGGGCGGTGATCATGACGATCTCTCCGGTTTTATTATTGTTGGAGTCGCGAGGCTGGCAGCGTGGGCGTTATGACGGCGCCGGCAGCCTCAGGTCGAGCAGCGCGTAGCTCAGGCTCTTGCCGTGGCGGTCGATGCCGGGGCTGGCGTTCACGCCACCTTCCAGAGCGTTTTCCACTACGAAGTTGAGGCCGCCCAGGTTCGGCAGCTCGAAGCGGCGCACCGGGCCGATGCGGCGGTGGGCCAGGCAGGCCGCGACGCGCTCGGCCGTTAGCTCGCGGGCCAGCCAGGCATAGTGCGTCGGCTCGTAGGCGAACACCGCCACGCTGAGAATGTTGCCCTTGTCGCCCGCGCGGGCGTGGGCGTAGTCGCACAGCAGAACGTCGCTCATCAGAACCACTCCACCTGTTGCTGCACCGCGGTGCGGGGGATGAAGAAACTCGCCGTGCCGATGGACTCGGTCAGATGCCGGCGCACGCCGCCACCGCCGGCGGGGCCATTGGTGTAGAGCGACTCGGCGTCGAGCAGCAGGTTCTCCAGCAGCGCCTTGTCACGGTCGACGAAGCTGATGCGCAGGCGTACGTCCTGCGCATCCGGCGTGCTGGCAAGGCGCTGTTGCAGCCACTCGCCGCGTGCATCGTTGAACAGGCTGGCGACGCCGATCAGGTCGATCCACGGCCTCAGGTGCGGCGCCAGGCGCGCGCAGCGCTGCAGCAGCACGTCACGGGCGAGTGCGGCGCGGGCCAGGGCGCCGGGGCCCGCATAGGAAATCTCTGCTTCGGCGAACCAGTTGCCGCGCAGGCCGACCAGGCCCTTGAGCTCGGCGGGGCGTGGAAGGCCGCGGATGCCTTCGACTTCGACGAGGTCAGGGCCGACCTGGCGAACGCGAGCCTGGCTCAAGTCCAGGGTCACGTCCGGCGTCAGGTAGGCGGCCGGATTGTGGACTTCGTAGAGCAGCTGTTCCTTGACCGTGCGCTCGGTGACGCAGCCACCGGTGCCAGCGGCCTTGCCGATGGTCACGCGGCCGGTGGATTCGATGCTGGCGATCGGGCAGCCGACATTGGCCAGATCCGGCACATCCTTGAGGCCCGGGTGGGCAAAGTAGCCGCCGCTGACCTGGGTGCAGCATTCGAGCAGGTGGCCGACTGCGGTGGCCAGGGCGATGCGGTCCCAGTCCTCGGCCTGCCAGCCGAAGGCGTGGCGCAGCGGGCCGACCGCCAGGCTTGGGTCAGCGACGCGGCCGCAGAGCACGATGTCGGCGCCTTCATCCAGCGCCTGCACGATGCCGTCGGCGCCGGTGTAGACGTTGACCGAGACCATCTCGCCGTCGAGCGCGTCGGGCAACCAGCGCTGCACGGCATCGCGGGAGTCGAGGAGGTCGTCACCCAGCACGCAGGCGATACGTGCTTTGGCGAAACGCCCGCCTTGCAGCTGCTGGCGCAGGCGGCGAGCGGCCGCACTGGGATTGGCCGCGCCGCCATTGGTGATGATCGGGATGCCGGCGGCCAGGCAGGTTTCCAGCACCGGTTCGAGGAAGTCGAACAGCCGGCTGGCATAGCCGCTGTCGGGGTTGGCCAGGCGGCGCAATTGCGCTTCGGCCAGGGTGCGTTCGGCAAGCAGTTCGAAGAACAGGAAGCGCCGGCCGTCGCGTGCGGCGAGGTCATTGGCCAACGCCAGGGCGGCATCGGGCCGATCATTGGCGAAGCCTGCCCCGCAACCGATGTGGACTGTTGTCATCGTTATGATCCAGGTCGAGGTCTGCTGGCAGGGTGCGGCTTCCTGATTTAGTTGTGAATTCGAAATGTGATATCAATTGATAAAACAATTCTATAAAAGCGCCCGCCATGGATATCAGCTTCCGCCAGCTTCAGGCCTTCGTGCTCATTGCCGAGCAGCGCAGCTTTAGCCGTGCGGCCGAGCAGATCCATCTGTCCCAGCCGGCGCTGAGCTACAGCCTGCGCAAACTGGAAGAGGCGCTGGGCCTGTCGCTGTTCGCGCGCAACACCCGCAGCGTGGAGCTGACCGAAGCTGGCGTGCGCTTTCTCGAGCAGGCCCGGCGCCTGCTGCGTGACATGCACCACGCGGTGCATGACGCCCATGAGCAGTTGCATCTGCAAAGTGGTTCGCTGCGCATCGGCGTGCTGCCGTCGGTGGCCATCGAGCCGCTGCCACGGGTGCTGGTCGACTACCGACAGCGTTATCCGGGCATCGAGATCAGCCTGCGCGATGGCCGTGCCGGCGAGATTCGTCAGTGGGTGAGCAACGCCGAAGTGGACTTCGCTATCACCTCGGTGACCGATGAGCCGGGTGTGCTGGATTTCCAGCCGCTCTACGACGACAGCCTGGTGCTGTTGGTTCGCGGCCTGAGCCACTTGCGCGGCAAGAAGCTGCTCGCGGCTCTGCAGGATCTGGATTATGTGGCCACCACCCGTGACACCAGCCTGCGTACCATGGCCGATGAGACCCTGGCGCGTATGGGGCTGCTGCGCGAGCCCGCCTTCGAAGTGGCCTATATGAGCAGCGTTGCCGCCCTGGCGCGGGCCGGCCTGGGTTATGCGCTGCTGCCGGCCAGCGTGGCGGATACCTTCAACGCCGATGGCAGCCTGGCCGTGCACCCGCTACCGATGGCGCCTGCGCGCGGCATCGGCGTGCTGCAGCGCAAGCCCTGCTACCTGAGCCCGCCGGCCCAGGCCTTCGTCAGCCTGCTCAAACAGCAGGCCGAAGCCATTGGCCTCTAGGGTCTGTTCCCGTTTCACGCACGGCTGCGATGAAGCGTGAACAGACCCTAGCCACGGCTGACGTTTGGGGCTACCCGTAGCAGGCGATTCACGCGACAATCAGCGCCCTCGAAAATCGATGTGCCGGGTACCTGACGTTTGAACACCGAGCTGCGCCGCCGCGCCTATCTGGATGCCATGCAAGTGGCCAGTTGGCTGCCGCGCGTCGAACTGCCATTCGCGGCGCCGTCGCGGCCCGAGCTGCTGGTCGCCTTCGAGCCGGAAGCCGAGATCGTCGTCGAGCAACCGCCGGTACAGGCCAAGGTAACTGCGCCGGCCGCGCAGCCTGCCGCCAGCGAAGTCGTCACCCGCGAACGCCCGCGTATCGAAGTGCCCAAGCCTGGCGCCGCGAGCAAGGCCGACGAGCCTGCCGCCGAACAAGCCAGCGCTGCACCGGCACCGCGCGAGCGGCCAGCGCCACCGCCGCGTTTCGCTCTGCAATTGCTGCGTGCCGGTAGCTGCGCGTTGTTGGTCGAGCTGCCGACCGGCGAGCCGTTCCAGAGCCGCGATCCGGCTTACCTGCTGCTCAAGGACCTGTTGCGCGCCGCCGGCCTGCCGGATGCCCCGCAGATCATCGGCGAGCCAGTGCGCTGGCCGCTGCTGGTGCGCGGCAACATGGATCAGGGCCCGCAGGCGGCGCTGGATTTCGTGCAGAGCTTCATCGGTGCCCGCCTGGAAGAGCAGGAGCCCTGCGCCTGCCTGTGGCTGATCGGCCTGCCGGCCATTCGTTTCGCCGGTGACGCCGATGCCGAGGCCTACAACCGCGAACTGCTGGTCGAGGAACTCGGCGCCGCCTGGGCGCTGCCGGGCCTGGAACTGCTGATGGACGAACCGCAGCGCAAGCGCGACCTCTGGCACGCCATGCAGCGCGTACGGCGTCGCTGGCTGGAGGCCTCGGCATGAGTGACGCGATCAGCTTCCGCCGGGCCACCGAGGCGGATATCGATGCGGTGCTGAAGATCGAATATGCCGCCTTCAGCCATCCGTGGACGCGTGGCATCTTTCTCGACAGCCTGAAATCCTACGAAGTCTGGCTGATGTTCGAAGGCAGCCAGCAGGTCGGCCACGGGGTGATCAACGTGATCATCGACGAGGCGCATCTGCTCAACATCACCGTAAAGCCCGAGAGCCAGGGTCGGGGCCTGGGTTTGCGTCTGCTCGAGCACCTGATGGCCCGCGCCGCCGAACTCAAGGCCGGCGAGTGCTTTCTGGAAGTACGCTCGAGCAACCAGGCAGCGTACCGGTTGTACGAGCGTTACGGCTTCAACGAGATCGGCCGTAGGCGCGATTACTACCCTGCGCCGGGCGGCCGTGAAGACGCGCTGGTGATGGCCTGCACGCTGGTCGAATGAGTTAGCGGCGTGCCCAGCGCCGTTCGCGGCGTTCTTCCTCGACCTGGCTCAGGTCGTACTTATCCAGGAATTCCTGAGATTGCTCGTCGCCTTCGGGCTGGTCCGCTTGTTTCGGCTCATCGCTCGGTCGCGCGTTTTTTTGCGCAGTGGCCTGGCCGGGTTTTCGCGGCTTCAATGGCTCCACCACATCGCGCAGAATCGGCGGCTCGGCCGGGTGCTTGGTGGCCGCTGGGCGGCTGGCAGGTGGTTGCTTGTCGGTCATGACGAACTCCGGATCAGTCATTGGCTCTAGGCAATGGACGGCCGCAGGGCTGGAAGATTCAGCGTTTCGGCCATTATCCCGCCAGTTGCCGGGGTTATTCGGCGCGCTAATCGCCTTGTCAAAAAGGCCGGTGCATCCGTATGGTGCGCATCGACCTTTTCGGGAGCCGCCGCCGTGAGCGATCTCAAGCACCTGTTCGACAACAATGAACGCTGGGCCGAAAACATCACCCAGAACGACCCGGACTTCTTTCCCCGCCTGGCCCGCCAGCAGACGCCCGAGTACCTGTGGATCGGCTGTTCGGATGCCCGCGTGCCGGCCAACGACATCGTCGGCCTGCTGCCAGGCGAGCTGTTCGTGCACCGCAATGTAGCCAATGTGGTGCTGCACACCGACCTCAACTGTCTGTCGGTGATTCAGTACGCGGTCGACGTGCTCAAGGTCAAACACATCATGGTAACCGGCCACTACGGCTGCGGCGGCGTGCGGGCGGCCATGCACGATGCGCAGTTCGGCCTGATCGATGGCTGGCTGCGCAATATCCGCGACCTCTATTACGAGCAGCATGCGCAACTGGCCGCCCTGGCCGATGAGGAGGCGCGGGTCGACCGCCTGTGCGAGCTGAACGTGATGAAGCAGGTCGGCAACGTCAGCCGTACCAGCATCGTTCAGAACGCCTGGCATCGCGGCCAGCAATTGTCGGTGCACGGCTGCATCTACGGTCTCAAGGATGGCCGCTGGAAGGATCTGGATGTGACCGTCAGCGGCGCCGACCAACTACCCGAGCAGTACCGTCTGCGCCCACCACAGGGATGAGCATGAACAAACCTTCGCGTCAGCTGGCGATTGCCGGTGTGCTGATGGCGGTGCTGTGCTGGGCGGGCAATGCCCTGGTTGCCCGCGCTTTCGCCGGTGAGATTCCACCCTTTGCCCTGGCGTTCTGGCGCTGGAGCCTGGCGCTGGTCCTGATTCTGCCGTTCGTGGCGTTGCCGCTGTGGAGCCATCGCGCGGCGTTGCGCCATGCCGGCTGGCGCCTGGTGGTGATCGCGGCCTTCGGCATCGCCGGCTACAACACCTTTCTGTACAGCGCGGCGCAGACCACCGCGGCGATCAATATCACCCTGGTCAACACCTGCATTCCGTTGATGACCTTCATCTTCGCCGGGCTGCTGCTCGGCGACTGGCCTGCGCGCCGCGCCTGGTGGGGCATGGCGCTGGCGGTGTCCGGGCTGCTGGTGCTGATCTGTCGCGGCGACTGGCAGACACTGGCGGGCATGGCTTTCAACCGCGGCGACCTGATCATGTTGCTGGCAGTGCTCGACTGGGCGCTCTACACCGTGCTGCTCAGACGCTGGTCCAAATACCTGGCGCCGATTCCGCCGCTGGCGCTGCTGGGCATCTTCATGCTCCTGGGCGTGCCGATGATCCTGCCGCTGTACCTCTACGAGCTTTCCACCGGCGCGCAGCTGCTGGCCACGCCGGCCAATCTCTCGGCCATCGCCTACACGGCAGTGTTCGCCTCGCTGGTCGCCTATCTGGGCTGGAACAATGGCGTGAAAGTGCTGGGCGCCTCGACCGCAGCCATGGGCAACTACCTGATGCCGGTGTTCACGGCGATTCTCGGCTGGATTCTGCTCGGCGAAGCGTTGCAGCTATTTCACTGGTTCGGCGGGGCGATGATCTTCGCCGGGCTGCTGCTGGCCACCTTGCCGAAGCGGTCGCAACGGGCGGCGGCCTGAAACGACGCAGTCTTTGGCTTGATGAGCTGCAAACGCCCTCTTGCGAAGGCGTTTCTTTATCGGCGATAGGCTGCCAGCACCTGATCGATCTGCAGATCCACGCTCTGCAGGCCACCGCCGGACAGATACCACAGCGCGGGATCCAGGTAGACCACCCGTTTGGCTTGGGCCGCCGGTGTGCTCGCCAGTGGCGAGCTGGCCAGGGTGGCGACATCCAGCGGCGTGGCGCCAATGGCGGCGCTGCGGTCGATGATGAAGACCACGTCGGGCCGGGCCGCGGCGATGGCATCGCCGTCCAGCGGCTGCGGGCGTTGGCGAGGTGCACCCGCGGGCTGAGGCGTTGGCGCGGGCAGGGCGCGTGGTGCCTGCAGCAGCGAGTAGATCAGCGCATGTTCGGTTGGCGCAAAGCGGCCGTCGTTGTGGGTCAGCACCAGGGTACGTTGGCCCGAGGCGGCGACTTGCTGGCGGGCTTTTTCAGCCTTGCCCTGCAGCTTGGTCAGCGCCTGCTGCGCCTCGGCGGACTTGCCGACTAGCTGGCCGAGCAACCTGGCGTTGTGGGTGATGCCTGCGAAGTAGTCGGCGTCGGTGATGCCCATGTCCAGCGTCGGTGCCAGCGGCTGCAAGGCTTGGCGACTCTCGCTCTGGCGCCCGGTGATCAGGATCAGGTCCGGTTTCAGCGCTGCGATCGCGTCGATATCCGGCGTTTTCAGGTTGCCGGCGTCCTGCGTCTGGCCGGCCTTGTCGGCCAGATAGGGCGGTACGTTACCCGGCACGGCCAGCACCCGCTCGCCCGCGTTCAGGGCGATCAGTGTGTCGTAGCTGCCATAGTCGAGCGTGACGATGCGCTGGGGATCACGGGTGACTGCAATCTGTTGCCCTGCCTGGGTGACGTTGAGGGTGGTGGAAGATTGTCGGGCGTCGTGGCTGCAGCCAGCCGTTGCCAATGCCAGAAGTGAAAACAGTACGGCCTTGTTCACCTGATCGAGCTCCTTGGTAGCCTGGTTCGCGGCCGAGTGCCGCAATCCTGAGGGCCAGGGAACATAGCACTCCAAAGCTGATCGAGAAGCTTTCTCAACGGGTAAAGTTTGCAAATGCCTGGCTGTTGCTGTGCTGCGCTTGGCATTTCCTCGGCTGCAGTAGGGCTAATTTGCCTGGGCGGAAAACTTTCGCGCAGCCACAAGGGTCTATCCCGATGGCTGGCGTTGGCGACTGGTGCTGATGCCGTAACGGGCGTAAAGGCAATCGAGTTGCTAGTGTTATGCCGTCTGCAGAAGGATGAGTTGTGAGTTAATGGATTACTCGCACGCCTCTCTCCCCCGAAAAACCGCCTCCGTGCACAGGCTGACGGCCCGTTATCCGTCGCTTCGTGGTGTCTGCTGGCGCGCCACTATGTTGGGCATGCTGATGCTTGGGCTCAGCGGCTGCATGCATAATCAGGCCAATGGCCCCTTTTCCAGCAACAGCATCGCGGCCAGCCCCGGCGAGTTGTTCCAGACCCACTCCGACCGCATGGCCACCATCGGCATGCGTAACAACCTCAACAGCCTGTACCGGCTGATGGACAAGCTCTACCAGCGCAACCCGCGCGAGTGGCAGAAGACCGGTCAGGCCAGCCGGCAATCGGCGGTGCTGTCGGTGCGGCACTCCATCGAGCAGGGCAGGCCGCCGCCGGCGCTGGGTGGCCGGCAGGACATCGCGGCTCTCAGCTATGCGCTGAGCCCGGAATTTGAAGGGGATCGCGTCGGCGCTTTCATCTACGCCATCGGCAACATGGTGGTCACCGCCCACGGCGGGCGCACCGAGTTCTACATCACCGATACCATCGACGCGCAGTTCGTGCACAACGCGGCACGTAATATCGAGAAGGCCACCTGGTTGCTGGCCACCCGGCGCGACGCCCAGGGCAACCCGCTGCTGTTATCCAACGAGCTGTCCGAGAACGGTCGCAACCTGAGCTTCGCCGTGGAGTTCGGCAAGATCGTCGCCCGTCTGGATTACCTGAGCGATGTGCTCGACGAGCGCTACCGGCGTATCGGCGTCAACTACGCCCATAGCCTGCTGTTTCTGAATTTTCTGCCGGTGCAATAGACGCCAGCTGGCGAGCGCCAGCGTCTTGGAGTCTATTCACGAGCTTGTGGCTCGACCGCAGCGCTTTGACTGCAACGCGGCGGGAGCGGACATAGATCGCTGCTGCTTTTGTAGGAGGGGCCGGGCGGCGATCCGCTTTAGCCGCGAGCTCTTTTTGTCGGCCTTGATAAAAAGCTCGGGGCTGAAGCCCCTCCTACGAGATCGCTGGATGTACGCTTCTACCTTGTCACAGCCTCTTTATGCCGCCCAAAAGGATCGTGAATAGGCTCTTACACCTTGCGGACGAACTCGGACTTGAGCTTCATCGCGCCGATGCCGTCGATCTTGCAGTCGATATCGTGATCGCCGTCGACCAGGCGGATGCCCTTGACCTTGGTGCCGACCTTGACCACCAGCGACGAGCCCTTGACCTTGAGGTCCTTGATCACGGTGATGGTGTCGCCGTCCTGCAGCACGTTGCCGACCGAGTCCTTGATCACCTTGGCGTCATCACCCGCCGCCTCGTTGTCGATGGCCGACCATTCGTGGGCGCATTCCGGGCAGACCAGATTGGTGCCGTCTTCGTAGGTGTATTCGGAGTTGCAGGCGGGGCAGGGTGGCAGCGTGCTCACGGGGAATCCTTCTGAGGCCGTGGAGAAAAAGGCCGCAGATTATATAGGGTTTTACACGCTGCCGGGGATTGCTGTCAGGCGTCCGGTAAAAGCGCTTCGGCCTCGATCTCGATCAGCCATTCGGGCTCCGACAAGCCGCTGACCACCACCCAGGAGGTAGCGGGCGGCTGCTCGGGGAAGAAGCTGCGCAGTGCATCGACGATATGCGCCTGTTCGTCTCGCGCCTGGGCGGCGATGTAGATGCGTAGCATCAGCACGTGCTGCAGGCTGCCGCCGGCGGCCTCGAGAATCCTGCGTACATTGTGTAGCGCCGCGTGGGTCTGGCTGGCCAGGTCGGTGCCTGCCAGTCGTTCGTGCTCGTCCACGCCGATCTGCCCGGACAGGTGAATGCGCCGTCCGCCCTGGCTGATCACGGCCTGGCTGAAGCCGTACTGCAGGGCGTCGAAGACCGAGTCGGGGTTGAGGGTGCGCCTGTGCATCGATACGTCCTTGATCGGTAACGGCCCGGCAGTCTAGCGTTGCAGCTGCAGGGCGGCAGGCCGAGACTGTTGCACGGTTTGTGCGGCGCAGTGCGGATAACCCGAACTCATGGCGGCTTCGCTGCCTCCAAAAGACTGTGGTGACTTGGGCTGAGCCGAGCGCTGCACCTGCCGATGATCAACGGGCCGTGTTTCAAGCCCGCCATGCCAGTGGAGGCGCCATGTTTTTTCCCCAGTTGCCGGGTGTCAGCCTGTTCACGGTGCTGAAGAAAACCGTCACCGACTTCATCGAGGACGAGCTGCCTACCTACGCCTCGGCCCTGGCGTTTCAGATGTTCTTCTCGCTGTTTCCCTTTTTGCTGTTTCTGGTCGCGCTGATCAGCCTCCTGGATCTGCAGCCGTTCTTCGACTGGCTGCGTCAGCAGGCCGAGCTGCTGCTGCCGTTATCCACGGTCGAATTGGTCAACCCGGTCATCGATCAGTTGCAGACCCAGAAGGCGGGGCTGTTCTCCATCGGTATCGTGGTTGCGCTATGGACGGCCTCCTCGGCGGTGCGCTCGACCATGGACGCGATGAACAAGGCCTATGGCGTGAAGGAAGGGCGCAAGCCCTGGAAGCGCATTCCGTTGTCGCTGCTGTACACCATCGGTATCGCCGCGGCGCTGCTGACCGCTGCCGCGCTGATGGTGCTCGGCCCGCAGGTGATGAATTGGCTGGCGCACCAGATCGGCATCGAGCAAGTGGTGGTTACCCTGTGGAATGTGCTGCGCCTGCCGGTGGCGGTGTTCCTGCTGATGATCGTGGTGGCGGTGGTCTATTACGTAGCGCCGGATGTAGAGCAGCGTTTTCGCTTCATCACGCCGGGCTCGGTGCTGGCGGTGGTGGTGTGGATCGCCGCCTCGGTCGGCTTCGCCTACTACGCACAGAACTTCGCCAACTACAACGCCACCTACGGCAGCATCGGCGCGATCATCATCTTCCTGCTTTACCTGCACATCTCCTGTGCGGTGCTGCTGTTCGGCGCCGAGCTCAATGCAGTGATCGAGCATTTCTCTCAGGAGGGTAAGGAGCCCGGCGACAAGGAAATTCGCCCGGAAAACGAGCCCTCTACCTGACGGCGGGCTGCTCCGGCGGCCAGTTCAGCAGGCCGCTGTCATTGAAGCGCTGGGTGCCGAACAGGCCATCGGCGAGCTTGCCGCGCAATTGATAGGGCAGGCTCTGCCCCGGCTGATAGTTGCTGGCGCCCCACGCCTGGCGCAGCACCGAGTAGGCGGAAATGGTCACTGGAACGCTAATCACCGTCTCACCAAAACGCGGTACCTGGCCGCGCTGATCGCTGACGCCGCGAGCCAGCGGCTGGTCGTTGATATCCAGAGCCAGAGAAATGCCGTTGAAGTCGATGGCGTTTTCGTTGGGGTTCTGTACCCGCAATTTCACCGCGAAGCGCGCTTCCAGCCCCTCTGACGGCAGCGGCTCCAGGCCGACCAAATCGATATGCAGCGGGTCATGCGAAGCCCATGACGCGCAGCCGGCCAGGGTGGCGATCAGCAGCAGGGTGCATAGGTGACGCAGGCGCATGGCAACTCTCCGGTATTCGAATCCTGCAGTTGTGACCGCACCCGGACCCGTTCGGCTCAGGCCTTGGTGCGCTGTTTGGTCATCAGCACCAGGGCGATGCCGCCCAATACCGCTAGTGAACTCAAACCAAGGCGCAGGCTCAGCGCCTCTTCCAGTAGAAAGGCACCCAGCAGGCCGGTGATGATCGGCACGCTCAACTGCACGGTGGCAGCCTGAATGGCCTTCAGCTGGGTGATCGCCGTGTACCAGATGGCGTAACCCAGCCCCGAAGCCAGCGCGCCGGAAGCCAGGGCGTAGAGCAAACCTTTCGTATCCCAACTCGTGCTGTGCAGCAGCGTGAGGCTGAGCAGGGCGGCCATGGGCACGCTGCGTACGAAATTGCCGGTGGTCGCCGCCAGGGCATCGCCGGCGCTGCGCCCCAGCAGTGAATAGACGCCCCAGGCGATACCGGCGATCAGCATCAGCAGCGCACCGGTCAGCGGTGGCGCGCTGGCGCCGGGCAGCA
>Ga0209370_1001193_pt1 | contig 24453 bp, 23 predicted proteins | sample AgamicAtPrz_FD_187164 | JGI IMG/M metagenome (GOLD analysis project Ga0209370, IMG submission 187164) | Agave microbial communities from Guanajuato, Mexico - At.P.rz (SPAdes) (version 2) | ecosystem: Host-associated > Plants > Phyllosphere > Phylloplane/Leaf | place: Guanajuato, Mexico... | reverse complement strand
GGTTGATGCAGCGCAGCAGGGTGGACTTGCCGGAGCCGGACGACCCCAGGATGGAGATCACGTCACCGTCGCGTGCGGTCAGCGAAATGCCCTTGAGAATTTCCTGCTCGCCGTAGCGTTTGTGCAGGTTGCGGATTTCCAGCGCGGGCGTGGCCTGAGCCATGTGCGGTCCTCATTGTGTTCGGGTGCGTTCCCAGCTGTTGGCGGCCTTCCTGGCGAGCGCCAAGCTAGCATAGCGGTATCGCGGCGGCCAACAGGGGCGCCAGGTGCTCGGGGCGCTGGTGGGGCAGTTTGTCGCATCGCTGCAGCGCAACGTCGCGCCGATGTCCGCGAAGGTCTCGCCCAGCACCAGAGCCTTGATGAAAAAAGGCGCGATGGTGCCAGCTTTGGCCGGCTCATGGAAGCGGTTTTAGACCATTCGCGGGTAGATCCGGGCTGACAAGGTAGCAGAGCCCATGAAAACGGGTTCACCGGCAAAGGCCTTTTACATGGGATAGGGTTGTACCCCTGGGTTGCACTTTTGTGCGTTGCATCGGTGCAAAGGTGTTACCGAGGAGCACCTTTGGTGCGTTTGTAAGTGGGTATTTCAGTAATCTGAAGATTTGATGCCCTTTCGGTCAGCTCTTGGCCGAAAGCCCTCCGAACCGCGTCGTGAAAGGCCTGCCGGGCTTTCTGACGAACGCATTCCGTATATGGCGCGCTTATTGCCAGCAGGAAACCGCCGATTGCAGCGACGCCCAGGTCAACCCTTGGCGCGCTTTGTAACCGCAGTCGGGTGGTCCACTCCTTACAAAGGTAGTTTTATGAGCGGTAACAATTCCAATGACCTCGCTCAGGGGCTCAAACAACGGCATGTGACCATGCTGTCCATCGCTGGCGTCATCGGTGCCGGCCTTTTCGTTGGCTCCGGCCACGCCATTGCTGCTGCCGGCCCTGCCGTGCTGCTGGCTTACGCTGCCGCCGGTACGCTGGTGGTACTGGTCATGCGCATGTTGGGCGAAATGGCGGTCGCCTCGCCTGACACCGGTTCGTTCTCTACTTATGCCGACCGCGCCATCGGGCGCTGGGCCGGTTTCACCATCGGCTGGCTGTACTGGTGGTTCTGGGTGCTGGTGATTCCGCTGGAAGCCAACGCCGCCGCGGCCATCCTGCATGCCTGGTTCCCTGCGGTCGACCTGTGGGCATTCTCCCTGGTCATTACCTTGGCGCTGACCCTGACCAACCTGTGCAGTGTGAAGAACTACGGCGAGTTCGAGTTCTGGTTCGCCCTGCTCAAGGTGTTGGCAATCATCGGCTTCATCGCCGTGGGCTGTGCTGCCTTGTTCGGCTTCGTGCCGAGCAGCCAGGTCAGCGGTGCCAGCCACCTGTTCGACACCCAGGGCTTCATGCCCAACGGCCTGGGCGCGGTGCTGGCAGCCATGCTGACCACCATGTTCTCGTTCATGGGTACCGAAATCGTCACCATCGCCGCGGCCGAGTCGAAGGACCCGGGCAAGCAGATCAGCCGTGCCACCAACTCGGTGATCTGGCGTATCTGCCTGTTCTACCTGGTGTCGATCTTCCTGGTCGTGGCCCTGGTGCCGTGGAACGACCCGGCGCTGGCCGAGACCGGTTCCTACCAGACCGTGCTGAGCCGCATCGGCGTGCCGAATGCCAAGCTGATCGTCGACATCGTCGTACTGATCGCGGTCACCAGCTGCCTGAACTCGGCGCTGTACACCTCGTCGCGCATGCTGTTCTCGCTGAGCAAGCGCGGTGACGCCCCGGCCATCGCCCAGCGCACCACCCAGTCGGCGACCCCGCACGTGGCGGTACTGCTGTCCACCGCAGCGGCGTTCCTCTGCGTGTTCGCCAACTTCGTGGCCCCGGCCCAGGTGTTCGAGTTCCTGCTGGCAAGCTCCGGTGCCATTGCCCTGCTGGTGTACCTGGTGATTGCCGTGTCGCAGCTGCGCATGCGTGCCCAGCGTGAGGCCCGTGGCGAGAAGATCACCTTCAAGATGTGGCTGTTCCCGGGCCTGACCTGGGCGACCATCGCCTTCATCATTGCCATCCTGGTGGTGATGGCGCTGCGTGAAGACCACCGTGCCGAAATCATCGCGACCGCGCTGCTGAGCATTGGCGTGGTGGCGGCTGGCTTGCTGGTGCACCGCAAGCGTGAAGCTGCCGGGCGGGTAGCGCTGGATAACTGATCCGCGCTGGCTGTAATGAACAGGCCGCGTCCCGTGCAGGGCGCGGCCTTTTTTGTTGCCTGTACCGGCCTCTTCGCGGGTAAACCCGCTCCCACAGGTACACCACATATCTCAGTTGCTGTGATATCCCTGTGGGAGCGGGTTTACCCGCGAATGGGCCGGGGCAGGTCACATGGCCCTGTCAGCCAAACTGCTTCTGCTGTTGCTGCTTGGCAACCAGCTCCGAGGCGGCCACATAAGCTGCCTGGAATTCGTCGCTTTCCAGCCAGGCCATGGTGGCTTCTTCATCAGCCCCGTCCAGCCATTTACGGTAGGCGTTGAACACCAGCACGATGTAGTCGGTGGCGTGTTCTTCCTTGTGCCCCTTGAGCACCAGGCCCAGCAGTGGGTCGACCAGGAACACCGAGATCATCGGTACCAGGCCGCCCTCCTGGGCTTCCTTCATCTTCTTGAACAGCGCGTCGTAGCTGCCCGACTCCATGGCCTTGTTGTACACCTGCTCGATGCTGGCGCTGTCGCCTGCACTGGCCTTGACCGCCTGGCCGCTGCGTACCATGCGGTTCTGCTTGGCCTTGCTGGCGGCGCGTTTGGCGCGTTTCTGTTGCTTGGTAGGGGTGGCCATGGGGAATCCTGAGGCTGCTGGAAATTGCGCGTATTGAAGCGCAATTGCCGGATAAACCCAAGCCGTGTGCCGAAGTGGGGCTGATGCATTCTGCTATGGACACGCCTCCAGCTTATGCCCGCTACCTGAACTGCATAACGTCTCTGTGCTGCCATCGCCGTTCGGGTGGCGGCTCACTGCTATGTCAATCGGCGTTTGCAAAATGCGCGCAGTTGCGCGGAAGGAGAGAGCCATGAAGCATTTCTATCTTGTAACCCTGTATGGCTATGACGAGGAGGGGGACCTTTTCTACGCGACCGGTTTCGCCAAGTGCAACCAGCAATCGATCACGAAGGCTGACGTTTCCGCAATTATCGAAAAAGCGGATAAGGACAGCGAATTTCCGCTGAATCTGCACTCAGTCTCCTATATGGGCCACATGACTGAGGATGCTTTCGAGCATCTTCGTAGCATGTCCGCAGACTAAGATTCGCCCGCAGCCTGTCTAGGGCTGCGGCGTCTGTCGGAGGGTCGGGCGTCAGCCTGCTGGTCGTGGTGCCCCGTCTTCTTCGAAACCACGTGAAGCCCGGCCTACCAGCTGCGGGTCGGGGGCGTGTGCCACCTGCGGGTCCTTGCCCGGGTAGTCCAGCGAATGCAGGAAGTGCCGGATGCAGTTGATCCGCGCCCGCTTCTTGTCATCGGACTTGATCACCGTCCACGGCGCGTCGGCGGTATCGGTATGGAAGAACATCGCCTCCTTGGCCGAGGTGTAGTCCTCCCACTTGTCCAGCGACTTGATGTCGATGGGTGACAGCTTCCAGTGCTTGAGTGGGTCGTCCCGGCGCGAGATGAAGCGGCGCAGTTGCTCTTCGCGGTTCACCGAGAACCAGTACTTGAACAGCAGGATGCCACTGTTGCACAGCATGCGCTCCAGGTCCGGCGCCTGGCGCATGAATTCCAGGTACTGCAGCGGCGTGCAGAAATCCATCACTTTCTCGACCCCGGCGCGGTTGTACCAGGAGCGGTCAAAGAACACCATTTCACCCGCGGTAGGCAGGTGCTGGATGTAGCGCTGGAAGTACCACTGGCCTTTTTCCTGCTCGGAAGGCTTCTCCAGGGCGACGATACGCGCACCCCGTGGGTTCAGGTGTTCCATGAAGCGCTTGATGGTACCGCCCTTGCCCGCCGCATCGCGCCCTTCGAACAGGATCACCACGCGCTGGCCGGTTTCCTTCACCCAGCTTTGCACCTTCAGCAATTCGATCTGCAGCGCGTGCTTGGCCTTTTCATAGTCCTGGCGGCGTAGCCGGGTGCGGTAGGGGTAGCTGGCAGGCAGGCGGGCTGAAGTGCTGTCTTCGTTGCTGCCTTTGGGTGCCGTGGCCACTTCCAGGGCTGCGGGTTGCTGGCTGACACGGGTGATACTCGGCTCCGGCTTGCGCTGACGTGGGCGGCGGGTGCGGGCTGGGGCGGCAACGGGTTCGCTGGGGGCGGGGAGCAGGAGGGGGGATTCTTCGCTCATGGAGGTCCTTGCAAATCGATTCGAAAGTCCATCATCGATTATGAAGGTGGGCGAAAGTGGCGGTTTGATGCTGATCAATGCAGAAAATACAGACAACAAAAAACCCGCACTAGGCGGGTTTCTTGTTGTCGCTTCGGGTAACTTTGCAACCACCAGAAGCTGAAGGTGGTGCCCAGAGACGGAGTCGAACCGCCGACACGAGGATTTTCAATCCTCTGCTCTACCGACTGAGCTATCTGGGCGACGAGGTGAATTAAATAGACTTTCAGACCGCTCGTCAACGACTTTTTGAAAAAATTTTAAATTAATTCCGTCGCTTACGTTCCGTGGGGTCATTCCGAGGGTGGAACGTAGCCTTCCGCCTGGGCGTATTCTTCGCCGGCAAAAAACTTGTCCATCTCGCCCTGGAGGAATTTGCGGTCCTCGGCGTTCATCATGTTCAGGCGCTTTTCGTTGATCAGCATGGTCTGGTGCTTCTGCCAGTCGGCCCAGGCTTTCTGCGAGATGTGTTCGAAGATGTCCTGGCCCTTGGCGCCGGGGTAGGGCGGGCGCTCCAGGCCTGGCAGTTCTTCTTTGTACTTGCGGCACATCACGGTGCGGGTCATCGGGCGTCTCCTGCAATCAGTTCGTCGGCCGCGCGTTTGAGCAGCTTTTTCACCGGGGCGGCGAGGCCCAGGCGCGGCGGGGTGGCGAGGTTATACCAGAGCCAGTCGGCCTCGGCCACGTGCTGGCCGACCGGGTCGACGCGCACCAGCCAGGGCTCGATCGCCAGCTGGAAGTGGCTGAAGGTATGGGTCAGGCCGTCCATGGCGCGGCTGCCAGCCAGGCGCAGGCCGTGCTGGTAGGCCAGGTCGTCGAGCTGGGCGATGTCGTCCAGCTCCGGCAGGCTCCACAAGCCACCCCAAAGCCCGCTGGACGGGCGGCGGTAAAGCAGGATGGCGCCTTCGTGGTTGGCCAGCAGTGGCATCAGGGTGCGGCGTTGCGGCAGTGCCTTGCGCGGCTTCGGCTCTGGGTAACGGGTTTCTTCACCGTGCAGGTGCGCTTCGCAGCCGCGCTGCAGCGGGCAGATCAGGCAACTGGGTTTGCTGCGGGTGCACAGCGTGGCGCCCATGTCCATCATTGCCTGGGTGTAGTGGTTGGCCCGCTGTTGCGGGGTAAAGCGCTCGGCCGTGGCCCACAGTTGGTTGGCCACCTTGGGCTCACCGGGGTAGCCGGCCTGGGCGGTGTAGCGGGCCAGTACGCGCTTGACGTTGCCGTCGAGGATCGGTGCGCGGATGCCCATGCTGATGCTGGCAATGGCGCCGGCAGTCGAGCGGCCGATGCCGGGCAGCTCGGTGAGCTGCTCGACACTGCGCGGGAATTCGCCGCCATGCTGTTCGACCACGATCTTCGCGGCCTTTTGCAGGTTGCGTGCCCGGGTGTAGTAGCCCAGGCCCGTCCACAGGTGCAGCACTTCGTCCTCCGGCGCTTCGGCCAGGGCTTGCACGGTCGGCAGGGCCTGCATGAAGCGGTCGAAGTAGTTGAGCACGGTGCTGACCTGGGTCTGCTGCAACATGATTTCCGACACCCACACCCGGTACGGGTTGATGCCCTGTTGCCAGGGCAGGTCGTGCCGGCCGTGTTCGTCATACCAATCCAGCACTGCGCTGGAGAACTGCTCGGGGCTCATCGCTTGAACAGCCCCTTGAGCGCGTCTTTCAATTCCGGGCTCACTTTGTCTCCGAGTTTTTCATCGATCTTGTCTTGCAGGCGGTTGCCGGCCAGTTTGGCAGCTACCTTGCCCAGGCCGTCCTGGTCCAGGCGGCAGGCCTTGGCGCCCAGCTCCAGCGGGCCGCGGCAGCGCAGCGGTATTTCGACACCGACATAGCGTTCGTTGACCTGGCAGGCCGGGTCCGGCATGGCGCGCTGGTCGCCTTCGACGACCACGCCAACGTTGTAGTCCATGCCCAGTACACGCAGGTCGAGGTCACCATGGCCATTGGCGGTCAGGCCCGGAATGCGCGCCTTGAGGTCCGGGTTGCTGGCGACGCCATTACGCACCACCAGGCTGCCGCGCAGTTCCTGGAACGGGGTGTCCTTGCCGCGTGGCTCGCCGGTGAGCGATTTGCGGTTCAGCGTGGCGATGGCCTTGCACAGCTGCTGTTCCAGGTTGGCATTGACCAGCACGCCGTCGTTGATGACGAAGTTGGCGTTGCCGTTCAGGGTATCGACCAGGGCCTTCTGGCTGTTGCCGGTGGCGGTCAGGTCGCTGGTCAGCGTCAGCAGGCCTTTGACTGGTGGCGTCTGTTCCTTGCCCTCGGTCTTGATGAAGTGCTCCACCGGCACCCGCTGGATGTTGGTGTTGACGCCCAGTTGCGGCACGGCAGGGCGCACGTCGACGGTGCCCTTGGCCTCGAAGGTGCCGTTGTACAGTTCACCGCGAAGGGTTTGCAACGTCAGCAGGCCGCCCTGGCCGATGGCCTTGAGCTGGGCGTCTTCGATCGGCAGTTTGTCCAGGGTCAGCGAGCCGAAGGCCAGGTCGGCCTGCAAGTCGAGGGCGCGCAGGCGGTCGACCGGCAGCAGCTTGTCGTCGCTCCAGGCGACCTGGGTCGGGGCGTTGGGAAGCGGCGTGGTACCAGGGCCGGCGACCGCGCTGGCTTCCTGTTGCTTGACCTCGGCCTGACGCGCGGCGGTGGCGCCCTTGGCTTCTTCACTCTTGGCCGGCAGGTAGCGGTCGGCGTTGAAGGTGTCGCCCTTGAGCTGCAGGCGCAGGGCCTGTTTGGCGAAGTCCTCGATGGCCACGCGGCCACTGAAGGTGCTGTCGTCCAGCTTCACCGCCAGGTCTTCCAGGGCCAGACTGTTCGGCGTGCCCTGCAGGCGGGTGACCAGTTCCAGCTTGGCGAAGGCCGCCGGGTCGTTGGTGGTCGGCAGCGGGCGGCCGATGCTGTCGAGGAAGGTGCGCAGGTCGAACTGGGCGATGGACAGGCCGCCGCTCAGCTGTGGCGCCTTGTCCAGGTCACGCAGGTTCAGTTCGCCCAGGGCGCGCAGCTGGTTGGCCGAGACTTTCAGACCGTTCCACGAGGCGACATTGGCGGCCAGGTCGACCAGCAACTGGCCTTGGGCGGCGAAGGTCACGGTCTTGCCGCCGGTGGGCTCACCCGAGGTTTCGCCCGACAGGCGCATGTCTTCGAAGTTGTAGCGCTTGAGCTTGCGATCGAAGCGCAGTTCGCCGGCCAGTTCGGTGCGAGCCTTGATGTTCGGCTGGCTGGCACTGAGGAAGGCGCTGGCCTTGAGCGGAATGTTCGCCCCTTCGTGGACCGGGCCGGTGCTCAGCTGGATGCTTTCGGCGCTGTAGCTCTGGCCGGTCTTGGCATCGGTGTATTGCACGCGGGCGTTGTTCACGGTCAGGCTGTCGATGTCCAGCTTGACGGCGCGTTCGTTGCTGGCGACCGGTGCCGACGCCTGTTCGGCCGGTGCCTGGGCCGGAGCACTGGCCTGCGCATCGGCGCTGGCGCCGTTCTGCGCGGGCAGCGGCTTGCCGATGTCTTCCCAGTTGCCATGGCCCTGTTCGTCACGGGCCAGGGTCAGGTTCAGGCCCTCGACGCGTACGTCGCTCATCTGCACTTCGCGGCGCAGCAGTGGCAGCACACGTACAGAAAGCCCGAGCATCTGCAGGTCGGCGAACGGTTCCTTGGGTTTGTTCAAGGTGGCAATGCTCGCTTCGTGCAGCTCCAGGCCCAGCCACGGGAACAGGCTCCAGCCAATGTCACCGTTGAGGGTCAGCTCGACGTGAGCCTTGTCACGTGCCAGCTGGCGAATCTCGTCTTTGTAGTCGTTGGGATCGAAGAGGTGGGTCAGGGCGAAGCCCAGCGCCACGATGATCAGCAGCAACCCGAGAAGCCCAAGTCCCAGGATTTTGCCGAACGCTTTCATGGGCGAGTCCTTGTAGTACGTTGTGTGAATTCCGAACGGCTGAGTATAGCGCCGCAGGGGTGGGCCCTGCGTATTCGACAAGAGATACAGGGCATTTCCTACTTTTGCGAATTCGACAGTTGTGGTTTCGGCAGTTCCTTCGGTGTTGGATTCTTCGCGGGCAAGCCCGCTCCCACAGTTACTGCACAGGTCTCAAAACCTGTGATGAACCTGTGGGAGCGGGCTTGCCCGCGAAGAGGCCGGTGCACATAGCACCGAAATACCGATTCAGCCACGCAAAAAATAACGATATCAGATTGCTTTCATGTCATCTGCGAACTGGTACCCTTGTGCCGCTTTGCGGGGCGGCCGCGACCCATTGTCGCGGTCCGTTGCCCAGGGAAAAGGCCAGTTCGCCCTGCGTGCGAGAACAAGAGCCCGGGTTGCCATCCGCCAGCACTGTCTACCTACAAAAGGATCGAATCCATGAGCAGTACCGTCGCGGCGGGGACCCTGGTCAGTGCGCCAGGCTTCCTGTCGAAGGAGCGCATTATCGCCCGCCCGGGCTTCAACCGTTGGCTGGTTCCGCCGGCCGCACTGGCCATTCACCTGTGCATCGGCATGGCCTATGGCTTCTCGGTGTTCTGGCTGCCTCTGTCGCAGGCCCTCGGCATCACCGCCCCGGTCGCCTGCGCAGCGGACATGGGCTTCATGGCCCGCCTGTTCAGCGCCGAATGCGACTGGCCGATCTCGATGCTGAGCTGGATCTACACCTTGTTCTTCGTCTTCCTCGGTTGCTCCGCTGCGGTGCTGGGCGGCTGGCTGGAACACGCCGGCCCGCGCAAGGCTGGCCTGGTCTCGGCGCTGTGCTGGTGTGGCGGCATGCTGATCTCGGCCGTGGGCGTGAAAACCCACCAGCTGTGGCTGATGTGGCTGGGCTCCGGTGTAATCGGCGGTATCGGCCTTGGGCTGGGTTACATTTCGCCGGTCTCGACCCTGATCAAATGGTTCCCGGACAAACGCGGCATGGCCACCGGCATGGCGATCATGGGCTTTGGCGGCGGCGCCATGGTCGGTGCACCGCTGGCCACTGCGCTGATGGGGCACTTCGGCAATGCGCAGGAAGTGGGGGTGTGGCAGAGCTTCGTGGTCTTGGCCGCGATCTACTTCGTGTTCATGACTGCCGGCGCCTTGGCGTATCGCGTGCCGCCGACCGGCTGGAAGCCCGAAGGCTTTACAGCCCCGCTGAAAAAAGCCGGTAACGCCATGGTCACCGACCGCCATGTGCACGTCAGCGTGGCGTGGAAAACCCCACAATTTGCGCTGATCTGGCTGGTTCTGTGCCTGAACGTGTCGGCGGGTATCGGCATTCTCGGCATGGCCTCGCCGCTGCTGCAGGAAGTGTTCGCCGGCAAGCTGCTGGGCAACGGGCTGAGTTTCAGCGAGCTGGATAGCGCCCAGCTGGCGCAGATTGCCGCGATCGCCGCCGGCTTCACCGGCCTGCTGAGCCTGTTCAACATCGGTGGGCGGTTCTTCTGGGCTTCGTTCTCCGACTACATTGGCCGCAAGAACACCTACTTCGCCTTCTTCGCGCTCGGGGTTGGCCTGTACAGCCTGGTGCCGAACATGGGGCACCTGGGTAACGTGGCGCTGTTCGTGGCGGCGTTCTGCATCATCCTGTCGATGTACGGCGGTGGCTTCTCCACCGTGCCGGCGTACCTGGCCGACCTGTTCGGCACGCAGATGGTCGGCGCCATTCACGGTCGCCTGCTGACTGCCTGGGCGGCGGCGGGCGTGCTGGGGCCGGTGCTGATCACCTACCTGCGCGAGTATCAGCTGGCCGCCGGGGTGGAACGTGCCGCGGCTTATGACATGACGCTGTACATCCTGGCCGGCCTGCTGGTGCTGGGCTTTGTCTGCAACATGCTGGTGCGCCCGGTGGCCGACAAGTACTTCATGAGCGATGCCGAGCTGGCCGCCGAGCGGGCGCTGAGCCACGACAAGGGCGCCGATGCCGCGCAGTCGCTGGAGTGGAAGGCGGCACCGGGCAGCCTGCCGCTGGTGCTGCTGGCCTGGGCGGTGGTGGTTGTACCGCTGGCCTGGGGGGTGTGGATTACCCTGCAGAAGACGGCGGTACTGTTCCATTGATGGAAACATCCGGTACCCACGGGTGACCTGATACAGGAGCGGCCTTGCGTCGCGAGGGGCCGCTCCTGCAAACAGTCCCGCATTACTCGCTTGTATAGACCTGTAGCACTAATCAATCCTCGTCATTCCTCGCCATGCCATATGTCATCCGCGTTTCAAGCGGGCGCGTTCTGGGCCTATAATGAAACCCTTTTCGCCCAATGATTTTGCGGAGCTGGTGATGGTTGAACGTAAGGCGTCCGTCGAGCGCAACACCCTGGAAACCCAGGTCAAGTGCTCGATCAACCTCGATGGCAGTGGCAAGGCCCGGTTCGATATCGGTGTGCCTTTCCTTGAACACATGCTGGACCAGATCGCCCGCCACGGGCTGATCGATCTGGATATCGAGTGCAAGGGTGACCTGCATATCGACGATCACCATACCGTCGAGGACGTCGGTATCACCCTGGGCATGGCCTTCGCCCAGGCCATCGGTGACAAGAAGGGCATCTTCCGCTACGGCCATGCCTACGTACCGCTGGACGAAGCGCTGTCGCGCGTGGTCATCGACTTTTCCGGTCGCCCCGGCCTGCAGATGCATGTGCCTTACACCCGCGCTAGCGTCGGTGGCTTCGATGTCGACCTGTTCCAGGAATTCTTCCAGGGCTTCGTCAACCACGCCCTGGTGACCCTGCACATCGACAACCTGCGTGGCCACAACACCCACCACCAGATCGAAACCGTGTTCAAGGCATTCGGCCGCGCCCTGCGCATGGCCATCACCCTCGACGAGCGCATGGCCGGGCAGATGCCTTCCACCAAAGGGTGCCTGTAAATGCAGACGGTAGCCGTAATCGACTATGGCATGGGCAACCTGCACTCGGTGGCCAAGGCGCTCGAGCATGTAGGTGCCGGCAAGGTACTGGTCACCAGCGACGCCGCCGTCATTCGTGAGGCCGACCGCGTGGTGTTCCCGGGGGTGGGCGCGATTCGCGACTGCATGGCTGAAATCCGCCGCCTGGGCTTCGACAGCCTGGTGCGCGAAGTCAGCCAGGACCGGCCGTTCCTGGGTATCTGCGTAGGCATGCAGGCACTGCTGGAGCACAGCGAAGAAAACGACGGTGTCGACTGCATCGGCCTGTTCCCCGGCCAGGTGCGCTTCTTCGGCAAGGACCTCAAGGAAGACGGCGAGCACCTGAAGGTGCCGCACATGGGCTGGAACGAAGTCGGCCAGACCAACCATCACCCGCTGTGGCATGACATTCCCGACCGTGCGCGCTTCTATTTTGTGCACAGCTACTACATCGATGCCGGCAAGCCGGCGCAGGTGGTCGGCCGCGGCCATTACGGCGTCGATTTCGCTGCGGCGCTGGCCGATGGCTCGCGTTTCGCCGTGCAGTTCCACCCGGAGAAGAGCCATACCCATGGCCTGCAGCTGCTGCAGAACTTCGTCGCCTGGGACGGGCGCTGGTAAATGAGCAGATCGAAGACCAAGGCCCCGGTCATCACCCTGGCCCCCGAGCAGGAGCGCGCCGCGCTCGACACGCTCAAGCGCTTCCTCGAAGACCGTTTCGAGTTGACGCTGGGTTCGTTCGAGGTGGCCGAGGTCCTCGATGTGTTCAGCAAGGAAATTGCACCCCATTACTACAACAGGGCGATTGCCGATGTTCAGCTGCACCTCAAGGAGCGGTTCGACAGCATCGAAAGCGATCTGTGGGCGCTCGAGAAGCCCTGAAACCCCAAGAACAGACAGGTTCCCAAGATGCTGATTATCCCCGCTATCGATCTGAAGGACGGTGCCTGCGTGCGCCTGCGCCAGGGCCGCATGGAAGACTCCACGGTATTTTCCGACGACCCGGTGAGCATGGCCGCCAAGTGGGTCGAGGGTGGCTGCCGCCGCCTGCACCTGGTCGACCTCAACGGCGCCTTCGAAGGCCAGCCGGTCAACGGTGAAGTGGTCACCGCCATTGCCAAGCGCTACCCGACCCTGCCGATCCAGATCGGCGGTGGCATCCGCTCGCTGGAAACCATCGAGCACTACGTCAAGGCTGGCGTCAGCTACGTGATCATCGGTACCAAGGCGGTCAAGCAGCCGGAGTTCGTCGCCGAAGCGTGCAAGGCCTTCCCGGGCAAGGTCATCGTTGGCCTGGACGCCAAGGACGGCTTCGTCGCCACCGACGGCTGGGCTGAAGTGAGCTCGGTGCAGGTCATCGACCTGGCCAAGCGTTTCGAGGCCGATGGCGTCTCGGCGATCGTCTACACCGACATCGCCAAGGACGGCATGATGCAGGGCTGCAACGTGCCGTTCACCAAGGCGCTGGCAGAGGCCACCTCGATCCCGGTGATCGCCTCGGGCGGCATCCACAACCTGGGTGACATCAAGGCCCTGCTGGACGCCAAGGCACCGGGCATCATCGGCGCCATCACCGGCCGTGCCATCTACGAAGGCACCCTCGATGTCGCCGAGGCCCAGGCCTTCTGCGACAACTACCAAGGCTGAGGACTGAACCATGGCACTGGCCAAGCGCATCATCCCTTGCCTGGACGTGGACAACGGCCGGGTGGTCAAGGGCGTCAAGTTCGAGAACATCCGTGATGCCGGCGACCCGGTGGAAATCGCCCGTCGCTACGACGAGCAAGGTGCCGACGAAATCACCTTCCTCGACATCACCGCCAGCGTCGATGGCCGCGACACCACGCTGCATACCGTCGAGCGCATGGCCAGCCAGGTGTTCATCCCGCTGACCGTGGGCGGTGGCGTGCGCACCGTGCAGGACATCCGCAACCTGCTCAATGCCGGTGCCGACAAGGTCTCGATCAACACGGCCGCGGTGTTCAACCCGGAGTTTGTCGGTGAGGCCGCGGACCGCTTCGGTTCGCAGTGCATCGTTGTGGCCATCGACGCCAAGAAGGTATCCGGCCCGGGTGAGCAGCCGCGTTGGGAGATATTCACCCACGGCGGGCGCAAGCCGACCGGGCTGGATGCCGTTGAATGGGCGAAGAAGATGGAAGGCCTGGGGGCCGGCGAGATTCTGCTGACCAGCATGGACCAGGACGGCATGAAGAACGGCTTCGATCTTGGCGTTACCCGCGCGATCAGTGATGCGCTGGGTATTCCGGTGATTGCCTCGGGCGGGGTGGGTAACCTGCAGCACCTGGCTGACGGCATTCTGGAAGGGCATGCCAGTGCGGTGCTGGCGGCCAGTATCTTCCACTTTGGTGAGTACACGGTGCCTGAAGCCAAGGCTTACATGGCTTCGCGCGGGATCGTCGTTCGCTGATCGATTGTTGGGAGGGCTTTGCCCTCCATTCGCAGCACAAGGCTGCTCCTACAAGGTTACGCGATCCTTTGTAGGAGCGGCCTTGTGTCGCGAATGGGCCGCAACGCGGCCCCAATTGCATCAGCCGTGGTTCTTGCCCAGCAGCGCGTGATACAGCTCGCTGTCGCCAAGAATCCCCACCACCTTGTCATTCTCCTGCAGCACCAGCTTGTTCCCGGTCTGGTAACGAATCTGCAGCGCATCACGCATGCCGATATCCGCATGCACCAGGGTTGGCTTGCGGCCCAGCCCTTCCACCGACTGCCCCGGTGCCCAGTTCTGCATCTCCAGCCCGTTCTGCCCTTGGCGCGCACGCTTGATCGAGTTGCCTTCGCCCAGGTCCAGCCACGAATCGCCACCCGGGTCCAGGCACACCGAGCCGTTAACCCGTTTGCAGTTGTCCAGGCTACGCATCAGGCTGCGCCCGCACAGCACGTTCAGCGGGTTGGTATGGGCGACGAAGGTACGCACATACTCGTCGGCCGGGTTGAGCACGATCTCTTCCGGCTTGCTGTACTGGATGATCCGCCCGTCCTTCATGATCGCGATGCGGCTACCCAGCTTCAGTGCCTCGTCCAGGTCATGGCTGACAAACACGATGGTCTTGCTCAGCTTGGCCTGCAGGCCAAGCAACTCGTCTTGCAGGCCCTGGCGGATCAGCGGGTCCAGTGCCGAGAACGGTTCGTCCATCAGCAGGATGTCGGCATCCATCGCCAGCGCCCGGGCCAGGCCCACGCGCTGCTGCATGCCGCCAGACAGTTCGTCCGGCTTCTTGTTGCGCCACTGGGTCAGGCCCACCAGCTCGAGCTTCTCGTCAACCAGCTTGCGCCGTTCCTTTTCAGGCCGGCCCTGCATTTCCAGGCCAAAGCTGATGTTCTCGCGCACTGTCAGCCAGGGCATCAGGGCAAACTTCTGGAACACCATGGCGATGCGCTTGGTGCGCATCATCTTCAGCTCGGCGGGGGTGCAGTGGGCAATGTCGATGTGCTTGCCTTCGTGCTCGACGAACAGCTTGCCACGGCTGACGGTGTTGAGGCCGTTGATACAGCGCAGCAGGCTCGACTTGCCAGAGCCGGACAAGCCCATCAGGACGCAGATCTCGCCCTTCTGGATATCCAGGTTGGCCTTCTCGACACCCACCACCAGGCCGGTTTCCTTGAGGATCTGCTCGCGGGTCTTGCCTTGGTCGAGCAGCGCCAGCGCTTCGCGCGGCTTGCTGGAGAAGATGACGTCGACGTCTTCGAATCGAATGATACTCATGCTTCACCCCTTGCCGGCAGATCCGGTTGCTTGCAGATACGGTCGAGCATGATCGCCAGCAGCACGATCGCCAGGCCCGCTTCGAAGCCCAGGGAGATATCAGCGGTGTTCAGTGCGTTGACCACAGGTTTGCCCAGGCCGTCAGCGCCGACCAGGGCGGCAATCACCACCATCGACAGCGACAGCATGATGCACTGGGTTACGCCGGCGGCGATGCTCGGCATCGCGTGCGGCAGTTCGATACGGGTGAGCAGCTGGCGGCGCGAGCAGCCAAACGCCTTGCCGGCGTCCATCAGCTCCTGCGGTACGTCACAGATGCCCAGGTAGGTCAGGCGGATCGGCGCGGCGATGGCAAACACCACGGTCGAGATCAGCCCCGGCACCACACCCAGACCGAACAGAGTCAGGGTAGGGATCAGGTAGACGAAGGTGGGGACCGTCTGCATCAGGTCGAGCACCGGGCGCATGGCGGTGTAGAACATTGGCTTGTGTGCGGCGACGATGCCCAGCGGCACGCCGATGGCCACGCACACCACCGTGGCGAAGGTGACCTGCGCCAAGGTTTCCATGGTTTCCTGCCAGTAGCCCAGGTTGAGGATCAGCAGGAACGACAGGGCAACGAATGCGGTCAGCGCCCACTTGCGCTGGATCAGGTGCGCCAGGGCGGCGAACAGGGCGATTAGGACGAACGGGTTGAACCAGGTCAGGGCACTGGTGACGCCATGGATCATGAATTCCAGGCCTTGGGCGATGGCGTCGAAGTAATTCGCGCCGTTCTGGGTCAGCCACTCGACGAACGACGCGATGTACTGTCCCAGGGGTATTTTCTGATCGATAAGCATGATAGCGAGCTTCCACCTGCATAGATTGAACTCAACCCGGGGCAGACACGATCCGGCCCCGGGGTAGCGCTATTGCATATTTCGTTATTGCGTCAGCTTGGCCTTGGCTGCCTCGAGGCCTGGTTTGCCGTCCACGGTAGTCACACCGGCCAGCCAGGCATCCAGCTTGGCTGGGTTTTCCTTGAGCCACTTCCTGGCAGCCGCGTCGGGTTTCATCTTGTCGTCCAGGACATAGCCCATCATGGTGCTTTCATCCTTGAGCTCGAACGACAGGTTCTTCAACAGCTGGCCAACGTTGCTGCATTCCTGCACGTAGCCCTTGCGGGTGTTGGTCAATACGGTCGCCTTGCCGAACTCGGGGCCGAAGTAGTCGTCCCCGCCGGTCAGGTACTGCATCTTGAAACGGGTGTTCATCGGGTGCGGTTCCCAGCCGAGGAACACGATGGCTTCGCCGCGCTTCTGCGCACGGTCGACCTGCGACAGCATGCCGGCCTCGCTGGACTGCACGATCTTGAAACCGGCGTCTTTCAGGCCGAAGGCGTTCTTGTCGATCATGCTCTGGATGGTGCGGTTGCCATCGTTGCCCGGCTCGATGCCGTAGATCTTGCTGTCCAGTTCCTTCTTGAACTTGGGAATGTCGCTGAAATCCTTCAGGCCCTTGTCATACAGCGCCTGGGGCACTGCCAGGGTGTACTTGGCGTTCTCCAGGTTGGCGCGCACGGTTTCTACGCTGCCGGCGTCGCGATACTGCTTGATGTCGTTCTCCATGGTCGGCATCCAGTTGCCGAGAAACACATCCAGGTCCTTGCCGGTGGCCAGCGACTTGTAGGTCACCGGTACCGAGATCATGGTGGTGTGGGTCTTGTAACCCAGTGCTTCGAGCACAACGCTGGTGGTGGCGGTGGTGACCGTGATGTCGGTCCAGCCGACATCCGAGAACCTGACCGTCTGACATTGCTCGGGCTCGGCGGCATGGGCCAGCACGGGCGCTGTCAGCATCGCAACCAGCAACAGCGAGAGTGAACCTTTCATGGATGGACTCCTGTGGATTTTGTCTTCGGGTTCGCGTGGGTCGCCGGGCATTCTGGGTGTCCGGTCGACAAGGCCTGCAGAGGGCAGGATGCGTGGCCGTGCTTTACGAGTCGCTTTCGATAATCCTCCAGCGCCGGGCAATCGCCTACTGGTGGAGTCGTAACCAGTACGGAACGGGTCGTATCCAGTACAGGCGATGTCGCTTATGGATTTTTCCACCCCCTCGGCCGCATCTTTACGTCACCAGGCCGCCGTAAAACGGCGTGGCGAGGGCCGGAATCGTGCGGCGCTGCTGGACAAAATTACGTCGGTTGCAGACGGCGAGGGCTACGGCAAAAGCCCGATGATGCGTGCATTCAAGGCGGCCCGCTGCTTCAGCCTAGCAGCTGTCCCGCCCTGCGCATGGCGCGCAGAGACAAGCCCAGCAAGAGGTGATTCGACAATGGCCATCAGCGTGTTCGACCTGTTCAAGATCGGTGTCGGGCCTTCCAGCTCCCACACCGTCGGCCCCATGCGTGCCGGTGCCCTGTTCGTTCAGGGCCTGCGCGAACGCGGCGAGCTGGAGCGTGTGAAGCGGATCGAAGTGCGCCTGTATGGCTCGCTGTCAGCCACCGGCATCGGTCACGGCACCGACAACGCCACCATCATGGGCCTGATGGGCGAATGGCCTGACGCCATTGACCCAACCCAGATCGTGCCGCGTATCGCCGACCTGCGGGAAACCGACACGCTGCTGCTGGATAACCGCCTGCCCATCGAGTTCGTCTGGGCCCGCGACATGCTGCTGCTGGACGAGAACCTGCCGTACCATCCCAACGCCATGACCCTGATTGCCGAAGGCGAACAGGGCGAGCTGCACCGCGACACCTACTACTCGGTGGGTGGCGGCTTCGTGGTCGATGCCGCCCAGGCCGCCAGCGGCGTGCTGGATGCCGACCAGACCGAGCTGCCGTACGACTTCAGCAGCGCCGCCGAACTGCTGCGCCTGTGCAAGCAAAACGACCTCAGCGTGTCGCAATTGATGATGGCCAACGAGAAGGTCTGGCGCAGCGAGGAAGAGATCCGCGCTGGCCTGCACAAGCTGTGGGAGGCCATGCAGGAATGTGTCAACAATGGCCTGAAGTACGAAGGCACGCTGCCTGGCGGCCTTAATGTGCGCCGTCGCGCTGCCAAGCTGCACCGCAGCCTGCAGGAAATCGGCAAGCCCAACGTGATCGGCTCGACCATGAGCGCCATGGAATGGGTCAACCTGTTCGCCCTGGCGGTCAACGAAGAGAACGCGGCCGGTGGGCGCATGGTCACTGCGCCAACCAATGGCGCTGCCGGCATCATTCCGGCGGTACTGCATTACTACATGCGCTTCAGCGATGCGGTGAACGAGTCCAGTGTGGTCGACTTCTTCCTCGCCGCTGCGGCAGTGGGCATCCTGTGCAAGAAGAACGCGTCGATTTCCGGTGCCGAGGTTGGCTGCCAGGGTGAAGTCGGTTCGGCCTGTGCCATGGCCGCCGCCGGTTTGGCCGAAGTGCTGGGGGCGACCCCGGCGCAGGTGGAGAACGCCGCTGAAATCGCCCTGGAACACAACCTCGGCCTGACCTGCGACCCGGTTGGCGGGTTGGTCCAGGTGCCGTGCATCGAGCGCAACGCCATTGCTGCGGTAAAAGCCATCAACGCGGTGCAGATGGCCTTGCGTGGTGACGGCGAGCACTTCATCTCCCTCGACCAGGTGATCCGCACCATGCGTGACACCGGCGCCGACATGCACGACAAATATAAAGAGACCTCGCGCGGTGGCCTGGCGGTCAGCGTCATTGAATGCTGAGTCGTTGACCCTCTCAAGGGCCTCATCGTGGATGAATCCGTTCCTACAAGGCATGCGTGACCCTGTAGGAGCGGATTCATCCGCGATTGAGGCCCTTGAACGTTTCAAGTGCGCCGCGCCCTGTTTCAGTGCACGGCCTGAGCTGACCAATCGTCGGCTGTCGCTATCAGCACCGGCATTGTCGGTGACACTCATGAGTGTCGTTTCTGGGCAACCTGCACGCCGCGTGTCACCAAATTGCTCAGTTGCTGCATGCAAGGCGCTAGGACGGTGCTTTGCGAAGACCAGTCAAAACGATCGAAGTACCTGATTTGCCGGATGAAGGCGTCGTTTTCAGGTTTTTTTGGATGGCCGTTCAATTTCAGGCACGGCCTTTGCGTTGAGATTGGAAACAAGCCCCTGCACATGAACCCGGGGGCCATAACAAGAAAATCAGTGCTCGCCTGAGGCACACACCCTGCATTTGTGTGAGGAGAAATCGCGATGACGTCGTACACCTCCGGGAACCCAACCCAGAACCGCACAGCCCCTCAGTCCATCGGGTTTCTCCTTCTGGACAATTTCACCCTGATTTCCCTGGCATCGGCCGTGGAGCCGCTGCGCATGGCCAACCAGCTGTCCGGTCGCGAGCTGTACCGCTGGCACACCCTGACCGTCGATGGCGGCCAGGTGTGGGCCAGCGACGGCCTGCAGATCACCCCGGACGCGGCCATGCACAGCGCGCCACCGATGGACACCGTCATCGTCTGCGGCGGCGTCGGCATCCAGCGCACCGTTACCCGTGAGCATGTCACCTGGCTGCAGGCCCAGGCCCGCCAGTCGCGCCGCCTGGGTGCGGTGTGCACCGGCAGCTGGGCGCTGGCCTGCGCCGGCCTGCTCGACGGTTTCGATTGCAGCGTGCACTGGGAATGCCTGGCGGCGATGCAGGAGGCCTACCCACGGGTGAACATGAGTACCCGCCTGTTCACCCTGGACCGTAACCGCTTCACCAGCTCCGGCGGCACCGCGCCGCTGGACATGATGCTGCACCTGATCAGCCGCGACCATGGCCGCGAGCTGTCGGCGGCGATCTCGGAGATGTTCGTCTACGAGCGGATTCGCAACGAGCAGGACCACCAGCGCGTGCCGCTCAAGCACATGCTCGGCACCAACCAGCCGAAGCTGCAGGAGATCGTCGCGTTGATGGAGGCCAACCTCGAAGAACCGATCGACCTCGACGAACTGGCGGTGTACGTGTCGGTATCGCGCCGCCAGCTCGAGCGGCTGTTCCAGAAGTACCTGCACTGTTCGCCGTCGCGCTACTACCTGAAGCTGCGCCTGATCCGCGCCCGGCAGCTGCTGAAGCAGACGCCGATGTCGATCATCGAAGTGGCCTCGGTATGCGGCTTCGTGTCGACCCCGCACTTCTCCAAGTGCTACCGCGAGTATTTCGGCATTCCGCCGCGTGACGAGCGTGTGGGTTCCAATACCGCGCAACAGGTGGCCATGATGCCGATCCCGCAGGCCATGACCCTGTCGCCGCACAGCGGGCCGATGGCGGCCCTGAGCCAGGCGCGCAACGAGTCGACCTTTGCCAGCGTAAGGCTCTGAAACGGCACTGGCCTCTTCGCGGGTAAACCCGCTCCCACAGGTACTGCACTGAACTCAAAAGCAGTGCAGTACCTGTGGGAGCGGGTTTACCCGCGAAGAGGCCAGTACAGGAAAATCGGTCAGGCGCGCTTGTTGAATTGCGCCAGCGCCGGCAACAGTTGTTTGTCGATGGCCTGGCGCACCGCCGGCAGGATCGTCGCGCTACCGGTATACATCTGCTCCACCATGCCCTTCAGCGCCCGCGCATTGGGCTCGGTCAGCCCGCGTACCACTGCCTCGCAGGCCTGCTCGGCGCTGGCGCCGGCCGGAATGTCGAACCCGCGCGCGCGCAGGTGGCCTGCCAGGTCGTCCTGGTCAATCAAATCCGCATGCATCATGGCTGTTGTCCCTTTTATCGCTAAGAGAGTGCTGCTGTGATTTACGACCGATTCTGTGACGCTGGCGACATACCCGCAACCACAGAATGGCGGCATGGCTGCTTTGGCTAAGAACAGGTCGTTTCCGGCTAAATCGAACGGCCGGGAACTGCGCAAACTCAAGCCATCTACCGCAACGGAGGGTTTGGTCACCCTCGTTCGTGCAACGTGGATGCTGCTCGCTCTTGGCCCCGGTTGCTCACGGCTTCCCGGGGCTATTTTTTGCCTGAATACATGACCTGTGGCAGCTCAGTTTGGCGTAGGCAGGGCTATCACCCGGCCGAGGAACTCAGCCGGGGGTACATCCTGCTGCTCAGCCACCAACCCCTGCAGCAACCCGACACTGCGCTCGCTGAACGGCGCCGACTTCGGCCCGGCCAGGTCCACATGCAGCAGCATCTGCTCGCTGGCCGCCAGCACCTCGTCGAACCCCGCCCGATGCAGACTGTGGTAGACGTGCAAGCGCTTGCGGTCGAAGCCGATGATCTGGCTCTGCACCCATACTTCGCAGCCCAGCTTCACTTCGTGCAGGTAGTTGATGTGCGCTTCCAGGGTGAACAGCGAATTGCCGCTTTGCCCCCGGCTGTCGGCATCCAGGCCGATGCGCTCCATCAGCGCATCGGTGGCATAGCTGAAGATCAGCAGGTAGAAGGCATCGCGCAGATGCCCGTTGTAGTCGACCCAGTCCGCCTGGACCGGGGTGCGGTAGGTGATCAGTGCGGGCATTACAGGCTCCTCAATCGCCGAAGGCCATGCCGTGGTTGGCCTTGCTGGTTTTCACGGCGTCCAGCACGGCCAGCAGGGTGTCATCACGATAGCGCTCCAGCGCGGCGATGCTACGTTCGCCCAGCTGTTGCGAGGTGCCTTCGACCACGTCGTCGATCAGCTTGTCGGTCAGCTCCGGTGCAGGCAGGTAGGTCCAGGGCAGCTTCAGCGCCGGGCCGAACTGAGCCATGAAGTGGCGCATGCCAGCGTCGCCACCGGCCAAGGTGTAGGTGAGGAACGTGCCCATGAACGACCAGCGCAGGCCGGCGCCGAAGCGGATTGCATCGTCGATCTCGCCCGTGCTGGCCACGCCGTCGTTGACCAGGTGCAGGGCTTCGCGCCACAGCGCTTCAAGCAGGCGGTCGGCGATGAAGCCGGGGACTTCCTTGCGCACATGCAGCGGGCGCATGCCCAGCGCGGTGTAGATGACCTTGGCCGCTTCGATGGCCTCCGGCGCAGTGCGTTTGCCGCCGACGATCTCTACCAGTGGCAGCAGATACACCGGGTTGAACGGGTGGCCGACCACGCAGCGCTCGGGGTGGGTGGCCGACTCGTAGAACTCGCTGGGCAACAAGCCCGAGGTGCTGCTGCCGATAATGGCGTCGGGTTTGGCCGCGGCGCTGATTTTCGCGTGCAGGTCGAGCTTCAGGTCCAGCCGCTCCGGCGCGCTTTCCTGGATGAAGTCGGCATCACGCACGCATTCCTCGATGGTGGCGACGAACTTCAGCCGCTCCGGGGAAGCACCCGGCGCCAGGCCTTGCTTCTGCAGGGCCGGCCAGGCATTGGCAACACGCTTGCGCAGCGCCTGTTCGGCGCCGGGGGCCGGGTCCCAGGCGACCACGTCGAGGCCGTGGGCCAAGGCGCGGGCGACCCAGCCGCTGCCGATCACGCCGCTACCCAGGGCAGCGAAGGTGGTGATCTGGGTGATGAAGGTCATGGTGTTCTCCTGAATGGCTCAGCGGCGTTTGAGGTTCATCTTTTCCCGGCCTTCGGCTGGGGTAAGCACACGGGCACCAAGGCGCGAAATGATTTCTACCGCGCGCTCGACCAATTGGCCGTTGCTGGCCAGCACGCCGCGGTCCAGGTACAGGTTGTCTTCCAGGCCCACGCGCACGTTGCCACCCAGCAGCACCGCCTGGGCGGCCATCGGCATCTGCATGCGGCCGATGCCGAAGCCGGCCCAGGTGACATTGGCCGGCAGGTTGTCGACCATCGCCTTCATGGTGGTGGTATCGGCCGGCGCGCCCCACGGGATACCCAGGCACAGCTGGAACAGCGGGTCATCGAGCAGGCCTTCCTTGATCATCTGCTTGGCGAACCACAGGTGGCCGGTGTCGAAGATTTCCAGCTCGGCCTTGACCCCCAGTTCGGTGATGCGCCGGGCGCCGGCACGCAGTTGCGCCGGGGTGGAAACGTAGATCGAGTTGCCGTCACCGAAGTTGAGCGTGCCGCAGTCCAGGGTGCAGATCTCCGGCAGCAGCGCTTCGACGTGCGCCAGGCGTTCCAGCGGACCGATCAGGTCGGTGCCAGGGCCGAACTCCAGTGGCGTTTCGCCCGGGCCGATTTCCAGGTCGCCGCCCATGCCGGCGGTGAGGTTGACGATGATGTCCACATCGGCTTCGCGGATGCGTTCCATGACTTCGCGGTACAGCGCCACGTCGCGGCTGAAGCGGCCGGTCTGCGGGTCGCGGACGTGGCAGTGGACCACGGTGGCGCCGGCTTTGGCGGCTTCCACGGCGGCTTCGGCAATCTGCTTGGGGGTGACCGGGACCAGGTGGCTTTTCGAGGCGGTGTCGCCGGCGCCGGTGAGGGCGCAGGTGATGATGACGTCGTGGTTCATGTTGGGGTTCCTTGTGGTATCTGGGGTGGCCTTTTCGCGGGCACGCCCGCTCCCACAGGATCTACGTGACCCTGAGTGTGTCGCTGTACCTGTGGGAGCGGGCATGCCCGCGAAGAGGCCGGATCAGTTGGCGGTGAGCTTGAGGTTGTCCGCCGCCGGCTTGCCATCGAAGGTGGTCACCCCGTCAAGCCAGCGGGCCTTGTCCTGGGGATGGTCCTTGAGCCATTGGCGGGCCGATTCCAACGGGTCCTTGTGGTCGAGCAGCGGCTGCATCATGCGGCTCTCGTCTTCGGCGCTGAAGTTGAGGTTGGCCAACAGGCGGTGGGCGTTGGGGCAACGTTCGGCATAGTCCGGCGCGGTCACTGTCCAGACCGTCGCGCGGCCTTCGTCAGGGCCCAGGGCGTCCTGGCTGTCGCCGAGATAGACCATGTCGATGTTCACGTTCATCGGGTGCGGCGCCCAGCCGAAGAACACCACGGCCTCATTGCGCCGTACGGCGCGGTCGACGGCGGCGAGCATGCCGGCCTCGCTGGACTCGACCAGCTGGAACTTGCCCAGGCCGAACTGGTTCTTGGCGATCATCGCCTTGATCTGGGTGTTGGCGCCCGAGCCTGGCTCGATGCCGTAGATTTTCCCGCCCAGCTCCTTTTCGAACTTGTGGATATCGGCGAAAGTCTTCAGGCCCTTGTTGGCCAGGTACTTGGGTACCGCCAGGGTGGCGCGGGCATCTTCCAGGCTGGGCTTGTCGAGCACCTTGACCTGTTTGGCGTCGAGGAACGGGGTGATGGTCTGGGTCATGATCGGGTTCCAGTACCCGAGGAACATGTCCAGGCGCTTGTCACGGATGCCGGCGAAGATGATCTGCTGCGACGCACTGGTCTGCTTGGTCTGGTAGCCCAGGCCGTCGAGCAGCACCTGGGCCATGGCGCTGGTGGCGATGACGTCGGTCCAGTTGACCACGCCCAGGCGGACGTTCTTGCAGGCCGCGGGTTCGGCGGCATAAAGCGGGGAAGCGACGATAGTGCTCAGGGCTACGGACAACAGGCTGCGGCGGATCAAGCGTTGCATGGTGGCTCTCCATCGGCAGGGCGTTTTTTATAGGGGCCGGCCTCTCTGGGCCGTGTGAACACGCTACGCTGCTGCCAGGGTGGAAAATCGCACCCTGGCGACCAACAATTGCACGGAGGCGACCACCTTTGCCGTGGAGCATGCAATGCCGCAAATCATCCATTTCCTGCTGTT
>Ga0209370_1001189_pt1 | contig 24542 bp, 29 predicted proteins | sample AgamicAtPrz_FD_187164 | JGI IMG/M metagenome (GOLD analysis project Ga0209370, IMG submission 187164) | Agave microbial communities from Guanajuato, Mexico - At.P.rz (SPAdes) (version 2) | ecosystem: Host-associated > Plants > Phyllosphere > Phylloplane/Leaf | place: Guanajuato, Mexico... | reverse complement strand
GCGAAATCCACCAGGCCGTGCAACTCGGCGCCGTCCTGATAACGCTGCAGGTTGGCCAGGAACAACTCGACCAGCAGGTGCGGCAAGGTCGGCGCCGCGCTGTGCCCGGTCAACGTCAGGTTGCGCGCGGTCCAGAATGGGTGGCCGGCCGGCAACGGTTCTTCGCGGCAGACATCGATCACCGCCGCGGCCAGTTGGCCAGCAGCCAGTGCGGCAACCAGATCCTCATCGACCACCGAGGTACCACGCCCGGCATTGATCAGCATCGCCGAGGGCTTGAAGCGAGCCAGCAAGGCGGCGTCATAGATATCCCGGGTCGCAGGCGTATTGGGCAACAGGTTGACGACGTAATCGGCCTGGGCCACCAGCCGTGGCAATTCCCCGAGCGCAACCACCTCAGTGAATGGCGCCAGGGTTCGCGGGCTGCTGGCCACACCGCTCAGCTCGACATTGAACGGCTGCAGGAAGCGGGCGACAGCCGCGCCGATTTCACCGGTGCCGACGATCAGCACCCGGCGGCCAGCCAGGCTCCCTGGCAGGCGGCCGTCCCAGCGCCGCTCACGCTGCGCCTGCTGGCGAGCGGCCAACTCGCGCTCGTGAGCGAGCATATGACACAGCACGTACTCGGCCATGATCTGCCCGAACACGCCAACCGCCCGAGTGAGCGAGTAGTCCTGGGGCAGGTCGTCCGCCAGCAGCGGCGTGATGCCCGCCCAAGTGGACTGTAGCCACGCAGGCTTGAGGCCGGCGCGCAGCAGATTGGCGAGTTTATCGGGCTCGCCCAGCCAGATAGGGCAACGGGCGGCCTGCACGGATAGCTCGGCGCCCTCGCCCACGACCAGTTCGAGCTGCGGTGCAGCGGCTTGTAACAGTCGCTGGTACTCGACGTGATCCTGCTCGGCAACCAGTACGCGCATGGCAGCCCTCTCCTGTCAGACCGGATCGTTACGGCGCAGCAGTTCCTCGGGAAGATGCTGGATGTAATCCTCTTCCGGCGGCGGCATCTGCAGGTGATAGCCCTGGTTATCAAGGTTTTCCAGCACCTTGCTGATGTCCTCGCGGGCCAGGGTGCGCTCGGGTGTGAGTACCATGTCGAAGGCATGCACCGGCGCGCCGAAGGCATTGAGCAGCGGCTCGGGCACCCGGCTCAGGGCATCGGCACGCAGCACATAGAGGTACATCTCGTGCTTGCGTGGGCTGCGGTAGATCGAGCAGATACGTTTCAAGCAGCTTCTCCTTCATCGGCCAGGCAGTCGAGCAGCGCCTGGCCCATCAATTCACGCCGCCAGCCGCGCAGGCTATCGGGCAGACGGTAGGGACCGTTCGGGTAGCCACTCTTGAGCAGCGCCTCGAGGGTCTTCTTGCGCAGCATCAGCTCGGGCACGATTTCCAGGCGCTCGCCTTCACGCTGGCCGATCGCGCGCAACTTCTTGAGCAGCCCCGAGGCCTCGATCGGCAACGGCTCGGGCATTGCCGGCGGCCACTCGGCAGGCGGCAGTGCGGCAGCCTCACGGATCAGTTGCAGGATGGTCTCGCCGTCCTGGCGCACGGTTTTCGGATGCATTTCCTCGATGCGCGCCAGGCTGACCAGATCGCTCGGCTGATGACGTGCCAGCGGCCACAGCGAATGCTCACGAATGATCCGGTTACGTGGCTGATTGCGCGCCCGCGCCTGGCGCTCGCGCCAGGTGCAGAGTGCGCGCAGCACGGCCAGTTGCGCGCGGGACAGCTTCCAGGCCAGCTTGGCCTCGCGGTAAGCCTCTTCGGGAGGCGTCTCGCGGCGCAGCCCTGCAGCCAGCTCGGCGCCGTCCTCGAGCACCCAGGCATACTTCTCGGCAGACAGCCTGGCCTGCAGGCGGCGATAGAGTTCGGCCAGGTGCACGACGTCCTCGGCGGCGTAGCTGACCTGAGTCTCGGAGAGCGGGCGCTGCAGCCAGTCGGAGCGAGTCTCGCCCTTGGGCAGCTCGATCTCCAGCACCGCCTGCACCAGGCGCGAATAGCCCATGGAGAAACCGAGGTTGAGGTAGCCGGCGGCCAGTTGCGAGTCGAAAAGCGGTGCCGGCAGGCTGCCGGTCAGGCGCAGGAACACCTCCAGATCCTCGCTGCAGGCGTGCACTACCTTGACCACCTGCGGGTCTTCGAGCAGCGCGACGAACGGTGCCCAGTCGCCGATCAGCAAAGGGTCGATGAGGTAGGCACGCTCGCCCTCGCTGACCTGCAGCAGACCGGCAATCGGGTAGAAGGTATCGACACGCATGAACTCGGTGTCCAGCGCCACGAAGGGCTGTTTGCGCCAGACAGCGCACTGCGCTGCCAGGCTGGCGTCGTCTCGAATCCAGACAATTTCGATGGTCACGCGACTCTCCCGTAAAGATTGCCGCGCAGTATATCCCGTGAGCCCCTGCCGTGCGCTCATGGCAACTCATTGCGCAGTTGCGCCCGCAAGCCATCGGAAACGCGCAGCATGGGCTCGCGCAGTTCATCGGCAATCATGCCCTGCAACGCCAACGCGGCCTTGACCGGCGCGGGGTTTGGCTCGTTGAAGGCCAGGCGTATCCACGGCAACAGCTCACGAAACAGTGCGCGCCCGGCAAGCAGGTCGCCTTTGCGCAGCAGGCTGACCACCCTGGCGAAGTCGGCGGTACGCAGATGCGCGGCTGCGGAAATGGCGCCGCTGCCGCCCAGGCATAGGGTGGCGAAGATCTGCTCGTCCTCGCCGGTGAGCACATCGAGCTGGCCATCGGCGATCAGCGCCTGGGTCTTGCGCACGTCACCGCCGCAGTCCTTAATCGCCACGATGCGCGGGTGCCGGGCCAGTTGCCGCAGGGTCTGCAGTTCCAGGGTCACAGCGCTGCGATAGGGAATGTCGTAAAGAATGATGGGCAGCCGCGAGGCCTCGGCGACAGCCAGGAAGAACGCCTGCAAACCGTCTTGCGACGGCCTTATGTAGTACGGCGCCGGTACCAGGATGCCGGCCAGCGGGCGACGCTGGATCCGCTGCAGGCGGGCCAGCACTGCCGCCTGGTTGTTGCCAGCAAGACCCATCACCACGCGGCTGGCCGGCACCACCTCGAGCACGGCATCCAGCACCGCCAACTGCTCCTGCTCATCCAGGGCTGCCGCCTCGCCGCTGGTGCCGCAGACCACCAGCCCGGCCGCACCGCTTTCGATCAAATGCGCCGCCAGGGATCGCAATGCCGGCAGATCCACCTGCCCGCCGCGAAACGGCGTTACCAACGCAACCCAGATACCGGAAAATGTAGACATGCTTGCAACTCCTCGGTGTAGACCGTCTGATCACCGTCGATGGAGTGCGGGAAGGGAGTGTAGCGAAGGGATGCTTCGACTCAGCGCCTCTGTCCTGTCAGCCCATCTGACGGGACAGCGCGCCCCGGTCAAATGAGCGACTGTTTCTTCGACTTGCCAGCGTCCAGGCACACGCACGCATCCATGGCGAAAAGGCCAGGATTGGAGCGCGTATGCAGGGAGATGGTGAACATGGACAGCTCGGCAGGACGATATGAGCCTGATACTGCCGAAGCCCGCGCAGCGGTGTCAATCAGGTCGGCGCGAAGTTTCAATCATGGCTGCAGTTCCAATTCGATCTATGCAGATCGCCTCAAATCCTCAAACGATTTAAAAACAGTCCTTTACTGCATGAATATCTCACTACGCTTCAAGTTGAGCGGCTAAGGCACGCTCCCAGTGGGATTATCGGTCATCGCACCAGAGCATCGACGCATCAGGCAGCCTCGAATCTGCCACCAGCGCCCTCCCCCACCGGTCACCACCGTGTAGAGGCTTGTATGGGAATCGCTGCCAGTGACCTGAACCAGCACGTTATCCGCCCGACCTTGATGTACCTGAGCAGCCAGTGCGTAGCAGCCGAAGCTTTGCTGCTGGGCATAGCCGCCTGCCAGACTTCGCTGGGCGCAGAACTCGACAATCACAGCGGCTATGGCCTGTACCGGATTTCCGCCGCACACCATCAGCACCTCTGGGATCACTACCTGGCCCTCGACCCCGAGCTGGCCAGCCGGGTCAGGGGCCTGGCCAGCCAGCACGCATTCCTGGGTGCGCCGCATTTCGAGCTGACGGTCAATCTGCGCTACGCCACAGCCATCGCCTGGCTGCTGATCGAGCAGCACCACAAGGCGCTGCCGGCAGCCGATGATCTCGGCGCTCAGGCTCTGATCTGGCAACAGATTTTCGCGCCCTGCCGCCAGCCGAACGAGTTCGTTCGCGCCTGGCAACGCTGTATCCAGCACAGCGCGACCGCTGCTTGAAAAACTGACTAACTGGTCACAGGTGCCAAGCGGCGAAAGGCTCTATATCCTGCGTTTCAGGGACAGCAACACCTCGACGGATCGTGTTTACCCTGAACTTTCGAAAGTGGCCCCGAGTCAGCAGCGAGAGTTCCCCGACCCTGCCAAGGAGTACCCCGTGAGTAAAACAATGCTAAGAACCGGCCTGGCAATCGCCATCGCAACCACCTCCACCTACGGCATGGCCAGCGGCTTCGCCCTCAACGAGCAAAGCGTCTCAGGCATGGGCCTGTCGTTCGCCGGCCGCTCCTCGGCAGCGGACGATGCCAGCACCGTGTTTGGCAACCCGGCTGGCATGGCCCGCTTGAAGCGTGATGAAGTCAGCCTGGGTGTCGCGGCTATTCATGCCAAGACCGATATCAGCAACGCCAGCGGCTCAGCTACAGGCACCAACGATGGCGACATGGTGCCCGACACCGGGGTACCGATGGGTTATTACGTCAAACCGCTCGACGACAAGGTCGCCTTCGGTATTGGCGTCTATGCTCCCTTCGGACTCGCCACTGACTACGAAAGCAGCTTCCAGGGGCGCTATGAAGCGAAAAAGAGCTTCGTGCGAGTGGTTACCCTCCAGCCAACACTAAGCTATCGCTTCAATGAGCACTTCTCCGTAGGCGTCGGTCCCACATTCAACCGCATTGATGGTGAGCTGACTTCTGCTCTCGACAACCCGGTGCCGGGTGCTGCTGACGGCAAGGTGAAGATCAAGGGGGATGATGTCGCCGTCGGTTTCAACGTTGGCGCACTATATGAGTTCTCACCGCAAACTCGCGTTGGCGTGACCTACCGCTCCCGCGTGAAATACGAACTTGAGGGCAACACTCAGGTAAGTGCAGGTGGTGTGCTGGCCGGTTTAGCCGGCAAGTACGATGCCTCGCTGGATATCACCACGCCAGAGTCGGTTGATATGTCCTTCACTCATGAAATTGATGACAGATGGACGGTCTATGCTGGCAGTACCTGGACACGCTGGAGCCGGCTGAAGGAAATTCGTGTAGAGAATGAGAATGCGCCTGGGCCTCTTGGCGCAATTACCGAAGAACAGAACTGGCACGATACCTGGGCTCATGCTGTTGGTCTGTCCTACAAGGTGAACCCGCAATGGGTACTGCGTACTGGCCTGGCATTCGACCAGTCGCCAACCAACAACACCAACCGCTCTCCGCGCATCCCGTCGGGTGATCGGACGATCTTCAGCCTGGGTGCTGGCTGGAGCCCGACCGATGATATGACCATCGACGTGGCCTACTCCTACCTCAAGGAAGAAAAGGTCAACGTCAACCAGGACACCTACAGCGCTCGTTACGACAACAGCGCTCACGGCCTGGGCGCCTCCCTGACCTACCGTTTCTGATAGCAGCAGGCCCGTGCCCCCAGGCACGGGCTAGGCAGTGCCAGTGAGCTAAAAACATCGCGGCCATGGGCCGCCCCCACAATGAAAATGGGGGCAGCCCATGGCCGCGATGCGTTTCGGTAACGACAAAAGCCTCAGGGCTTCGAAGCAATCGCCTTCTCGATAGCCGCGATCAGTTCGGGATCATCCGGTTTGGTCAGGCTGGAAAACCGCGCGATCACCTGCCCCTGGCGATCGACCACATACTTGAAGAAATTCCAGCGTGGCGCGGCCGTCTGCCTGGCCAGTTCCTTGAACAGCGGGATAGCCTTATCACCGGTCACAGGCTGAGTTTCGCTCATGGTAAAGGTCACGCCGTAGTTCACGAAGCAGACCTTGGCGGTTTCCGCGGCATCGTCGGACTCCTGCTTGAACGAGTCGGACGGCACACCCAGAATCTCCAGCCCCTGCTCGCGATAGCGCTTGTTGAGCGCTTGCAGCCCCTCGAACTGGGAGGTGAAGCCGCAGAAGCTGGCGGTATTGACCACCATCAACGGCTTGCCGGCGAACTGCTCGCACAGGTCGATCTTGTCCTTGGAGCGCAGCTTGGGCAGCTCGCCTTGGTCCGCCAGCAGCGCCGGACATTCGGCGGCTTGCAGCGGAGCGCTCAACGCCAGCAAGGCCAGGGGCACGGCAAACAGTGACAATCGCATCGAATCGATCCTTATCGGTAATCGCTCAGCACAGGCTCATGTTCAACTGCATGATTGCCAACCCACCTGCGCGCCAGGCCCAGAAGATCAGCGCCAACACGGCGAATGCGGCGAGTGCTGCCAGTGCGAAGGTGGGCTTGAAGGTCATGCTTGGGCTCCTTGCAGACGCGCTACGGGTTGCTCGCGAACCGGCCAGTTGAGTGCCGCGGCGAGCACGCTGAGCCCAATGGAAATCTGCCAGACCAGATCATAGCTGCCTGTGTGGTCGTAGAGGTAACCGCCGAGCCAGCCGCCCATGAACGAACCCAGCTGGTGGAACAGAAACACGATACCGCCGAGCATCGACAGGTTGCGCACGCCGAACAGCGTCGCCACCGTGCCGTTGGTCAGCGGCACCGTGGACAGCCACAAAAGCCCCATTGCGATGCCGAACGCGTAGGCCGTCCATACACTCAGCGGCACGCTGATGAACAGCGTGATGACCACACCACGGGCCAGGTACAGGGCGCTGAGCAGCCGTGGTTTGGAGCGGCGCCCACCGAGCCAGCCGGCAATGTAGGTACCGAATACGTTGAACAGCCCCACCAGCGCCAAAACGGTGGTGCCGACGATGGCCGGCAGATGCTGGTCGACCAGATATGCCGGCAGGTGCACGCCAATGAACACCACCTGAAAACCACAGACGAAAAAACCCAGCGCCAAGAGCCAGAACCCGGAATGACTGCAGGCTTCACGCAGCGCCTCGCCTAGGGTCTGCTGCGGGCCCTGGCTGACCTGCGGGCGATCCCTGACCATCAGCGCCAGCGGCACGATCAGCGCCACCATCATGCCCAGGGCAATCAAGGCGGCCGACCAGCCCAGCCAGCCAATCAGCCCCAAAGTGCCCGGCAACATGGCGAACTGGCCGAAGGAGCCGGCCGCCGCGGCGATGCCCATGGCCATGCTGCGCTTCTCCACCGGCACGGCCCGACCGACCACACCGAGAATCACCGAGAACGAAGTGCCGGACAGGCCGATGCCGATCAGCAGCCCGGCGCTCAGCGACAACGACAGCGGCGAGTCCGCCAACCCCATCAGCACCAACCCCGCGGCATAGAGCACGCCGCCAACGATGATCGCCCGTTGCGCGCCGAAACGGTCGGCCAGGGCGCCGGTAAACGGCTGGGCGATCCCCCAGATCAGGTTCTGCAGGGCGATGGCGAAAGCGAATACGCCACGCCCCCAACCGAACTCTGCGCTCATCGGCGACAGGAACAGGCCGAAGCCGTGACGGATGCCCAGGGACAGGGCGAGGATCAGCGACGCCCCCAACATGATCCATACGCCGGTACGCCAAACCGAATTCATCCCGTGTCCTTCTTGTAGTTAGAAACGCAAAAATGGCGGTGGCAGGCCGCCGATAGGTCAATCCAGGCTGGCGAGCAATTCGTCCAGCGCTTGCAGATGATGCGGTTGTAGCCGGTGCTTGAGGTCGAGTTGCACCGCCTGCCAGGCCTCCAGCGCCCCGACGAGCACGCCTTCGCCCTCGCCCGTCAGGCTTACCAGGCGATTGCGTTGATCGGCACCGTCCTGCAGGGCGACAAGGCCACGCTCTTCGAGCAGACGCAGGTTACGCCCCAAGGTGCTGCGCTCGAGCCCCACCGCTTCGGCCAGATCCGTGATGCTCGGCTGATCGAGCCGTTGCAGGTGGCGCAGCAGAGAATACTGGGCGACGCTGACCCCGACACCGCTCAGGGCGTCGTCATAGAGCTTGCTGACGCCACGGCTGGCGCGACGCAAGCGAGTGCACAAACATTCGGTCGGCAACATGGGATATAGGTATATACCCGCAATTTGCCTTTAACAAGCTATGCGCTGCCGAAATCAGGTAAATGCGAAGTCGTGCTTAGCTGACTTGCAGCGCCGCGGCCAGCAGCACAGCGCACTCGATTACTTCCAGCAACGCGCCAGCCGTATCGCCAGTGGTGCCGCCCAGGCGCTGCAGCATCATCCGGCGCAGCCAGAGGAAGACACCCGCTACCGCCACCATCACCCAGAAATCGCCGAGCCATAGGCCGAGCAACACGGTCACGGCCAGCACAACCGTGGCGCTGGAGCGCGGCAGATGAGTCTTCAGCGCATCGCCGAGCCCGCCGGGCCGCACGTAGGGCGTGCAGAGAAACAGCGCCAGCAGCGCCCCTCGCCCCAGCACCGGTGCCAGCAGCAATTCGAGGTGATCACCCTGTTCGAGCAGCGCCAGCAAGGCAGCGAACTTGAGCAGCAGCAGCAATGCCAGCACCACCACGGCGATCGGGCCGCTACGCGGATCCTTCATGATCGCCAGGGTGCGCTCGCGGTCACCGAAGCCGCCCATCCAGGCATCGGCGCTATCGGCCAGGCCATCGAGGTGTAAGGCTCCGGTCAGCCCTACCCAGAGGGTCAGCAACAAAGCCGCCTGCAATGGCACCGGCGCGCCGTCGAGAAGATGAGCGGAAACGATCAAAAACCCACCGATCACCACGCCTACCACTGGGTAGAGCAGCAGCGAACGGCCCATCTGCTGAGGCGTGGGCATGCCCGACAGGCGCACCGGCAAACGGGTGAGAAATTGCAGGGCGATCCACAATGGCGTCATGGCAATTCCTTCAGGCCGTGCCCATCGAACTGCAGGTGCACGCGCTGGCCGTGGGCCACGCTGACTTGTAGCAATTTTTCGCGCGGCAAACTCCGCGCCCGGGCCAGCAACAGGCGCATCACGCCGCCATGGGTGACCACCAGCAATTGCTGCTCGCGGTACTCGGCGTACAATCGTTGCAGCGCATCCAATACCCGCGTTTCGAAAGCAGGCAGCGGCTCGCCGCCCGGCGGCGTGAACCCGTAGGGATCGGCCCAGAAGCGGCCAAGATCATCCGCATTGGTCTCCATCAGTTGCGCGGCTGTGCGCCCTTCCCACTCGCCGAAATGCAGTTCCTGCAGACCCGGCTCGAACTGCAGTGGCAAGCTGCGGGCAGCCGCCAGCTCCTCGGCGAAACGCGCGCAACGCTGCAACGGCGAGCTGACCAGCGCATCCCAGTACTCATCGGCCTGCACGGCCGCACGCAACTGCGCCCAGCCTGCCTCGGTCAGGGCATCGTCGAGGCTGCCACGCAGGCCACCGCCCTGCTCGGTCTCGCCGTGGCGCAGCAGATGCAGGATCACGCCGGGCGATCCGCAACCGCCGCTTCGGCGAAGGTGGCCATGCCGTTATGCAGCGCACAGGCCAGGCGCAGCATCGGCACCACCAGCGCCGCGCCGCTGCCCTCGCCCAGGCGCAGCCCGAGGCTGACGATCGGCGTGGCCTGCAACGCAGCGAGCACCCGCTGATGGCCAGGCTCGGCGCTCTGGTGGGAGAACAGCAGCCAGTCGCGGCAGGCCGGGTTCAGGCGCACCGCCAGCAAAGCCGCTACGCTGCAGATGAAACCATCGACCAGCGCCACCACGCCCTGCTGGGCGCAGGCCAGGAAGGCGCCGGTCAGTGCAGCGATCTCGAAACCGCCGAGGCAGCGCAGCGCCTCGATGGGCTGATTGGCGGCGCCCTGATGCAGCTTCAGGGCCGTTTCGATCACCTGCGCCTTGTGGGCAACGCCGGCCGCCGCCAGGCCGGTACCAGGCCCAACCAGCTCACCGACCGGGCAATCGAGCAGCAGGCAGGCCAGCGCCGTGGCGGCGGTGGTATTGCCGATGCCCATTTCGCCGCCGATGAACAGTTCATGGCGTTGTTCGGCAGCACGAATCACGCTGTCGCGCCCGGCCTGCATGGCGATCAGCACCTGGGCCGGGGTCATCGCCGCCTCGCGCATCAGGTTGGCGGTACCCGCGCCGACTTGCAGATGGCGCACGCCGGGCAACGGTTCGAGCGGCTCGGCGGTGCCCAGATCGGTCACTTCCAGGGCAGCGCCCAACTCGCGGGCCAGCACGCTGATCGCCGCCCCGCCGGCAACGAAGTTGCGCAGCATCTGCCCGGTCACCGCCTGCGGATAGGCGGAAACGCCTTCGGCGACCACGCCGTGGTCACCGGCGAAAATGGCGATCCACACCTTGTCGATCAGCGGCCGCTCACGGCCCTGTAGCGCCGCCAGGTGCACCGCCAGGCGCTCCAGTTCACCAAGCGAGCCGGCCGGTTTGGTCAGTTGGGCCTGGCGAGCCGCGGCCTTGTCGCGTGCCACCGGGTCAAGCGGCTGCGTGGGGTTGAGCCACCAGTCGAGGGTCATAACGGGTCTCCCTTGAGAATCATCGGCAAGCCGGCCACGGTGAACACCACGCGCTCGCAGCGCTCGGCAACGGCCTGGTGCAGCAAACCGGCGGCATCGACATAACGGCGGGTCAGCTCGCCCATCGGCACCACGCCAAGGCCGGTTTCGTTGCTGACCAGAATCACCCGGCCAGGCAAGGTTTGCAGGCTTGCCAGGAGCGCTTCGCACTCGCAGCTCAAGCGTGCTTCGTCCTCCAGCATCAGCAGGTTGGTCAGCCACAGAGTCAGGCAGTCGACCAGCAGGCAGCGCCCGGGCGAAGCCTGGTCTTCGAGCACGCGCGCCAGCGCCAGAGGCTCCTCGACCAGCCCCCACTCGACCGGGCGGCGGTCACGATGCGAACGGATGCGGCTGTTCATCTCGCCGTCGAGCGGTTGGCTGGTGGCGATATACACGACCTCCAGCGCGGACTCGGCAGCCAGGCGTTCGGCCAGACGACTCTTGCCCGAGCGGGCGCCGCCTAGAATCAGCTCACGCATCTAGCGCGCCTCCTCGTCCAGACCGCAGAGCGCACGCAAGGCGGCCGTATCCAGATGATTCTCGACCAGATCGGCCAGCCGCTCGATGTCGCGCTCGCGCAGCGCGTGGTAATCCACGGTCTGCACGTCACGCAGCCCGGCCCAATGCAGCAGCGCGCTGCACGCCGCCGAGGACTCGAACAGCCCGTGCAGGTAGGTGCCCATGACCTGGCCATCTTCGCTCAGCGCACCATCGCTGCGGCCATCGTCGAGCCTCACCGCGGCGCGCTGCAGGCCGGCGCCGGCAGTCACCCCGGCATGGATTTCGTAGCCGCTGATGGCGGCATCGTCCAGGCACAGCCGGCCACTGACGTTGCGCAGCTGCTTATGCGGCTCCAGCACGGTATCGATGCGCAGCAGGCCGAAGCCGTCGCTGCCACCCGCCGGCCCTTCCAGCCCTTGCGGGTCCTCGACCCGACGCCCGAGCATCTGCAAGCCGCCGCAGATGCCCAGCAGCTTGCCGCCGTAGCGCAGGTGCCGGTCGATGGCCGCTGCCCAGCCGCCGCTGCGCAGGAAGGCGAGATCGGCGCGCACGCTCTTGGAGCCGGGCAGGATGATCAGGTCGGCCGGCGGAATGGCTTCGCCGGGGCCGACGAAGGTCAGCTCGACCTGGGGGTGCAGGCGCAGCGGATCGAAATCGGTGTGGTTGCTGATCCGCGGCAATACCGGCACCACTACCTTGAGCACCTGATCGGCCTTGCTCACCTGACGCCGGTCGATGGCGTCCTCGGCCTCCAGGTGGAAATCCATCAGGTACGGCAGCACGCCCAGCACCGGTTTGCCGGTGCGCTGCTCGAGCCAGTCCAGCCCTGGTTTGAGCAAGGCGATATCACCGCGAAACCGGTTGATCACGAAGCCCTTGAGGCGCGCCTGCTCGCTCGGCGACAGCAGCTCCAGGGTGCCGACCAGATGGGCGAAAACGCCGCCCTTGTCGATATCGGCGATCAGGATCACCGGGCAGTCGACCGACTCGGCGAACCCCATGTTGGCGATATCGTTGGCGCGCAGGTTGATTTCGGCCGGCGAGCCGGCACCCTCGACCATCACCACCTGGTGGTTCGCCCGCAGGCGAGCGTGAGACGCCAGCACCGCTTCACGGGCGACGCGCTTGTAGTCGTGATAGGCCACGGCATTCATGTTGCCGACGGCCTGGCCATGGATGATCACCTGGGCGCCGGTGTCGCTGTTGGGCTTGAGCAACACCGGGTTCATGTCGGTGTGCGCCGGCAGGCCACAGGCCTGGGCCTGCACCGCCTGGGCACGGCCGATCTCGCCACCGTCGGCGGTCACCGCGCTGTTGAGCGCCATGTTCTGGGGTTTGAACGGCGCCACGCTGACGCCCTGGCGCTGCAACCAGCGGCACAGGGCGGTCACCAGGGTGCTCTTGCCCGCGTCCGACGTGGTGCCCTGCACCATCAGCGTGGCGCCGGCTTGCAAATGACTCATCGCGCCTCCTCGGCAAAGACCTGTAGCGCCGCGGCCAGGCGCTGCCAACCGGCCTCATCGGGTGGCAGGCCGAAACGAATGCTGGCCGGGCGCTCGAACAGCCGGGTGAGGATGCCGTTGCAGGCCAGGAACTCATGCAGCAGCGCGGCGTGCTCGCTGGCCAGCCACTGGAACATCACGCAGCCGCCGGTGGGCGTCAGGCCCTGCTCACGGAGCAAGCTGGCCAGGCGCTGGCCGTCATTGCTGAGGCGCAGGCGCTGGGCTTGCTGAGCGGTCTTGTCTTCGAGCATCCGGGTCGCCAGCCAGCGGGTCGGGCCGCTGATCGTCCAGGGCCCGAGCATTTCTTCCAACTCATCGAGCAGCGTGCGTTCGGCCAGCACGAAGCCCAGGCGGGCACCAGCCATGCCGAAGAACTTGCCGAACGAGCGCAGCACGATCAGCCCCGGCAATTGCGCATGGGCCGCCAGGCTCTGCTCCGGGGTGCAGTCGATAAAGGCTTCATCGACGATCAACCAACCGCCCCGCTCGGCCAGGCGTGCATGCCAGGCATACAGCTGCTCGGGGGAAAAGCGCCGACCGGTAGGGTTGTTGGGGTTGACCAGCAAGAGCACGTCGAGCCGTTCCAAGGCCCGGTTGACGCCGGCCTCGCTGAGCTCCAGCACCCGATGCCCTTCGCGCTGCCAGGCCGCCGCATGCTCGGCGTAGGCCGGCGAGACGATGCCGACCCGTGCCTCGCGGCGCAGCCGCGGCAGGCACTGGATCGCCGCCTGGGAGCCGGCCACCGGCAGCAGCTCGGCAGCGCCGTAATAGGCGCAGGCGGCGGCTTCCAGGCCGTCATCCTGCTCCGGCAGGCGATTCCAGACCTGCGCAGGTATTTCCACCATCGGCAGGCCGTAGGGCGCCACACCGGTGGAAAGGTCCAGCCAGTCGCTCAGGGGAATACCGTGGCGAAGCGCCGCCTTGCGCAACCGTCCGCCGTGCTCAAGCAATGCACACCTCCACGATCAGCATCAGCAGCAGCCAGAGCAGCACGCCGTCCCACACCAGGTTCATCGCCCGCTCGATATCCCGCGCGCGTGGTGGCGGGCCTTCGCCCAGCTCGGGGCGCTGGTGCAGTTCACCGTGATAGACCGCCGCGCCGCCGAGGCTGACGCCCAGCGCGCCGGCTCCCGCGGCCATCACCGGCCCGGCGTTGGGGCTGTCCCACTGCGGCGCCTGGCGCTGCCAGCAACGCAGCGCCAGAGCGGTTCGCCCCAGCACGGCATAGGTCAGCGCCACCAGCCGGGCCGGCACGTAATTGAGCAGGTCATCGATCTTCGCGGCGGCCCAGCCGAAGCGCTCGAAGCGTTCGTTGCGGTAGCCCCACATGGCGTCCAGGGTGTTGCTCAGACGATACAGCACCACGCCCGGCGCCCCGGCGACGAGAAACCAGAACAGCGCGGCGAACACCGCATCGCTGCCGTTCTCCAGCACCGACTCGGTACCGGCGCGGGCCACGCCAGTGGCGTCCAGGTCCTCGGTACGTCGGCTGACCATGTAGCCCACTCGCTGGCGCGCCACCGGCAGATCACCCAGGCGCAGCGCCTGGGCCACCGGCTGGGCATGCTGATCGAGGCTGCGCAGGCCCAGGGCGGCGTAGAGGGCGACGATCTGCACCAGCCAGCCGATCCACGGCAGTTGCACCAGCAGCACGGTAAGCAGCGTCAACGGCAGCACCGCCAGGCACCAGGCGCTCACGCCATGGCTGCGCCAGCCGCCACCGGATGGGTTGAAGCGCTGCTCCAGGCGGCTGGCCAGCTTGCCGAAGCCCACCAGCGGGTGCCAGCGCTTCGGCTCGCCGAGGGCGGCATCCAGGGCCACACCCGCGACAGCGCTGAGGATCAAGCTCATGGACGGCTCTCGTTATTCATGGTGATCCCAGCGATCCTGAAACAGCAGTTCATGCAGCGGCCGTACCTGCGCCCAACCTTCCTGGGCCAGCATCGGCGCCGGGTAAAAGGCCTGCACCTGCCCCAGGCAGAGCACCGCGACCGGCTTGCTACCGGACGGCATGCCCAGCAGCTCGGCCAGTGCGACGGGGTCGAACAGCGACACCCAGCCCATACCAAGCCCTTCGGCACGGGCCGCCAGCCACAGATTCTGGATCGCGCAGGACAGCGAGGCCATGTCCATTTCCGGCAAGGTGCGCCGGCCGAACACGTGGGCCTCGCGGCCTTCCATCAAGGCCGCCACCAGCACTTCGGCGCAGTCGCGAACGCCCTCGACCTTCAGCCGCATGAATTCGTCGGAGCGCTCGCCCAGTGCCTCGGCGGTCAGCTGGCGCTCGCGCTCGACCAACTGATAGATGTCTTCACGCAGCGCCGGCCGGGTGATGCGGATGAAACGCCACGGCTGCATCAAGCCAACGCTGGGCGCCTGGTGCGCCGCTTCGAGCAGGCGGGCGAGCAATTCGGGCGCGACCTCGCCACCGCTGAAATGGCGCATGTCACGGCGCTCGGCAATGGCGCGGTAGACCGCGGCGCGCTCCTCGGCGCTGAAGGCGTGCGCGGTCATGGACGAAACAACGCCGCAGCGGCTGGCGGATTGGAAGGCAGATAGAAATGAATATAGGACGCGGTCAGGCGCTCGAGTCGGAACACCGCCTCGCTGACCGGCTTGTCGTTCGGGCAATCACCGCGGGCCAGCGGCTGCAGCGCAGAGTCCAGGCGCGAGTGGTGATAACTGTGCCCGCGCAGCACGCCCTCGGGCAGTTCGACACTCTGCAGGGCCAGGGCAACCAGGCGCTTCTGCATCTGCGCAGTGCCAGGCAGCAGACCGGCCAGCTCGGCGCGCTCGCCAGCGACATCGCTCAGCGACTCGAGCAGATACAGCATGCCGCCGCACTCGGCGAGCAGCGGCTTGCCGGCCTGCTGATGGGCCTTGATGGCGTCGATCATCGGCCGATTGGCGGCCAGCGCCTGCAGATGCAACTCCGGGTAGCCGCCCGGCAGGTAAAGGCTGTCCACGTCGGGCAGCGCCTTGTCGGTCAGCGGGCTGAAGAACGTCAGCGTCGCGCCCATCTGCTCGAGCAGGTCGAGATTGGCCTGGTAGATGAACGCGAAGGAAGCATCAAAAGCCACACCGATGCGTACGCCAACGAGCAGCGGCGCTACCGATTCGGTCGAGGGCGCGGCGAAGGTCACCGGCGGCGGCAGCGTAATCGTCGCCGTCTGCTCCAGGGCATCGGCCGCGGTATCCAGGCGCGTATCGAGGTCGGCGAGTTCACCAGCCTGTACCAGGCCGAGGTGCCGGCTGGGCAGTTCGATGGCCGCACTGCGTGGCAACGAGCCATACCAGCGGATCGAAGCCGGCAGGCTGTCACGGATCAGGTCGTTATGGCGACCCGGATTGACGCGGTTGCCGAGTACGCCGGAGAACGGCAGGTCAGGCTGGTAGCTGGCCAGGCCGACGGCCAGGGCGCCGAAGGTCTGGGCCATGGCCGAGCCATCGATCACCCCGAGCACCGGCACACCGAAACGGCGCGCCAGGTCAGCCGCCGACGGCGAGCCGTCGAACAGCCCCATGACGCCTTCGATCAGAATCAGATCGGCCTCGCCAGCGGCTTCCCAGAGCAGGCGGCGGCTCTCGGCTTCGCCGACCATCCACAGGTCCAACTGATAAACCGGGTTGCCGCTGGCGCGGGAAAGAATCATCGGGTCGAGAAAGTCCGGCCCACACTTGAACACCCGCACGCGCTTGCCTTGCCGGGTGTGCAGGCGCGCCAGGGCAGCGGTGACGGTGGTCTTACCCTGCCCCGAAGCCGGCGCGGCGATCACCAGGGCCGGGCATTGCCGTGGCGTCCCAGGCTCGGCGGAAAGCACATCTATCGTGCTCAAAATTCCACGCCCTTCTGCGCCTTCACACCGGCCTTGAAGGCATGTTTGACCAGAGTCATTTCGGTCACCGTATCGGCCGCTTCGAGCAGGGCCGGCGGTGCGCCACGACCGGTCACCACGACGTGCTGCAACTCCGGGCGCGATTCGATATCGCGCAGCACCACATCCAGATCCAGATAACCGTGCTTGAGGGCGATATTCAGCTCATCCAGCACCACCAGGGCGATCTGCGGATCGTTCAACAGTTGCCTGGCAACATCCCAGGCCAGGCGTGCCTTCTCGATATCGCGCTGACGATCCTGGGTATCCCAGGTGTAGCCCTCGCCCATCACGTGATAGCTGACTTCATCGGGAAAGCGGCGGAAGAACTGCTCTTCACCGGTGCTCATGCCGCCCTTGATGAATTGCACCACGCCGACCTTGAGGCCATGGCCCAAGGCGCGGGCGACCATGCCGAACGCAGAGCTGCTCTTGCCCTTGCCGTTGCCGCTGTGCACCAGCAGCAAGCCGTATTCATCCTGGGCCTGGGCGATCTTTTCGTCCATCAGCGCCTTTTTGCGCGCCATGCGGGCGTTATGGCGCGCGTCGCGCTCGGCCGATTCGCGACTTGGGGATGGGGTCGATTCGCTCATGGGATCTCCTCGGCGCCAGAAAGCTTGCGCCAATACAGGCACAAGCAGGCATTCGATAAAAACGATCACGCAGGAACAGGCAGGGGCAGGCTCTGAGGCCGCGCACCGGCCGCGCCCACCGCGCAACCTAAGGAAAAAGCGACAGGCCGGTCTCCGGGCTCACGAGTTGCCGCGCTCGAGAAGCACGACGAGCCACGCCGCCTTCCCGTATCGGAGGATACAGTGGCCAGAAGCATGGTTGGACTCGTTTACCGTTGCGGGGGCAGCGTCGGCATTGCTCGTTTGCAGGCAGCGCACCGACTTCCCAGTTTCACCCCTGACCGAAGCCAGGGACACCTGAAGCAGGCCGCAAAGGGTAAGGACTGACGGCATAAGCGTCAATCAAAGAGTCTGCCAGCCCCGCGCATACTCAGAACGGCTGATTACCGAGTCAGGGATGACTGGCCAGCTCGACCGGAAAGACCCGCTTGGCTTCAATGTAGGTTCGCTGCCAGTAGGTGTTGCCAAGACTGTCCAGACGCACCGTGCCACCGGTCGACGGCGCATGCACGAAACGTCCTTCACCGACGTAGATACCAGCATGGCTGACCTGGCGGCCGCCATTGGTGGCGAAGAACACCAGATCGCCGCTGCGCAGGGAATCACGGCCCACCGTAGGCGCGCGCATGCTGATCAGCTCGCGGGTCGAGCGCGGCAGCTTTATGCCCGCCGCATCGCGGTACACGTAGCCGATCAGGCCGCTGCAATCGAAACCGCCATCAGGTGTGTTGCCGCCGTAGCGGTAGGGGGTGCCCACCAAACCCAGGGCGCGAAACAGGACATCGTCCGCGCCACCCTGATAGGCACCAGGCGCAGGCATGACGACAACGGGTTGCGGAGCAGGTGCTGGAGCTCGACTGGAACAGGCACTGAGCAGTGCTGCAAGCAGGAGGAAGGCGATGCGGATGGTGGCAGTCATGGACGGACGATCCTGGAGCCTGAATGCGCCCTACTCTGCCGCGTTCGCAACTGCAGTGCAAGCTTTAGCTTTGCACTGCATTCGCTTGAAAACATTCAAATTGTTGCCCAACCAACTTGGCTGGGCTGCAATCGATCAATGTTGCGAGGCCAGATGCTCGACCGGCGCCAGAGCGAGAACACGCTTGGCTTCGATGAAAGTACGCTTCCAATAGCCGTCATCCAGGCTGTCGATGCGCACGCCACCGCTGCGGCGGCTGGAGGAATGGATGAACTGATCATCACCCAGATAGATGCCGGCATGGCTGACGCGACCACGCCCAGCGGTGCTGAAGAACACCAGATCACCCGGCTTCAGCGCCTTGCGATCGACCAGCGGCGCATCGATGTTGATCATGTCGCGAGTCGAGCGCGGCAGCTCCATGCCCAGCTCCTCGCGGAACAGGTAACCGATGAAACCGCTGCAATCGAAACCGGTTTTCACCGAGGTGCCACCGAAACGATAGCGCGTGCCGATCAGGGAAATGCCCTTTTCCAGAACGCTGTCCGCCAGTTGCGGCAACTCGTAGGGTGCATGGCTGGAGAAATCGGCAATGGCATCGTCTTCGCTGGCGTCATTTTGCTCGACGGCAGGCGCAACTACCACCGGCCTGGCAGGCAGTGAAGCCTGGGCCTGGGGCGTGTCGATCTGAGATTGCGTTGTATGGTTAGCGCAGGCGGCGAGAACCATTGTGAGTGCGAGAGGCACGAGGGGTGCGAAGCGTTTGCGCATGGGCACGACCGTGGCATGAAAATTGATCAGCCGCGACTATGCCCACTAACAGGATCATTTGCAAATATTATGATCAGTAATGTGACCTAGTAGTTCCGGAAAAACATCTAAGGCCCGTTGTTCCAGCCGGAAATCCACCAAATGGCTGATCTCGGTGCGCGATAAAGTCACCTCCACCGTCACCCCGCCAGAGCGCCGAGCCTGCACCACTGGCTCGGCTATATAGGGGAAACTGGCGCTGGTGCCGACGCTGATCACCAGATCGAAACCCAGCCGCAACTGCCCATATAGACGCTCCACGGCCTCTGGCGGCAGCCGCTCACCGAACAACACCACAGGCGGACGCAACACACCGCCGCACTCGGCACACAGTGGCGGCAACGGCTGGAGCAGATGCTCGCCCAACCGCTCGTCGGTTTGCCGACAAACCTGGCAGTACAGCGGCGCCAGTTCACCGTGAATCTCGATCAGCCGATCATCCGGACTGCCGGCCAGGCGATGGTAGCCATCGATATTCTGGGTAAGCACCCAGCACTCAGATTTCAGCGCCTGCAGCTCGGCTATCGCCCGATGCGCCGCATTGGGCTGGGCACCCAGGCAGGCGCTGCCAAGTTGGGCCAGGTACTTCCAACAAAGCCCCGGATCGCGGCGCAACATATCGCCGGACATTGCAATCTCGATCGGTACGCCGTCATCGGTGTGGTCGTTATAGAGCCCGCCGATCCCGCGGTAGGTCGGCAACCCCGAATCAGCGGAAATCCCCGCCCCAGTGATGATCAGGATTCGTTGCGCCTTGATGACCGCCGACGCCAGGCGCTGCAACTGCGCTTTCATCAGTGGTTGACCGTGTGCGCCAGCATCACCGAAAGCTGGCACATCGGCCTGCCACTTTCTGCATGCCACTGATTGAAGGCCGCCTGCACGGCCGCGCGGTCGCGCTGACTGCTGGGCACCTTGTCGATAATCTTCTGCGCCTTGAGGGCGGCAACCATATCGTCGCTGGGGATAAAGGTGTCCTTGCCGACCATGCGCAGAAAGCGCGGCGCGGAGAGCCCACCCAGCTGAGTACCCTGCTTGGCCAGCCAGTGCCAGAGACCGACAATATCGGTCACCGGCCAATCGGCGATCAACGCGCCAAAGGCGAAACCAGGCTTCGGCGTGCTGGCCTTAACGGCCGCGGCAGGCCCGCTCAGCGCACCGCGCTCCACGTCGAGAATGAACTGGGCGTTGCGCGGCACGCTCTTGAGCTTACCCAGGTGGCGAATCAGCCGGGCGTCCTGCATCAGCCGCTCCAGGCGCTCGCCGCCCATCAGCACGACCTTTTCCGGATCGAAGCCGAAGAACACTTCCTCGAAGGCCGGCCATTTGGCGTCGACCAGGCTGTGCTTGAGGCCGGCGCGGAAGATGCGCAGGCTCATGATCGACAGGTAGCGATCATTGCCCAGCGCACGCAGCTTCTTGTCCGAGACCGGCTGCGGCAGGCGCGCCTCGAGTGCCTCGAGCGAGCCGAAGCGGTTCACGCAGTACTCATGCAGCCATCGATAATCGTGCATCGCTTGGAGTCAGCCCTCGAAATTACAGGTTCATCACGTTCAGAAAGCGCGGCGTGGCCTGCTCGTCGATCTTCAGGCTGGTGAAATCGAACAGGTTGCGGTCAGCCAGCTGCGACGGCACCACGTTCTGCAGGGCGCGGAACATGATCTCGGTACGCCCCGGCGACTTGCGCTCCCACTCCTGCAGCATGTCCTTGACCACCTGACGCTGCAGGTTTTCCTGGGAGCCGCACAGGTTGCACGGGATGATCGGAAATTCCTTGAGCGTGCTGTAGGCCTCGATATCGGCCTCGCTGCAGTAAGCCAGCGGGCGAATCACCACGTTGCGGCCATCGTCGGCACGCAGCTTGGGCGGCATGGCCTTGAGCGTGCCGCCGTAGAACATGTTCAGAAAGAAGGTCTCGAGGATGTCGTCACGGTGGTGACCGAGGGCCATCTTGGTCGCGCCGATCTCGTCGGCAAAGGTGTACAGCGTGCCGCGGCGCAGGCGCGAGCACAGCGAGCAGGTGGTCTTGCCTTCCGGAATCTTTTCCTTGACCACCGAGTACGTGTCTTTCTCGACGATGTGGTACGCCACGCCGATGGACTCCAGGTAGGCCGGCAGCACGTGCTCGGGAAAGCCCGGCTGCTTCTGGTCCATGTTCACGGCGATGATCTCGAAGTTGATCGGCGCGACCTTCTGCAAGTACAGCAGAATATCGAGCATGGTGTAGCTGTCCTTGCCACCGGACAGACAGACCATGACCTTGTCGCCCTCCTCGATCATGTTGAAGTCGGCGATGGCCTCGCCGGCCTGACGACGCAGGCGTTTTTGCAGCTTGTTCTGATTGACCGAGAGGGTGCCCATGGTGCGCAAGAATCCGCTATAAGTACTGAAGCCGCGCATTTTACCCAGAAAACGAGGCGCACCCCAGCTACAAAACGGCTAACCGTCGGCATGCCGACGAAACCGGCCAACAACATACCCTCTCATCGACCAAGGAAAGCCGATGAACCAGGAAACCTTACCCGGCAGCCGGCTGCTCGATTTGCTGGAGGCCGCGCCCGAAGGGCTCTCCGAGTACGAACTGATGCTGCGCCTGAGCCGCTGGCAGGGTCGCGACGAGCGCCTGCCCAGCGACACCCTGGAACTGTTTCGCAGCCACTTTCTGCTCTTCCATACGCTGTATCGGCTGCGCGACGAGCTACATGCCGCGGGCCGCGCGTCATTGCAGATCAGCCCGCTATGCATCCGCCTGCTGCCTTATCAGGCCGCAGAGAGTGCCTTGAGCGAGCCGGAGCCGCTGCGCGAGTACTATCTCGACCTCACCCATTTGCGCGACACCGGCGCCGAGGATGTCGAGCAGATGCTCGGCACCTTCTGGGTGCGACTGCACGGCGCGGAAGATCGGCAGCAGGCCCTGGCGGCGCTGGAGTTCGACGAGCAGGCTGGCGAGCTTGCCCTGGGCGTCATCCGTCAGCGTTACCGGCAGTTGGTGAGCCTTCACCACCCGGACCGAGGCGGTTGCACGCAGCGCCTGCAGCGCATCAACAGCGCCATGGAAACGCTGCAGCGCTACTACCGCTGAGCCCTACCGCTCGGCTCATGGCCCTGCAACGGGCGCCGATCTGCGGCATAATCGGCGCCAGTTACCCGCTCCTGAAGCCGTCATGCCCGATCAGATCCACGCCCGCGTCGAAGCCTGCTACCAGCAGGCGGAAACCTTCTTCAAGCGGCGCTTCGCCCGCCCGCAGGTGAGTTTCAAACTACGCGGGCAAAAAGCTGGCGTGGCGCATCTCACCGAAAACAAGTTGCGCTTCAACCCGCAGCTGTATCGCGAGAATCAGGAAGACTTCCTGCGCCAGACCGTCGCCCACGAAGTGGCTCACTTGATCGCCCACCAGCTGTTCGGCCTGAGCATCCAGCCCCACGGCGAGGAGTGGCAGCTGATCATGCGCGGCGTCTACGAACTGCCGCCGCACCGCTGCCACACTTATGACGTGAAGCGCCGCCAGGTCAGCCGTTTCATCTACCGTTGCCAGTGCCCGCAAGGCGAGTTTCCGCTCTCCGCCCAGCGCCACGCGCTGGTGGCCAAGGGGCGCCGCTACTTCTGCCGGCGCTGCAAGATCACCCTGCAGTTCACTGGCGAACAGCGCGTCGAGTAGCTCAGCCCTGCAGGCGCTGAAAGGCGCGCAGCAGTGCTTGACTGAGATCCACGCTGGAGAATTTGGTGAGCACGTCGTTGGCCCCTACCGAGCGGGCCTTCTCGGTGTTCATGGTGCTATCCAGTGAGGTGTGTAGCAACACGTAGGTGTCGGCCAGTTGGCTGTCCTTACGGATTTGCTGAACCAGGGCATAGCCGTCCATTTCCGGCATTTCGATATCCGAGACCAGCACCTCGACGGGTCGCCCCTCCTCGCGTGCGCTCCTGAGCACGTCGAGGGCACTGGCCGCGCTGCGTACGGCCTCGCAATCGAGATCCAGCTTGCGCAGGGTCATCAGGGTCTGCTGAATCGCAACCTGAGAGTCGTCGACCACCAGCACACGCCGCCCTTGCAGGAGCTGCCGCTCGACCGGGGTGAGCAATTCATCGCTGAGGTCTTCCAGCGGCGCGGGGGCGATTTCATGCAGCACTTTCTCGATATCGAGAATCTGCACGATGACCCCATCGATCTGGGTCACGCCGGTAATGAATGCGCGGGTGCCGGCTCCCGAAGGCGGAGGACGCACGTCACGGGTCGAGCACTGCACGATACGCTCGACGCTGTGTACATGCAGGCCCTGCCGCGAGCGGCTCAGCTCGGTGACGATCAGGCAACCTTCGCCGGTATCGCTGCCGCCGCGCTCGCCGATCGCACGGGCCAGGTCGATCACCGTGAGCGCCGAACCACGCAAGGTCGCGACGCCACGTACATGGGGGTGTCGGCTAGGCATCTTGGTCAAGGCAGGACAGGGAATGATCTCGTTGACCTTGAGCAGGTTGATGCCCAGCAGGCGGCCGTTGTGCAACCGAAACAGCAGCAGCGACAGCGCGTCGCCGAGCACCATGTTCATACCCGTATATCCCCATCCATCAAAAACGAAAAAGTGGCCCGGCGGCATGGCGCCCGGCTGGTTGCTCTAAGGCAGTCGGTCAGCCTAGAAATGCGGCGACCTGTGGCGCATCGAATGGCCAGTGCAGCTCTGCGCCCGTGTCCAAACGCCGCAACACGGGAATCACCAGGGCATAGCGCTCCAGCAACCCAGGCCCATCGGCGATATCCACCAGTTCGACCAGCAGGCCGTTTTCCACGAATGGCATCAGCACCGCCTCCGCATAGTCACACAGGTGACAGCCGAGTGTGCCGAGCAGCTGGCATTCAGGAAGCATGGTCGAGGCAGCCTGCGAGGTGATGGAACCCTGAGTTTATCACCTCGACAGCGTTGCTCAGGCCTTCTCGCTACCCTCGCCTTGCTGCGGCGCCAGCGTCGAGCCCAGGAGGCCCTGCAAACCGTCGAGCAGGCGCCCATTGACCTGTTCGGCCTTGTCGAGGCGCCCGGCATCGAAGCGCTCGTCCAGCGAGAACCCGCCCTTGAGCAGATCCTGCAGCAAGCCCTTGCCATCGCTGACCCAGGCGTCGGCCGTACGCAGGGCATCGAGCAGCCCCTGGGCGTAATCGGTCAGCGCGCCATTGACGGCACTGGCCGACTGCCCGCCCTGGCTGGACACCGAACCATAGGTGTCAGTGGCCTGGCGCACGCTGGTCTGGGTCAGGCGCAGCGACATGGAGGCCAGCTGCGAGCTGTCCATGTCCAGCGCCATGGCACGGTCGAAGGCACCAGCCATATCGCCCGAATAGAAGGAATTTGACAGGTCCTGCACCTGCGAAAACAGCTTCTCCAGTGCGGCCTTTTCCTGATCGTCCAACTCGCCCTCCACTTCGACCTGCCAACCGCCGATCTGCAAGCTGCCGGACTGACTGTTCGCACCCTCGGTACGCGACCAGGCCGCCGAAGCCTGGGCCACCGAGACGCGCAGCCGGTCGCCATCGCGAGTGGTGATGTTGAGTTCGAAACTTTCCGCCACCGCGGCGAAGCGGTCGCTGGACGTGGGCGTCACACCGCTGTTTCCACCCGTGCTCGGCGCAGAACCGTACAGTTTGTCGAGGCCGGCGAAGCCCTGCTGGATGC
>Ga0209370_1001185_pt1 | contig 24608 bp, 29 predicted proteins | sample AgamicAtPrz_FD_187164 | JGI IMG/M metagenome (GOLD analysis project Ga0209370, IMG submission 187164) | Agave microbial communities from Guanajuato, Mexico - At.P.rz (SPAdes) (version 2) | ecosystem: Host-associated > Plants > Phyllosphere > Phylloplane/Leaf | place: Guanajuato, Mexico... | reverse complement strand
TGGCAATTCCCCGAGCGCAACCACCTCAGTGAATGGCGCCAGGGTTCGCGGGCTGCTGGCCACACCGCTCAGCTCGACATTGAACGGCTGCAGGAAGCGCGCGACCGCCGCGCCGATCTCACCGGTGCCGACGATCAGTACCCGGCGCCCGGCCAGGCTGCCCGGCAGGCGGCCATCCCAGCGCTGCTCACGCTGCGCCTGCTGGCGAGCGGCCAGCTCACGCTCATGGGCGAGCATATGGCACAGCACATACTCGGCCATGATCTGCCCGAACACGCCAACCGCCCGAGTAAGTTGGTAGTCCTGGGGCAAGTCGTCCGCCAACAAAGGCGTGATGCCCGCCCAAGTGGACTGTAGCCACGCCGGTTTATGGCCGGCGCGCAGCAGATTGGCGAACTTATCGGGCTCGCCCAGCCAGATCGGGCAGTCAGTGGCCTGCTCGGCCAGTGCTGCGCCTTCGCCCACGACCAATTCGAGCTGCGGTGCAGCGGCTTGTAACAGTCGCTGATACTCGACGCGATCCTGCTCGGCAATCAGTACGCGCATGGCAGCCCCCTCCCTTCAGACCGGATCGTTACGGCGCAGCAGCTCCTCGGGAAGATGCTGGATGTAATCCTCTTCCGGCGGCGGCATCTGCAGGTGATAGCCCTGATTATCGAGGTTCTCCAGCACCTTGCTGATGTCCTCGCGGGCCAGGGTACGCTCGGGGGTGAGCACCATGTCGAAGGCATGAACCGGCGCACCAAAGGCGCCCAGCAGCGGCTCGGGCACCCGGCTCAGCGCGTCGGCACGCAGCACGTAGAGGTACATCTCATGCTTGCGTGGGCTGCGGTAGATCGAACAGATACGTTTCAAGCAGCTTCTCCTTCATCGGCCAGGCAGTCGAGCAGCGCCTGGCCCATCAATTCACGACGCCAGCCGCGCAGGCTATCGGGCAGGCAGTAGGGACCGTTCGGATAGCCGCTCTTGAGCAGCGCCTCGAGGGTCTTCTTGCGCAGCATCAGTTCGGGGACGATCTCCAGGCGCTCGCCTTCACGCTGGCCGATCGCGCGCAACTTCTTGAGCAGCCCCGAGGCCTCGATCGGCAACGGCTCGGGCATCGCCGGCGGCCACTCGGCAGGCGGCAGTGCGGCAGCCTCACGGATCAGCTGCAGGATGGTCTCGCCATCCTGGCGCACGGTTTTCGGATGCATTTCCTCGATGCGCGCCAGGCTGACCAGATCGCTAGGCTGATGACGTGCCAGCGGCCATAGCGAATGTTCACGAATAATCCGGTTACGTGGCTGATTGCGCGTCCGCGCCTGGCGCTCGCGCCAGGTGCAGAGTGCGCGCAGCACGGCCAGTTGCGCGCGGGACAGTTTCCAGGCCAGCTTGGCGTCTTTGTAGGCCTCCTCGGGTGGCGTCTCGCGGCGCAAACCTGCGGCAAGCTCGGCGCCGTCCTCGAGCACCCAGGCGCTCTTTTCGGCCGACAGCCTGGCCTGCAGGCGGCGATAAAGTTCGGCCAGGTGCACGACGTCTTCCGCGGCGTAGCTGACCTGGGTCTCGGACAACGGGCGCTGCAACCAGTCGGAGCGGGTCTCGCCCTTGGGCAGCTCGATATCCAGCACCGCCTGCACCAGGCGCGAATAGCCCATGGAGAAACCGAGGTTGAGGTAGCCGGCGGCCAGTTGCGAATCGAACAGCGGTGCCGGCAGGCTGCCGGTCAGGCGAAGGAATACCTCCAGGTCCTCGCTGCAGGCGTGCACTACCTTGACCACCTGCGGGTCTTCGAGCAGCGCGGCGAACGGTGCCCAGTCGCCGATCAGCAAAGGGTCGATGAGGTAGGCACGCTCGCCCTCGCTGACCTGCAGCAGGCCGGCAATCGGGTAGAAGGTATCGACACGCATGAACTCGGTGTCCAGCGCCACGAAGGGCTGTTTGCGCCAGACAGCGCACTGCGCTGCCAGGCTGGCGTCGTCTCGAATCCAGACAATTTCGATGGTCACGCGACTCTCCCGTAAAGATTGCCGCGCAGTATATCCCGTGAGCCCCTGCCGTGCGCTCATGGCAACTCATTGCGCAGTTGCGCCCGCAAGCCATCGGAAACGCGCAGCATGGGCTCGCGCAGTTCATCGGCAATCATGCCCTGCAACGCCAACGCGGCCTTGACCGGCGCGGGGTTTGGCTCGTTGAAGGCCAGGCGTATCCACGGCAACAGCTCACGAAACAGTGCGCGCCCGGCAAGCAGGTCGCCTTTGCGCAGCAGGCTGACCACCCTGGCGAAGTCGGCGGTACGCAGATGCGCGGCTGCGGAAATGGCGCCGCTGCCGCCCAGGCATAGGGTGGCGAAGATCTGCTCGTCCTCGCCGGTGAGCACATCGAGCTGGCCATCGGCGATCAGCGCCTGGGTCTTGCGCACGTCACCGCCGCAGTCCTTAATCGCCACGATGCGCGGGTGCCGGGCCAGTTGCCGCAGGGTCTGCAGTTCCAGGGTCACAGCGCTGCGATAGGGAATGTCGTAAAGAATGATGGGCAGCCGCGAGGCCTCGGCGACAGCCAGGAAGAACGCCTGCAAACCGTCTTGCGACGGCCTTATGTAGTACGGCGCCGGTACCAGGATGCCGGCCAGCGGGCGACGCTGGATCCGCTGCAGGCGGGCCAGCACTGCCGCCTGGTTGTTGCCAGCAAGACCCATCACCACGCGGCTGGCCGGCACCACCTCGAGCACGGCATCCAGCACCGCCAACTGCTCCTGCTCATCCAGGGCTGCCGCCTCGCCGCTGGTGCCGCAGACCACCAGCCCGGCCGCACCGCTTTCGATCAAATGCGCCGCCAGGGATCGCAATGCCGGCAGATCCACCTGCCCGCCGCGAAACGGCGTTACCAACGCAACCCAGATACCGGAAAATGTAGACATGCTTGCAACTCCTCGGTGTAGACCGTCTGATCACCGTCGATGGAGTGCGGGAAGGGAGTGTAGCGAAGGGATGCTTCGACTCAGCGCCTCTGTCCTGTCAGCCCATCTGACGGGACAGCGCGCCCCGGTCAAATGAGCGACTGTTTCTTCGACTTGCCAGCGTCCACGCACGCGCACGCATCCATGGCGACAGGGCCAGGATTGAAGTGCGTAAGCAGGGAGATGGTGAACATGGACAGCTCGGCAGGACGATATGGGCCTGATACTGCCGAAGCGGGCGCAGCGGTGTCAATCAGGTCGGCGCGAAGTTTCAACCATGGCTGCAGTGCCAATTCGATCTATACAGGCCGCGTCAAATCCTCAAACGATTTAAAAACAGTCCTTTACTGCATAAATATCCCACTACGCTTCAAGTTGAGCGGCTAACGCACGCTCCCAGTGGGATTTATCGCTCATCGCGCCCGTGCGTCGATGCCTCAGGCAGCCTCGAATCTGCCGCCCGCGCCCTCCCCCACCGGTTATCTCTGCAGAGGCTCGTATGGGAATCGCCGCCAGTGACCTCAACCAACATGTCATCCGCCCGACCTTGATATACCTGAACTGCCAGTGCGTGGCTGCCGAGGCCCTGCTTCTGGGCGTCGCCGCCTGCCAGACCTCATTGGGTGCAGAACTCGACAACCACAGCGGCTACGGCCTGTATCGGATTTCCGCTGCTCACCATCAGCACCTCTGGGATCATTACCTGGCCGTCGACCCGGAACTGGCCAGCCGGATCAGAGGCCTGGCCAGCCAGCACGCGTTCCTGGGCGCGCCGCATTTCGAGCTGACCGTCAACCTGCGCTACGCCACGGCCATCGCCTGGCTGTTGATCGAGCAGCACCATAAGGTGCTGCCGGCAGCCGATGATCTCGGCGCCCAGGCGCTGATCTGGCAGCAGATTTTTGCGCCATGCCGCCAGCCGAACGAGTTCGTTCGCGCCTGGCAACGCTGCATCCAGCACAGCGCGACCGCTGCTTGAAAAACTGACTAACTGGTCACAGGTGCCAAGCGGTGAAAGGCTCTATATCCTGCGTTTCAGGGACAGCAACACCTCGACGGATCGTGTTTACCCTGAACTTTCGAAAGCGGCCCCGAGTCAGCAGCGAGAGTTCCCCGACCCTGCCAAGGAGTACCCCGTGAGTAAAACAATGCTAAGAACCGGCCTGGCAATCGCCATCGCAACCACCTCCACCTACGGCATGGCCAGCGGCTTCGCCCTCAACGAGCAGAGCATCTCTGGCATGGGCCTGTCGTTTGCTGGTCGCTCTTCCGCAGCGGACGACGCCAGCACCGTATTCGGCAACCCGGCTGGTATGGCCCGCATCCAGCGCGAACAGGTCAACTTCGGCGTAGCGGCTATTCATGCCAAGAGCCGGATTAGCAACACCAGCAGCACTACCGCGACGATTCCAGGCGTACCGGGCGGTGGTGGCGCGAATAGCGGTAGCAATGACGGCGATATGGTGCCGGACACGGGCGTGCCCATGGGTTACTACGTAAAGCCACTGGATGAGAAAGTAGCCTTTGGTGTGGGTGTATACGTGCCCTTCGGTTTGGCGACCGACTATGAAAATGGTTTTCAAGGTCGATACTTCGCTGACAAGAGCTATGTACGTGTCATCACCGTGCAACCGACGCTCAGCTATCGCTTCAATGACAAGCTGTCGGTGGGTTTCGGCCCAACCTTCAACCATATCGAAGGTGAACTGACCTCTTCGCTTACCAATCCAGCTGGCCCGATCGGTTCTAACGACGGCAAGGTCAAGGTCAAGGGCGACGATACGGCGGTTGGCTTCAATGCCGGCGTGCTTTATGAGTTCACTCCACACACTCGCGTTGGGGTGACCTATCGTTCTCGGGTCAAGTATGAGTTGGAAGGCGACACTCGCGTTTCCGGTCCGGCCCCAGTCATCAGCGGTTCAGCTGGTAAGTACGACGCCTCGCTTGACGTGACCACGCCTGAATCCGTCGACATGTCCTTCACCCACGAACTGAACGACGCCTGGACGCTCTACGCAGGCAGTACTTGGACACGTTGGAGTCGCTTCAAAGAACTGCGTATCCAGAACGAAGGCGTCAGAGGTCAGTTTGCAACTTCGCTCGGCACCATCGTCGAAGAACAGAACTGGCACGATACCTGGGCTCATGCGGTTGGTCTGTCCTACAAGGTCAACCCACAATGGGTGCTGCGCACCGGCCTGGCGTTCGACCAGTCGCCAACCAACAACACCGACCGCTCGCCGCGCATCCCATCGGGTGACCGGACCATCTTCAGCCTGGGCGCTGGCTGGAGCCCGACGGACGACATGACCATTGACGTGGCCTACTCCTATCTCAAGGAAGAGGACGTCGACGTCAACCGCAGCAGCGCGGCGCGTGGCAGCTACAACGCCACTTACAAGAACAGCGCTCACGGCCTGGGGGCTTCCCTGACCTACCGCTTCTAATCGAAGCAGAACCTGGCCACCTCAAACGGCTGGGTTCGTTCTTCACCCATAAAAATCGCGGCCTTGGCCGCGATTTTTTTTGCTTCTGCCCTCAAGGCTTCGAGGCGATCGCCTTCTCGATAGCCGCGATCAGCTCGGGATCGTCCGGCTTGGTCATGCTGGAAAACCGCGCGATCACCTGCCCCTGGCGATCGACCACGTACTTGAAGAAATTCCAGCGCGGCGCGGCCGTCTGCCGGGCCAGCTCCTTAAACAGCGGAATGGCCTTGTCACCAGTGACGGGCTGAGTCTCGCTCATGGTGAAGGTCACGCCGTAGTTCACGTAGCAGACCTTGGCCGTTTCCTCGGCATCGTCGGACTCCTGCCTGAACGAGTCGGACGGCACGCCAAGAATCTCCAGCCCCTGCTCGCGATAGCGCTTGTAGAGCGCCTCCAGCCCCTCAAACTGCGAGGTGAAGCCGCAGAAGCTCGCGGTATTGACCACCATCAGCGGTTTGCCGGCGAACTGCTCGCACAGGTCGATCTTGTCCTTGGAGCGCAGCTTTGGCAGCTCGCCCTGATCCGCCAGTAAAGCCGGGCATTCGGCAGCCTGGAGCTGGCCGCTCAACGCCAGCAAGGCCAGGGGTACGGCAAACAGTGACAATCGCATGGAAGGTTTCCTTGTCGGTCTCAGCACAGGTTCATGCCCAGCTGCATGATCGCCAGCCCGCTCGAGCGCCAGGCCCAGAAAACCAGCGCGAGCACCGCGAATACAGCCAGCGCTGCCAGGGCGAAGGTGGGCTTGAAGGTCATGCCTGGGCTCCTTGCAGACGCGCTACGGGTTGCTCGCGAACCGGCCAGTTGAGCGCGGCGGCAAGTACGCTGAGCAGAATGGATATCTGCCAGACCAGATCATAGCTGCCCGTGTGGTCGTAAAGGTAACCGCCGAGCCAGCCGCCCATGAACGAGCCCAGTTGGTGGAACAGAAAGACGATACCGCCGAGCATCGACAGGTTGCGCACGCCGAACAGAGTCGCCACGGTACCATTGGTCAGCGGCACCGTGGACAGCCACAGCAGCCCCATGGCGATGCCGAAGGCGTAGGCCGTCCATACGCTAAGCGGTACCGTGATGAACAGCGTGATGACCACACCGCGGGCCAGGTACAGGGCGCTGAGCAGCCTTGGTTTGGAACGGCGCCCGCCCAGCCAACCGGCAATGTAGGTGCCGAATACGTTGAACAGCCCCACCAGCGCCAACACCGTAGTGCCGACGATGGCCGGCAGATGCTGGTCGACCAGGTAGGCCGGCAGGTGCACGCCGATGAACACCACCTGGAAGCCACAGACGAAAAAGCCCAGCGCCAATAGCCAGAAACCGGAATGGCTGCAGGCCTCGCGCAGCGCCTCGCCCAGGGTCTGCTGGGGCCCCTGGCTGACCTGCGGGCGATCCTTGATCATCAGCGCCAACGGCACGATCAACGCCACCATCATGCCCAAGGCAATCAACGCAGCCGACCAACCCAGCCAGCCGATCAGCCCCAGAGTGCCCGGCAACATGGCGAACTGGCCGAAGGAGCCGGCCGCCGCGGCGATGCCCATGGCCATACTGCGCTTCTCCACCGGCACGGCCCGACCGACGACGCCGAGAATCACCGAGAACGAAGTGCCCGACAGACCGATGCCGATCAGCAGCCCGGCGCTCAGCGACAGCGACAACGGCGAGTCCGCCAAGCCCATCAGCACCAGGCCCGCTGCATAGAGCACGCCGCCAACGATGATTGCCCGCTGCGCGCCGAAGCGATCGGCCAGGGCGCCGGTAAACGGTTGTGCGATGCCCCAGATCAGATTCTGCAAGGCGATGGCGAAAGCGAACACGCCACGCCCCCAGCCGAAATCCGCGCTCATCGGCGACAGGAACAGGCCGAAGCCGTGACGGACGCCAAGGGACAGGGCGAGGATCAGCGAAGCCCCCAACATGATCCAGACGCTGGTACGCCAAACCGAATTCATTGCATGTCCTTTTGTTGTAGGTCGAAACGGGAAATGGCAGTGGCACCGCCCTGCCCGTCAATCCAGGCTGGCGAGCAATTCGTCCAGCGCTTGCAGATGATGCGGTTGTAGCCGGTGCTTGAGTTCGAGCTGCACACCCTGCCAGGCATCCAGCGCCTCGGCGAGCAGCTTCTCACCTCTGATGGTCAGGCTCACCAGGCGATTACGCTGATCGGCGCCGTCCGCCAGGGCCACCAGGTCGCGCCCTTCGAGCAGCCTGAGGTTGCGACCCAGCGTGCTGCGTTCCAGGCCCACCGCATCGGCCAGATCAGTGATGCTCGGCTGATCGAGCCGTTGCAGGTGGCGCAGCAGAGAATACTGGGCAACGCTCAGCCCGACACCGCTCAAGGCGTCGTCATACAGCTTGCTGACGCCACGACTGGCGCGACGCAAGCGAGTGCACAGGCATTCGGTCGGCAACATGGATATAGGTATATACCCGTAATTTGGCTTTAACAAGCTATGTGCTGCCGAGTCGGGCGAAAGCCGAACACGGTGTCTTTCGGGCTTGAATCCTGTTCACGATCTTTATGCGCTGAAGCGGTAACTACAAGGCAGAAGCGGACATCACTGACCCATTGTGGGAGCGGGCCATGCCCGCGAAAAGTCACGGGCATGGCCCGTTCCCACAGGATATGTGGACGGCCGCTTCCGCCCCACTTAGCTTCCAAAATCGGCGAACCTGGGCCGAAAGATTATGAGCAGGTTCTTAGCTGACCTTCAGCGCCGCAGCGAGCAGCACAGCGCACTCGATCAGTTCCAGCAACGCACCCGCCGTATCGCCGGTCGTGCCGCCAAGGCGCTGCAGTATCATCCGGCGCAGCCAGAGGAAGACACCCGCTACCGCCACCATCACCCAGAAACCGCCGAGCAGCAGGCCAAGCAACGCGGTCATGGCCAGCACGACCGTGGCGCTGGAGCGCGGCAGATGAGTCTTCAGTGCATCGCCGAGCCCGCCGGGTCGCACGTAGGGCGTGCAGAGAAACAGTGCCAGAAGCGCCCCTCGCCCCAGCACCGGCGCCAGCAGCAATACGAGGTGATCACCCTGTTCGAGCAGCGCCAGCAAGGCGGTGAACTTGAGCAGCAGCAGCAATGCCAGCACCACTACGGCGATCGGGCCGCTACGCGGATCCTTCATGATCGCCAGGGTACGCTCGCGATCACCGAAACCGCCCATCCAGGCATCGGCGCTGTCGGCCAGGCCATCGAGGTGCAAGGCACCGGTCAGGCCCACCCACAGAGTCAGCAACAAGGCCGCCTGCAATGGCACCGGCGCACCGTCGAGAAGATGAGCGGAAACGATCAAAAACCCACCGATCACCACGCCTACCACTGGGTAGAACAGCAGCGAACGGCCCATCTGCTGCGGCGTGGGCATGCCCGCCAGGCGCACCGGCAAACGGGTGAGAAATTGCAGGGCGATCCACAATGGCGTCATGGTAGCTCCCGCAACCCGTGCCCATCGAACTGCAGGTGCACGCGCTGGCCGTGGGCCACGCTGACCTGCAGCAGTTGCTCGCGCGGTAAGCCCCGCGCCCTGGCCAGCAACAGGCGCATCACGCCGCCATGGGTGACCACCAGCAGTTGTCGTTCACGATACTCGGCGTGCAATCGTTGCAGCGCATCCAATACCCGCGTTTCGAAAGCCGGCAGTGGCTCGCCGCCCGGTGGCGTGAAAGCGTAGGGATCGGCCCAGAAGCGGCCAAGATCATCCGCATCGGTTTCCATCAGTTGCGCGGCCGTGCGCCCTTCCCACTCGCCGAAATGCAGTTCCTGCAGACCCGGTTCGAATTGCAGCGGCAGGTCGCGGGCAGCCGCCAGCTCCTCGGCAAACCGCGCACAGCGCTGCAGCGGCGAGCTGACCAGCGCATCCCAGTGTTCATCGGCCTGCACGGCCGCGCGCAGCTGCGCCCAGCCTGCCTCGGTCAGGGCATCGTCGAGGCTGCCACGCAGGCCACCGCCCTGCTCGGTCTCGCCGTGGCGCAGCAGATGCAGGATCACGCCGGGCGATCCGCAACCGCCGCTTCGGCGAAGGTGGCCATGCCGTTATGCAGCGCACAGGCCAGGCGCAGCATCGGCACCACCAGCGCCGCGCCGCTGCCCTCGCCCAGGCGCAGCCCGAGGCTGACGATCGGCGTGGCCTGCAACGCAGCGAGCACCCGCTGATGGCCAGGCTCGGCGCTCTGGTGGGAGAACAGCAGCCAGTCGCGGCAGGCCGGGTTCAGGCGCACCGCCAGCAAAGCCGCTACGCTGCAGATGAAACCATCGACCAGCGCCACCACGCCCTGCTGGGCGCAGGCCAGGAAGGCGCCGGTCAGTGCAGCGATCTCGAAACCGCCGAGGCAGCGCAGCGCCTCGATGGGCTGATTGGCGGCGCCCTGATGCAGCTTCAGGGCCGTTTCGATCACCTGCGCCTTGTGGGCAACGCCGGCCGCCGCCAGGCCGGTACCAGGCCCAACCAGCTCACCGACCGGGCAATCGAGCAGCAGGCAGGCCAGCGCCGTGGCGGCGGTGGTATTGCCGATGCCCATTTCGCCGCCGATGAACAGTTCATGGCGTTGTTCGGCAGCACGAATCACGCTGTCGCGCCCGGCCTGCATGGCGATCAGCACCTGGGCCGGGGTCATCGCCGCCTCGCGCATCAGGTTGGCGGTACCCGCGCCGACTTGCAGATGGCGCACGCCGGGCAACGGTTCGAGCGGCTCGGCGGTGCCCAGATCGGTCACTTCCAGGGCAGCGCCCAACTCGCGGGCCAGCACACTGATCGCCGCGCCGCCGGCAACGAAGTTGCGCAGCATCTGCCCGGTCACCGCCTGCGGGTAGGCAGAGACACCCTCGGCCACCACCCCATGGTCGCCAGCGAAGATGGCGATCCACACCTTGTCGACCAGCGGCCGCTCGCGGCCCTGCAGCGCCGCCAGGTGCACAGCCAGGCGCTCCAGTTCACCAAGCGAGCCGGCCGGTTTGGTCAGTTGGGCCTGGCGAGCCGCGGCCTTGTCGCGCGCCACCGGGTCCAGCGGCTGCGTGGGGTTGAGCCACCAGTCGAGGGTCATAACGGGTCTCCCTTGAGAATCATCGGCAAGCCGGCAACGGTGAACACCACGCGCTCGCAGCGCTCGGCAACGGCCTGGTGCAGCAAACCGGCGGCATCCACATAACGGCGGGTCAGCTCGCCCATCGGCACCACACCAAGTCCGGTTTCGTTGCTGACCAGAATCACCCGGCCAGGCAAGGTTTTCAGGCTCGCCAGCAGTGCGTCGCACTCGCGGTCGAGATGCGCCTCGTCGCCCAGCATCAGCAGGTTGGTCAGCCACAGGGTCAGGCAGTCGACCAGCAGGCAACGCCCGGGCGAAGCCTGCTCTTCGAGCACTCTCGCCAGCGCCAGAGGCTCCTCGACCAGCCCCCACTCGACCGGGCGGCGGTCACGGTGCGAACGGATGCGGCTGTTCATCTCACCGTCGAGCGGTTGGCTGGTGGCGATATACACGACCTCCAGCCCGGACTCGGCAGCCAGGCGTTCGGCCAGGCGACTCTTGCCCGAGCGGGCGCCACCAAGAATCAGCTCACGCATCTAGTGCGCCTCCTTGGTCAGACCACAGAGCGCACGCAAGGCGGCCGTATCCAGATGATTTTCGACCAGATCGGCCAGGCGCTCGATGTCGCGCTCGCGCAGCGCGTGGTAATCCACGGTCTGCACGTCACGCAGCCCGGCCCAATGCAGCAGCGCGCTGCACGCCGCCGAGGACTCGAACAGCCCGTGCAGGTAGGTGCCCATTACCTGGCCATCTTCGCTCAGCGCGCCATCGCTGCGGCCATCATCGAGCCAGACGGCGGCGCGCTGCAGGCCGGCGCCGGCAGTCACCCCGGCATGGATTTCGTAGCCACTGATGGCGGCATCGCCCAGGCACAGCCGGCCACTGACGTTGCGCAACTGCTTATGCGGCTCCAGCACGGTATCGATGTGCAGCAGGCCGAAGCCGTCGCTGCCACCCGCCGGCCCTTCCAGCCCTTGCGGATCCTCGACCCGACGCCCGAGCATCTGCAAGCCGCCGCAGATGCCCAGCAGCTTGCCGCCATAGCGCAGGTGCCGGTCGATGGCCGCCGCCCAGCCGCCGCTGCGCAGGAAGGCGAGATCGGCGCGCACGCTCTTGGAGCCGGGCAGGATGATCAGGTCGGCCGGCGGGATGGCTTCGCCGGGGCCGACGAAGGTCAGCTCGACCTGGGGGTGCAGGCGCAGCGGGTCGAAATCGGTGTGGTTGCTGATCCGCGGCAACACCGGCACCACCACCTTGAGCACCTGATCGGCCTTGCTCACCTGACGCCGGTCGATGGCGTCCTCGGCCTCCAGGTGGAAATCCATCAGGTACGGCAGCACGCCCAGCACCGGTTTGCCGGTGCGCTGCTCGAGCCAGTCCAGCCCTGGTTTGAGCAAGGCGATATCACCGCGAAACCGGTTGATCACGAAGCCCTTGAGGCGCGCCTGCTCACTCGGCGACAGCAGCTCCAGGGTGCCGACCAGATGGGCGAACACGCCGCCCTTGTCGATATCGGCGATCAGGATCACCGGACAGTCGACCGCTTCGGCGAAGCCCATGTTGGCGATATCGTTGGCGCGCAGGTTGATTTCGGCCGGCGAGCCGGCGCCCTCGACCATCACCACCTGGTGGTTCGCCCGCAGGCGAGCATGGGACGCCAGCACCGCTTCACGGGCGACGCGCTTGTAGTCGTGATAGGCCACGGCATTCATGTTGCCGACGGCCTGGCCATGGATGATCACCTGGGCACCGGTGTCGCTGTTGGGCTTAAGCAGCACCGGGTTCATGTCGGTGTGCGCCGGCAGGCCGCAGGCCTGGGCCTGTACCGCCTGGGCCCGGCCGATCTCGCCACCGTCGGCGGTCACCGCGCTGTTGAGCGCCATGTTCTGCGGTTTGAACGGCGCCACGCTGACGCCCTGGCGCTGCAACCATCGGCACAGAGCGGTCACCAGCGTGCTCTTGCCCGCATCCGAGGTGGTGCCCTGCACCATCAGCGTGGCGCCGGCTTGCAAATGATTCATCGCGCCTCCTCGGCGAATACCTTCAGCGCCGCGGCCAGGCGCTGCCAGCCGGTCTCATCGGGCGGCAGGCCGAAACGAATGCTGGCCGGGCGCTCGAAAAGCCGGGTGAGGATGCCGTTGCAGGCCAGAAACTCATGCAGCAGCGCTGCGTGCTCGCTGGCCAACCACTGGAACATCGCGCAGCCGCCGGTGGGCGTCAGACCATGCTCACGGAGCAAGCCAGCCAGACGCTGGCCATCGCTTATCAGGCGCTGACGCTGAAACTGCTGAGCTCCTTTATCCTCAAGCATTCGAGTCGCCAACCAGCGGGTGGGGCCGCTGATCGTCCAGGGCCCGAGTATTTCCTCCAACTCATCGAGCAGCGTGCGCTCGGCCAGCACGAAGCCCAGACGGGCACCGGCCATGCCGAAGAACTTGCCGAACGAGCGCAGCACGATCAGCCCTGGCAATTGCGCATGGGCCGCCAGGCTCTGCTCCGGGGTGCAGTCGATAAAGGCTTCATCGACGATCAGCCAACCGCCCCGCTCGGCCAGGCGTGCATGCCAGGCATACAGCTGCTCGGGGGAAAAGCGCCGACCGGTAGGGTTGTTGGGGTTGACCAGCAAGAGCACGTCGAGCCGTTCCAAGGCCCGGTTGACGCCGGCCTCGCTGAGCTCCAGCACCCGATGCCCTTCGCGCTGCCAGGCCGCCGCATGCTCGGCGTAGGCCGGCGAGACGATGCCGACCCGTGCCTCGCGGCGCAGCCGCGGCAGGCACTGGATCGCCGCCTGGGAGCCGGCCACCGGCAGCAGCTCGGCAGCGCCGTAATAGGCGCAGGCGGCGGCTTCCAGGCCGTCATCCTGCTCCGGCAGGCGATTCCAGACCTGCGCAGGTATTTCCACCATCGGCAGGCCGTAGGGCGCCACACCGGTGGAAAGGTCCAGCCAGTCGCTCAGGGGAATACCGTGGCGAAGCGCCGCCTTGCGCAACCGTCCGCCGTGCTCAAGCAATGCACACCTCCACGATCAGCATCAGCAGCAGCCAGAGCAGCACGCCGCCCCACACCAGGTTCATCGCCCGCTCGATATCCCGCGCCCGTGGCGGTGGGCCTTCGCCCAGCTCGGGGCGCTGGTGCAGTTCACCGTGATAGACCGCCGCGCCGCCAAGGCTGATGCCCAGCGCGCCCGCGCCCGCGGCCATCACCGGCCCGGCGTTGGGGCTGTCCCATTGTGGCGCCTGGCGCTGCCAGCAACGCATCGCCAGGGCACTGCGACCGAGTACGGCATAGGTCAACGCGACCAGCCGGGCCGGCACGTAATTGAGCAGGTCATCGATCTTCGCGGCGGCCCAGCCGAAGCGCTCGAAACGCTCGTTGCGGTAGCCCCACATGGCGTCCAGGGTGTTGCTCAGGCGATAGAGCACCACGCCCGGCGCCCCGGCGACGAGAAACCAGAACAGCGCGGCGAACACTGCATCGCTGCCGTTCTCCAACACCGACTCGGTACCCGCACGGGCCACGCCAGTGGCGTCCAGATCCTCGGTACGCCGGCTGACCATGTAGCCAACTCGTTGGCGAGCCACCGGCAGATCGCCGAGGCGCAGCGCCTGGGCTACCGGCTGGGCGTGCTGATCGAGGCTGCGCAGCCCCAGGGCGGCGTAGAGGGCGACGATCTGCACCAGCCAGCCGATCCACGGCAGTTGCACCAGCAGCACGGTAAGCAGCGTCAACGGCAGCACCGCCAGGCACCAGGCGCTCACGCCATGGCTGCGCCAGCCGCCACCGGACGGGTTGAAGCGCTGCTCCAGGCGGTTGGCCAGCTTGCCGAAGCCCACCAGCGGGTGCCAGCGCTTCGGCTCGCCGAGGGCGGCATCCAGGGCTACGCCCGCGACAGCGCTGAGGATCAGGCTCATGGACGGCTCTCGTTATTCATGGTGATCCCAGCGATCCTCGAACAGCAGCTCGTGCAGCGGCCGTACCTGCGCCCAACCTTCCTGGGCCAGCATCGGCGCCGGGTAAAAGGCCTGCACCGGTCCCAGACAGAGCACCGCGACCGGCTTGCTGCCCGGCGGCATGCCCAGCAGCTCGGCCAGAGCGACGGGGTCGAACAGCGACACCCAGCCCATGCCCAGGCCTTCGGCGCGGGCCGCCAGCCACAGGTTCTGAATCGCGCAGGACAGCGACGCCATGTCCATTTCCGGCAAGGTGCGCCGGCCGAACACGTGGGCCTCGCGGCCTTCCATCAAGGCCGCCACCAGCACTTCGGCGCAGTCGCGAACGCCCTCGACCTTCAGGCGCATGAACTCGTCCGAACGTTCGCCCAGTGCCTCCGCAGTCAGCTGGCGTTCGCGCTCGACCAACTGGTAGATGTCTTCACGCAGCGCCGGCCGGGTGATGCGGATGAAACGCCACGGCTGCATCAGGCCGACGCTGGGCGCCTGGTGCGCCGCTTCGAGCAGACGGGCGAGCAACTCGGGCGCGACCTCGCCACCGCTGAAATGGCGCATGTCGCGGCGCTCGGCGATGGCGCGGTAGACCGCGGCGCGCTCCTCGGCGCTGAAGGCGTGCGCGCTCATGGACGAAACAACGCCGCAGCGGCTGGCGGATTGGAAGGCAGGTAGAAATGGATATAGGACGCAGTCAGGCGGTCTAGCCGGAACACCGCCTCGCTGACCGGCTTGTCGTTCGGGCAGTCTCCGCGGGCCAGGGGCTGCAGCGCAGAGTCCAGGCGCGAGTGGTGATAACTGTGCCCGCGTAAAACCCCCTCGGGCAGTTCAACGCTTTGCAGGGCCAGGGCGACCAGGCGCTTCTGCATCTGCGCAGAGCCAGGCAGCAGGCCGGCCAGTTCGGCGCGCTCGCCAGCGACATCGCTCAGCGACTCGAGCAAATACAGCATGCCGCCACACTCGGCGAGCAGCGGCTTGCCGGCCTGCTGATGGGCCTTGATGGCGTCGATCATCGGCCGATTGGCGGCCAGCGCCTGCAGATGCAACTCCGGGTAGCCGCCCGGCAGGTAGAGGCTGTCCACGTCGGGCAGTGCCTTGTCGGCCAGCGGGCTGAAGAACGTCAGCGTCGCACCCATCTGCTCGAGCAGGTCGAGATTGGCCTGGTAGATGAACGCGAAAGAAGCATCAAGTGCCACGCCGATGCTCACGCCAGCGAGCAGCGGCGCCAGCGGTTCGGTCGAGGGCGCGGCGAAGGTCACCGGCGGTGGCAGCGTGATCGTCGCCGTCTGCTCCAGGGCATCGGCCGCGGTATCCAGGCGCGTATCGAGGTCGGCGAGTTCACCAGCCTGCACCAGGCCGAGGTGCCGACTGGGCAGCTCGATGGCCGCACTGCGCGGCAGCGAGCCGTACCAGCGGATCGAAGCTGGCAGGCTGTCACGGATCAGGTCGTTATGGCGACCCGGATTGACCCGGTTGCCGAGCACGCCGGAGAACGGCAGGTCAGGCTGGTAGCTGGCCAGGCCGACGGCCAGGGCGCCGAAGGTCTGGGCCATGGCCGAGCCATCGATCACACCGAGCACCGGCACACCGAAACGACGCGCCAGATCCGCCGCCGACGGCGAGCCGTCGAACAGCCCCATCACGCCCTCGATCAGAATCAGATCGGCCTCACCAGCGGCTTCCCAGAGTAGGCGACGGCTCTCGGTCTCGCCGACCATCCACAGGTCCAGCTGATAGACCGGGTTGCCGCTGGCACGGGACAGAATCATCGGGTCGAGAAAGTCCGGCCCACACTTGAACACCCGCACCCGCTTGCCTTGCCGGGTATGCAGACGCGCCAGGGCAGCGGTGACGGTGGTCTTGCCCTGCCCCGAAGCGGGCGCGGCGATCACCAGAGCCGGGCACTGACGCGGCTCAAGCTCGAGGGCAAGGGATTCAGAGGGATTCAAAATTCCACGCCCTTCTGCGCCTTTACACCGGCCTTGAAGGCATGTTTGACGAGGGTCATTTCGGTCACCGTATCGGCCGCTTCGAGCAGGGCCGACGGTGCGCCACGACCGGTCACGACAACGTGCTGCAGTTCGGGGCGCGACTCGATATCGCGAAGCACCACATCCACGTCCAGGTAGCCGTGCTTGAGGGCGATGTTCAGCTCGTCTAGCACCACCAGGGCGATCTGCGGATCGTTCAACAGTTGCCTGGCAACATCCCAGGCCAGGCGTGCCTTCTCGATATCGCGCTGGCGATCCTGGGTATCCCAGGTGTAGCCCTCGCCCATCACGTGGTAGCTGACTTCATCGGGAAAGCGCCGGAAGAAGTGCTCTTCGCCGGTGGCCATGCCGCCCTTGATGAATTGCACCACGCCGACCTTGAGGCCATGGCCCAGGGCGCGGGCGACCATGCCGAAGGCCGAGCTGCTCTTCCCCTTGCCGTTACCGCTGTGCACCAGCAGCAAGCCATATTCATCCTGGGCCTGGGCGATCTTTTCGTCCATCAGCGCCTTTTTCCGCGCCATGCGGGCGTTGTGGCGCGCGTCGCGCTCGGCCGACTCGCGGCTTGGGGAAGGGGTCGATTCGCTCATGGGATCTCCTCGGCGCCAGAACGCTTGCGCCGATACATGCACAAGCAGGCATTCGATAAAAACGATCACGCAGGAGTAGGCAGGGGCAGGCTCTGAGGCCACGCACCGGCCGCGCCCACCGCGCAACCTAAGGAAAAAGCACCAGGCCGGTCTCCGGGCTCACGAGCTGCCGCGCTCGAGAAGCACGACGAGCCACGCCGCCTTCCCGCATCGAAGATACAGTGGCCAGAAGCATGGTTGGACTCGTTTACCGTTGCGGGGGCAGCGTCGGCATTGCTCGTTTGCAGGCAGCGCACCGACTTCCCAGTTTCACCCCTGACCGAAGCCAGGGACACCTGAAGCAGGCCGCAAAGGGTAAGGACTGACGGCATAAGCGTCAATCAAAGAGTCTGCCAGCCCCGCGCATACTCAGAACGGCTGATTACCGAGTCAGGGATGACTGGCCAGCTCGACCGGAAAGACCCGCTTGGCTTCAATGTAGGTTCGCTGCCAGTAGGTGTTGCCAAGACTGTCCAGACGCACCGTGCCACCGGTCGACGGCGCATGCACGAAACGTCCTTCACCGACGTAGATACCAGCATGGCTGACCTGGCGGCCGCCATTGGTGGCGAAGAACACCAGATCGCCGCTGCGCAGGGAATCACGGCCCACCGTAGGCGCGCGCATGCTGATCAGCTCGCGGGTCGAGCGCGGCAGCTTTATGCCCGCCGCATCGCGGTACACGTAGCCGATCAGGCCGCTGCAATCGAAACCGCCATCAGGTGTGTTGCCGCCGTAGCGGTAGGGGGTGCCCACCAAACCCAGGGCGCGAAACAGGACATCGTCCGCGCCACCCTGATAGGCACCAGGCGCAGGCATGACGACAACGGGTTGCGGAGCAGGTGCTGGAGCTCGACTGGAACAGGCACTGAGCAGTGCTGCAAGCAGGAGGAAGGCGATGCGGATGGTGGCAGTCATGGACGGACGATCCTGGAGCCTGAATGCGCCCTACTCTGCCGCGTTCGCAACTGCAGTGCAAGCTTTAGCTTTGCACTGCATTCGCTTGAAAACATTCAAATTGTTGCCCAACCAACTTGGCTGGGCTGCAATCGATCAATGTTGCGAGGCCAGATGCTCGACCGGCGCCAGAGCGAGAACACGCTTGGCTTCGATGAAAGTACGCTTCCAATAGCCGTCATCCAGGCTGTCGATGCGCACGCCACCGCTGCGGCGGCTGGAGGAATGGATGAACTGATCATCACCCAGATAGATGCCGGCATGGCTGACGCGACCACGCCCAGCGGTGCTGAAGAACACCAGATCACCCGGCTTCAGCGCCTTGCGATCGACCAGCGGCGCATCGATGTTGATCATGTCGCGAGTCGAGCGCGGCAGCTCCATGCCCAGCTCCTCGCGGAACAGGTAACCGATGAAACCGCTGCAATCGAAACCGGTTTTCACCGAGGTGCCACCGAAACGATAGCGCGTGCCGATCAGGGAAATGCCCTTTTCCAGAACGCTGTCCGCCAGTTGCGGCAACTCGTAGGGTGCATGGCTGGAGAAATCGGCAATGGCATCGTCTTCGCTGGCGTCATTTTGCTCGACGGCAGGCGCAACTACCACCGGCCTGGCAGGCAGTGAAGCCTGGGCCTGGGGCGTGTCGATCTGAGATTGCGTTGTATGGTTAGCGCAGGCGGCGAGAACCATTGTGAGTGCGAGAGGCACGAGGGGTGCGAAGCGTTTGCGCATGGGCACGACCGTGGCATGAAAATTGATCAGCCGCGACTATGCCCACTAACAGGATCATTTGCAAATATTATGATCAGTAATGTGACCTAGTAGTTCCGGAAAAACATCTAAGGCCCGTTGTTCCAGCCGGAAATCCACCAGATGGCTGATCTCGGTGCGCGATAAAGTCACCTCCACCGTCACCCCGCCAGAGCGTCGAGCCTGCATCACCGGCTCGGCTATATAGGGGAAACTGGCGCTGGTACCGACGCTGATCACCAGATCGAAACCCAGCCGCAACTGCCCATATAGACGCTCCACGGCCTCTGGCGGCAGCCGCTCACCGAACAACACCACAGGCGGACGCAACACACCGCCGCACTCGGTACACAGTGGCGGCAAAGTCCGTAGCAGATGCTCGCCCAACCGCTCGTCGGTTTGCCGACAAACCTGGCAGTACAGCGGCGCCAGTTCACCGTGAATCTCGATCAGCCGATCATCCGGACTGCCTGCCAGGCGATGGTAGCCATCGATATTCTGTGTGAGCACCCAGCACTCAGATTTCAGTGCCTGCAGCTCGGCTATCGCCCGATGCGCCGCATTCGGCTGGGCACCCAGGCAGGCGCTACCAAGCTGCGCCAGGTACTTCCAGCAAAGCGCCGGATCGCGGCGCAGCATATCCCCGGACATTGCAATCTCGATCGGTACGCCGTCATCGGTGTGGTCGTTATAGAGCCCGCCGATCCCGCGGTAGGTCGGCAACCCCGAATCAGCGGAAATCCCCGCCCCAGTGATGATCAGGATTCGTTGCGCCTCGATGACCGCCGATGCCAGGCGCTGCAACTGCGCACTCATCAATGATTGACCGTGTGCGCCAGCATCACCGAAAGCTGGCACATCGGCCTGCCACTTTCTGCATGCCACTGATTGAAGGCCGCCTGCACAGCCGCACGGTCGCGCTGGCTGCTGGGCACCTTGTCGATGATCTTCTGGGCCTTGAGGGCGGCGACCATATCGTCGCTGGGGATGAAGGTGTCCTTGCCGACCATACGCAGAAAGCGCGGCGCGGAAAGCCCACCCAGCTGAGTACCCTGCTTGGCCAGCCAGTTCCAGAGACCGACGATATCGGTCACCGGCCAATCGGCGATCAGCGCGCCAAATGCGAAACCTGGCTTCGGCGTGCTGGCCTTAACGGCAGCGGCAGGCCCACTCAGCGCACCGCGCTCCACATCGAGGATGAATTGGGCGTTACGCGGCACGCTCTTGAGCTTACCCAAGTGGCGAATCAGCCGGGCATCCTGCATCAGCCGCTCCAGGCGCTCGCCGCCCACCAGCACGACCTTTTCCGGATCGAAGCCGAAGAACACTTCCTCGAAGGCCGGCCATTTGGCGTCGACCAGGCTGTGCTTGAGGCCAGCGCGGAAGATGCGCAGGCTCATGATCGACAGGTAGCGATCATTGCCCAGCGCACGCAGCTTCTTGTCCGAGACCGGCTGCGGCAGGCGCGCCTCGAGTGCCTCGAGCGAGCCGAAGCGGTTCACGCAGTATTCATGCAGCCATCGATAATCATGCATCGCTTGGAGTCAGACCTCGAAATTACAGGTTCATCACGTTCAGAAAGCGCGGCGTGGCCTGCTCGTCGATCTTCAGGCTGGTGAAATCGAACAGGTTACGGTCCGCCAGCTGCGACGGCACCACGTTCTGCAAGGCGCGAAACATGATCTCGGTACGCCCCGGCGACTTGCGCTCCCACTCCTGCAACATGTCCTTGACCACCTGGCGCTGCAGATTCTCCTGAGAACCGCACAGGTTGCAGGGAATGATCGGAAACTGCTTGAGGGTGCTGTAGGCCTCGATATCGGCCTCACTGCAGTAGGCCAGCGGGCGGATCACCACATTGCGGCCGTCGTCGGCGCGCAGCTTGGGCGGCATGGCCTTGAGGGTGCCGCCGTAGAACATATTCAGGAAGAAGGTCTCGAGAATGTCGTCGCGGTGGTGCCCCAGGGCCATCTTGGTCGCACCGATCTCATCGGCGAAGGTGTACAGCGTGCCGCGGCGCAGGCGCGAGCACAGCGAGCAGGTGGTCTTGCCTTCCGGGATCTTTTCCTTGACCACCGAGTAGGTGTCCTTCTCGACGATGTGGTACGCCACGCCGATGGACTCCAGGTAGGCCGGCAGCACGTGCTCGGGAAAGCCCGGCTGCTTCTGGTCCATGTTCACGGCGACGATCTCGAAGTTGATCGGCGCGACCTTCTGCAGGTACAGCAGGATGTCGAGCATGGTGTAGCTGTCCTTGCCACCGGACAGGCAGACCATGACCTTGTCGCCCTCCTCGATCATGTTGAAGTCGGCGATGGCCTCGCCGGCCTGACGACGCAGGCGTTTTTGCAGCTTGTTCTGATTGACCGAGAGGGTGCCCATGGCGCGCAAGAATCCGCTATAAGTACTGAAGCCGCGCATTTTACCCAGAAAACGAGGCGCACCCCAGCCACAAAACGGCTAACTGTCGGCGCGCCGGCGAAACCCGCCCGCCACGCGCCCAATCGTCGATCAAGGAACGCCGATGAACGAAGAATCCGTCCCCAGCGGCAGGCTGCTCGACTTGCTGGAGGCTGCACCCGAAGGGCTCTCCGAATACGAACTGCTGCTGCGCCTGAGCCGCTGGCAGGGCCGCGACGAGCGCCTGCCCAGCGACACCCTGGAACTGTTTCGCAGCCACTTTCTGCTCTTCCACACGCTGTATCGGCTGCGCGACGAGCTACATGCCGCGGGCCGCGCGTCATTGGAGATAAGCCCGTTATGCATACGCTTGATGCCTTATCAGGCGGCAGAGAGCGCCTTGAGCGAACAGGAACCACTGCGCGAGTACTACCTCGATCTCGCCCACTTGCGTGACACCGGCGCTGAGGATGTCGAGCAGATGCTAGGCGCCTTCTGGGTACGCCTGCATGGCGCACAGGATCGGCAACAGGCGCTGGCCGCGCTGGAGTTCGACGAACTGGCTGGCGAACTGGACCTGGGCACCATTCGCCAACGTTACCGGCAACTGGTCAGCCTTCATCACCCTGACCGGGGCGGCTGCACGCAGCGCCTGCAGCGAATCAATAGCGCCATGGAAACGCTGCAGCGCTACTACCGCTGAGAGCCTGTTCATAATCTTTCAGCCAAGGCTCGTCTATTTTTGTAGCTAAGGGGCGAGAGCGATCATCAGCGCAGTATCTGTGGGAGCGGGCCATGCCCACGATTTTTCGCGCGCATGGCGCACTCCCACAGTGGATCTGCGAACGGCTGAATCCGCCCCTTATAGTTGCCGCTTCGAGCGCACAAGATCTTGAAAAGCCCCTGAAGCCACCGCTCGGCTACTGGCCCTGCGGCGGACGGCGATCTGCGGCATAATCGCGCCAGTCACCTGCTCCGAAGCCGTCATGTCCGATCAGATCCACGCCCGTGTCGAAGCCTGCTACCAGCAGGCGGAAACCTTCTTCAAGCGGCGCTTCCCGCGCCCACTGGTGAGTTTCAAGCTGCGCGGGCAGAAGGCCGGTGTGGCGCATCTCACCGAAAACAAGCTGCGTTTCAATACGCAGTTGTACCGCGAGAATCAGGAAGACTTCCTGCGCCAGACCGTCGCCCACGAGGTGGCTCATCTGATCGCCCATCAGCTGTTCGGCCTGGGCATCCAGCCCCACGGCGAGGAATGGCAGCTGATCATGCGTGGCGTCTACGAACTGCCACCCCACCGCTGTCACACCTATGAAGTGAAACGCCGCCAGGTCAGCCGGTTCATCTACCGCTGCCAGTGCCCGCAGGGCGAATTTCCATTCTCCGCCCAGCGCCATGCCCTGGTGGCCAAGGGGCGGCGCTACTTCTGCCGGCGCTGCAAGATCACCCTGCAATTCACCGGCGAGCAGCGCGTCGAATAGCCTCAGCCCTGCAGGCGCTGAAAGGCGCGCAGCAGCGCCTGGCTGAGGTCGACACTGGAGAACTTGGTGAGCACGTCATTGGCCCCTACCGAACGGGCCTTCTCGGTGTTCATGGTGCTGTCCAGCGAGGTGTGCAGCAGCACGTAGGTGTCGGCCAGCACGTTGTCTTTACGGATTTGCTGAACCAGGGCGTAGCCGTCCATTTCCGGCATTTCGATATCCGAGACTAGCACTTCGACGGGCCGCCCCTCCTCACGGGCGGTTTTAAGTACCTCCAGGGCACTGGCTGCGCTGCGCACGGCCTCGCAATCAAGGTCCAGCTTGCGCAGGGTCATCAGGGTCTGCTGAATCGCCACCTGAGAGTCATCCACCACCAGCACGCGCCGCCCCTGCAAAAGCTGCCGCTCGGCTGGGGTGAGCAATTCTTCACTAACTTCTTCCAGCGGCGCCGGAGCAATTTCATGCAGCACCTTCTCGATATCGAGAATCTGCACGATGGTGCCGTCGATCTGCGTCACCCCGGTGATGAAGGCACGTGCACCGGCACCCGAGGGTGGCGGACGCACATCGCGGGTCGAGCACTGCACGATGCGCTCGACACTGTGCACGTGCAGGCCCTGCCGCGAGCGGCTCAGCTCGGTGACGATCAGGCAACCGTCGCCATCGTCGCTACCGCCCCGCTCGCCAATCGCTCGGGCCAGGTCGATGACCGTCAGCGCCGAGCCGCGCAAGGTAGCGACGCCACGCACATGGGGGTGGCGGCTGGGCATCTTGGTCAGGGCGGGACAGGGAATGATCTCGTTGACCTTGAGCAGGTTGATGCCCAACAGGCGACCGTTGTGCAAACGAAACAGCAGCAGCGACAGCGCGTCGCCGAGCACCATGTTCATACCCGTAATTCCCCATGCGAAAAAACTGAAAAAGTGGCCTGACTGCCAAGCGTCGGGCTCATTGCTCTATATATGGCAGCTGTCACTGAAGGAACGCGGCGACCTGCGACGCCTCGAACGGCCAGTGCAACTCGGCGCCCGTGTCCGTGCGGCGCAGCACTGGAATGAGCAGCGCATAGCGTTCCATCAACCGGGGCTCGTCGGCGATATCCAGCAACTCGACCAACAGGCCGTTTTCCACGAACGGCATCAAGACCGCCTCGGCGTAGTCACACAGGTGACAGCCGAGGGTGCCGAGCAGCTGGCATTCGGGAAGCATGATCGAGGCAACCTGCGAGGTGACAAGAACCGCAGTTTAGCACTTTGCCATGCCAGCTCAGGCCTTATCGTTGCCCTCACCCGCTTGCGGCGTCAGCGGCGAACTCAGTAGACCCTGCAGGCCATCGAGCAGACGACCATTGACCTGCTCGGCCTTCTCCAACCGGCCGCTATCGAAGCGCTCGTCCAGCGAGAAGCCGCCCTTGAGAAGATCCTGCAGCAATCCCTTGCCATCGCTGACCCAGGCATCAGCCGTACGCAATGCATCGAGCAGGCCCTGGGCGTAATCGGTCAACGCACCGTTTGTTGCACTGGCTGGCTGTCCGCCCTGATTGGAGACCGAGCCGTACGTGTCGGTCGCCTGGCGCACGCTGGTCTGGGTCAGGCGCAGCGACATGGAGGCCAACTGAGAGCTGTCCATATCCAGCGCCATGGCACGGTCGAAGGCCCCGGCCATGTCGCCGGAATAGAAGGAGTTCGACAGATCCTGCACCTGGCTGAAGAGTTTGCCGAGCGCGGCCTTTTCCTCATCGTCCAACTCGCCCTCTACCTCCACCTGCCAACCGCCGATCTGCAGACTGCCAGACTGGCTATTCGTGCCCTCGCTACGCGACCAGGCCGCCGATGCCTGGGCCACCGATACGCGCAGGCGATCACCATCGCGGGTGGTGATATTGAGTTCGAAACTTTCCGCCACCGCGGCGAAGCGGTCGCTGGACGTGGGCGTCACACCGCTGTTTCCACCCGTGCTCGGCGCAGAACCGTACAGTTTGTCGAGGCCGGCGAAGCCCTGCTGGATGC
>Ga0209370_1001182_pt1 | contig 24680 bp, 34 predicted proteins | sample AgamicAtPrz_FD_187164 | JGI IMG/M metagenome (GOLD analysis project Ga0209370, IMG submission 187164) | Agave microbial communities from Guanajuato, Mexico - At.P.rz (SPAdes) (version 2) | ecosystem: Host-associated > Plants > Phyllosphere > Phylloplane/Leaf | place: Guanajuato, Mexico... | reverse complement strand
CTTCCACACGCGATACTTCACTTCCACGTTTTCAGGCGTATAGACCACGATCGGCAACTTGCTGTTGTAGCGCAGCAGGCTGTTATCGCCCAGATACGCGGTGACAAATTTCTTCTCTTTCTTGCCGTCCGGGCAGGCCATCATGGTGGAAACCGGCGACGTCACTTTGTCGAAAACATAGTAGTCGTAACCCCAGCCTTCCAGGGTTTTGCTTTCCAGCTGACCGCCCAGACGGTGCTGGTTGCAGTCTACTTCCAGCGTCTTGCCGATTAATAGCTCGACTTTAAAGTTCGCTTCTTCCTGCTGCGCCGGTAACTGAATTACCTGACGCTTCATCCCTTTTTCCGCTTGCGGATACGGCGCGACTTTCTCAAGCGGCTGTTCACTTTGCGTGTTGCTGGCGAAAGCCCCGGTGCTGACACAGGCGGCGATAAGAGCGATAGCAAATTTAGGTGCGTTTTTCACAGTCATTCCTTTAAGTCAAAACGATCCTGCCGAGATTAACATAACCACCATGAATGACTGGAGTGATTTACTTATATTTTCATTGTTAGCAGTGTAATAAACTGTATTTTTGCATTAAAAATGGTTTTTAATGCTGTTGTGGAGTCGGTGGGGAGATCGTGTTATTTTAAGCGTCAGATAATGTTATTCATCTGTAAAGGGAAGAGAGATGGTTCGCGCAAAACTGAAAACACCTGAAGGCCGTAAGTTCCTGCTGGCGCTGCTGGTTGTGTTTATGATTGCCGCTGCATGCGTTGGACGGGCAACCATTGTTGGCGTCATTGAACAGTACAACATTCCCCTCTCTGCATGGACGACCAGCATGTACGTTCTGCAATCGGCGATGATCTTTGTTTACAGCTTGGTGTTCACCGTTCTGCTTGCCATTCCGCTGGGTATTTTCTTCCTGGGCGGGCGCGATAAGCACTGATCCTTTATCGGCGAGAAGCAAGCCAGCCCTTCGGGCTGGCTTTTTTTATGTCTGATGATATTTATTCGCATTTCCAGGATATTCTGTTTCGAACGAGATTGTTCTACAGAAAGCAGGAGATGCCCGATGTTATCCCGGTTTGCAACGCTCAGCCGGATCCCGAAAGGAGTCTGGGTTGTGGGGGGAGTCAGTATGTTGATGGATATCTCCTCGGAGATCATTCACAGCCTGCTGCCATTGTTTATGGTCACAACGCTCGGTGCCAGCGTGATTTTCATCGGTCTTGTTGAAGGTTTAGCAGAAGCCACTGCGCTGTTTATTAAAGTCTTTTCCGGTGCAATCAGCGACTATCTCGGCAAGCGAAAAGGGCTGGCCGTGCTGGGATACGGGCTCGGCGCGCTGAGCAAACCGCTGTTCGCTATCGCCTCATCATCCGGCATGATTCTGGGGGCACGATTAATCGACCGGGTGGGGAAGGGCATCCGCGGCGCACCGCGGGACGCGCTGGTCGCTGACGTGACGCCGCCCGAACTGCGCGGTGCAGCGTTCGGTCTGCGTCAGTCTATGGATACCATCGGTGCATTTCTTGGCCCCTTGCTGGCCGTCGGGTTAATGCTGCTGTGGAACGACGATTTTCGCACCATATTCTGGATCGCCGTGATCCCCGGCGTACTCGCCGTAGCGTTACTTTTCTTCGGTCTTCGTGAACCGAAAACCCCTGTCGAACATAAGCGAACCAATCCGATTAAAAAAGAGAACCTGAAGCGGCTGGGCAAAGGCTGCTGGTGGGTAATTGGATTGGGGGCCGTCTTCACTCTGGCTCGCTTTAGTGAAGCGTTTCTGGTGCTTCGCGCGCAGCAGTCGGGCGTCCCGCTGGCGTTGATCCCCCTGGTGATGGTGGCCATGAACCTGCTCTATTTCCTTTCAGCGTATCCTTTTGGCAAGCTCTCAGACTCAATGAGCCACACCCGGCTGCTGCAGTGGGGGTTAGTGGTATTGATAGGTGCCGACGTTGTGCTGGCGCTAAGTTCCCATTGGGGCGGGATTATTATAGGTGTCGCGCTGTGGGGCTTGCACATGGGGATGACCCAGGGGCTGTTGGCCGCAATGATAGCGAAAACCGCACCAGCGGATTTACGCGGCACCGCCTACGGCATTTTCAGTATGGTCAGTGGCGTTGGCTTGCTTATTGCCAGCGTGGGGGCAGGAGCGATCTGGGAAACAGCAGGCGCAGAATATACGTTTTATGCTGGGGCGGTGATTTGTCTGGCTACGCTGGTTTACTTGCGTAAAACGCCGGACGAGCTGCAATAAAAAACCAGCCGGAAGGCTGGTTTAGAAAGTTTTTGGTCGGCACGAGAGGATTTGAACCTCCGACCCCCGACACCCCATGTCACTGCGGTAAAGCCACTGCAACCCGTGTAAATACTGGTGCTACGGCATGTTTGACTGTATATGCAAACAGTGCATTTTTCGCAAAATCCGCACTATATACATCAATGAGTTACGGGTAGGTTTTTCCCCATACATCACCCGGCTTTAAAGACAATTTCAGCATGAGGAACTTCTACCCATTCAACATGGTTCTGGGTATAAATTTTTGTCGATTTTGCATCACTATGGGCCATCCTTGCCTGCGGATCGATACCTTGTCTTTCGAAAATATGAGCCGCCAGCGCTCTAATCTCATGGAAAGTTGGTCTTTCTTTTATAGGTAATTCTGCCGCTACTCCTATCCGGTCCCGCAGCTCTGAAAATGCCCTGCTCAAATAATCAGGGGCCACCTGTGTTGGGTGGTTAACTTCCTTGCTTATGGGATTGCTTCTCTTTTCCAGAAGCCGATGAACAACATAAGGACTGGCGACATTGTCTCTGCTGTTGTCTATGATCTCTTTCAGGGCCCTGCCGATCGGAATTGCAACGTGTGAGGCCTCTTTGTGCTGCACTTTTTGCCGATGAATGTAAAGCGTTCCGAATATGCCAGCCTCTTCCTGATCGAACCATACACAGCCGCAAACCCCTTCTTTAGGTTCCTTGATCGAGTACCGGATCCGGGAAACTTCCAGGCGCGCTTGCGTAGTTTGTATTGCAAGGTCCATAGCAGTCTTCAGCCAAGGTTCAGCAGCTGCATGTATGGCCAGGAACTGTTCCAAAGTAAGTCGCCGGCGAACCTTTTTATCGACACGCCGCATTTTTTTCCGTGTTGCAGGGTTATCCATCATTAGCGATTCATCCACAGCATAAGAGAATAGCTTTTTCAGGAAGCTAACTTTTCGGTTCTGAACATTGGCCGACGATTCAGAATGGTAATTTCGTATGTAGGCATTTACGTGCTCAAGCTCAATGTCGCATGCGGGTATGTTATTAAAAAATTCTTTAACCCTGATGGCATCATTATTCCAATCGTCAAGTGTGCTTTTAGACGGCTGCTCATCTTTGATCGCTCTCTCCATAATGCGATCAACATGTTCAGAAAACGGGTGGGCTTCACCATTCAGCCCTCCCGATTCCCGAATTAAAGAATCTATCGATGGTGTATTTTCAGGGCGCATCCTCAGGTTATATTCTCGGGCGATGGCGATAGCCATTACTCGATCCGAACCGAGAGTTTTCTTTTTCCCAGTTGTAAGCGTGAACTTATACACGCCACGATCTTTATCAAAAAAAAGATAATCAGGAAGGTGGCGGTATTCTTTTTTTCGTGGCCTTGCTGCCATGGTCAACCCTCAATTATTAACTGACGTACCGCCTGATTAACAATTGAGTCAACTCCCCACTTTTCGGTTTCATAGACAAAAACTGAACCATCTACAATCCTTCCCATGAGTAATCCGTTTTCGACCCAACGTTTAATTGTACGGTTGTCAGGAATGGAGTCTTTGGTAAATTCGCGCTTACTCCAGAGACTCGCTTTCATTAGCTTTGCCATGGTTTCCTTCTCCATAAAGCCCGGCTGCACCCGGGCTGAGTGGTTTACTCGTTGGTGCTGGTGGCAGGGATAAGTTTCTGCCAAATTGCTGACACATATTTTGCCTGATGGCGCGCATCAGCCAGGGCGTTGTGAACATCGCCAATGAAAGGCATGTCACGCTTCGGATCGAAACCAACACTGCGACCGAGGGTAACAATCGTGCGTACATCATGATCGTTCCAAAATTCCCACGGGCAAATGCGTCCGGCGCGTTCGTAAGCTCCGCGCAGAATCACATTGTCAAAGGTGGCCCCGTTACCCCAGACCTTCATGTAATTGAGATTATATGCATGCCGGTGAATGAAATGGCTAAGTTCCGACAGTGCATCAGTGATAGGCATCGCGTCATCAACACAAATAGCTGAGCGTGCTTCCGGGCTTTGTTTTAGCCACCAAAGAATTGTATCTCCATCCGGTACCGCGCCTTGAGCCATTGCGCTTTCAAGCGAGACGGCCGTGTAAAATTCTTGGCCAAGTTCACCTGTTTGAGGGTTAAAAAAGACGGCACCAATTGAGACGATCGGCGCGTTTGGCTTTTTTCCCATTGATTCGAGGTCAATCATTAAGTCGTTCAACTGCTTTCTCCATTGCTAATTCTGCGATTAAAGCCGAGGGGACAACCACCGGCATTGGTACTCTGACGATTTGTGCTCGTACTCTATCGATTTCCCCTGCCAGCTCCAGCAGGCGGGAGCGGCAATCCTCTGCCTCTTCTCGCCACCAGGCCAGGTCGGCCTTAAGGCGGCGCAGGCGCCGCTGTTTGAGTTTGCTGGGCATCAGGCCTCCGGCTTGGGGGCTACACTGAGCATTGCCGACCAGCATAGTTTTGCCCGGTGCGCCGCTTGCTGGCATCCACTCATGGCTTCGTATGCCTCCCATTCCTTCTCATCGCTAAAGCTCTCATCTGGCTCTGATTCAAAACCATTGATGATCATGTCTTCTGTCGGCTCAACCGGCACCATCACCCATCCTTCCGGAACCACTGGAGAGTTGCCATCTGCACCCTGAAGCATGGCGGCGCGGCAGGCGTCAACCAACGTCAACAGGTCACGGCGATACACCTTGCATGAATGCTCGTCAATGTGATGCCAAGCGGTTACGTGGTTTGCTTCATGCTCAAGACCTGCAAGAACCTCTTCCGGCACAAATACCGGCGCTGGCGGGGCGGTGTAAAGCTGGTTAATCCCATCCGGCAGCAGGCTCAAATCAGGTCTATTTTTCCCCTCAATGCGACCGGCATTTATGTCCTGCCCATCCTCAATTTCAACAAAGTAAACTGGCTCCGCTTCGAGCGATGCAAGAACAATTTCCATTAGGCGGAAATCGGCTTTAAATGATGGGCTACATTGTTGTTCAGCAGACAACGATTTCATCAGGCGTAGGTTATATGATGCCTGCTCTATTAACTGCTCTTTGGTGAATTCCATTATTCATCTCCCATCAGTTCGGCGTAATTGATAAATTCACCGAAGCACTGCAATTCGGCACCAGCCATGAAATATCCCAACGCCGCGCTGCGCTCCGTATCACTTTTGAATTCTGCCAGCGGATAGCGTTCGTAGAATTTGTTAATAAGGTGCGCAATTTTTAATTCAGGCACTGCCGAAGGCTCAACCGTTAGCGATGCCAGCGCGATACGCGCCAGCTCCTGCCATTCTTCACGTGTCGCTGAATTAACGGAGTTGGCCCCGGAAGGTTTGAAATTTGCCAACTCTGCAATGCGTTCTCTTGTAATAGTGCTCATGGGTTAGTCCTCTCCGAACGTCTGAATGCAAATTGTTTTACCTACAAAACGAGCGTTGCCTTTCCTTTTTGGTGGGTGATATTCACCGTCGAACCGGTAGATGCCGACAGCAGAACATGGACCATCATCACGAATTAACTCCCAGATGAAATCTCCGCGGTCGTTGAAATAACCTGGCCCTTCGCCAAATGTCGGGAAGTCGCTGTACACCACATCCATGTCACCATGCTGACCGTAGATGAAAATGAAATATCCCTTGTGACTCTCACCCGGTTTCGCGTCGAGGTGTCCGAATGTTTCGTATATTACTGCTGCCGCCCTCGACGCTGTGATTTGAGCTCCGATTTCGCGCATATCACTCTCCTTTACCGGCTGCGGCGCGATCGATGCGTTCAATTTCTGCCAGGATAAGCGCACCAGCTTTAACAAGGTCACGGCGAGCACCAGACTGCTTCCACCAATCAGGAGACCACGGCCAATGTGCTGGAGTTGAGATCCCCTGATTGTTTGCGTGAATCGCGTAACAGGCAGCCGCATCGGCCAGTTCGCTATTTTGATAGGCGTCATCATGCTCAGACGTCCAGCCCTCAATAGCCCGCTGTCGCTGGCGTTCGGATATCACATCCAGAAGTGCAGGATTGAACGCTAGCACCTCCAGCTCGACCACGCGCTTCTCTGCGGCTTCCGCTCGGTCAGTTGCGGCAATCATGGTTGCCTCAATGTCCTTTATCCACTTCTCCTGCTTTGCAATGATGCCTGCCTGCTCAGCAATCCGCTTCTCCGCGGCTTCCAGCTCATCCAGCAGCGCCAGCACAACATCAGGTGTCGCTTTGTCATGGAAATTGTCAGCATCACAGCCCCAGTCATCTGTCGTCTTTGCATGCACTGCAGCCTTGCGTAATGCGTGTTTGTCGATGTTGCTCAATCCGCTGCCTCCATTACACGTTTATGGCCGTTTACCCAGCCTTCCTGATAGTCAGTTTCGCCACCTGATACGCAACGGGCAGCATGTTCAACATCGCTCCAGTTCATGTTATTAGCCGCCCAGCTTTCGATTTCGTAATCACTTCCATCGAATAACGGGAGGGTGTCCTCCGCCAGGCTGCGATTAACATCACCGGCGTAATGTTTTGCGTAATACTCAGCACGGTTCGTTGCGATTAATTGAACCGGTACAGCCCATACGCTGTTATCAGGCATAATGACGTGAAGCTCTTTGTCTATTATTCTGCTCATGACTGCACTCCTTTGCGAATTTGCGAGGCGCGATACCGCTCCAGAATCTGGTCTGTGGCAGTGCAACCGTGCTCTGAGCAGGTGCCAATACCTCCACAATGGGGGCATGGTTTTGCATTCTCCGCAGCCAGTTCAGAAATTTGTTTCTCAGCGTTTGATAGCTGGTCGAGAAGTTCTTCAGCTAACGTCACACGCATTACTACCTTCTGACATCCGTGGCGTTTGGCTCTGGCGATTGTGGCGCGCAGAGCTGCATATTTGTTGGGGGTCATTGGACGGACTCCTGACGAAGATGGTTAATTTCGGCGTCAAGGCTCATTCGCTGGTCCATCGATTCCGTCAAGGCGGCAAAGGTAACGTCCAGGCGAATGGCTATCTCACGCATAAGGGAGGCTTCTGCTGGTGGTAACTTCCCCGCCGCAGCATGAGCTGCGGCAACCAGTTCTTTAATTTTCATGCGTTGCATTTACGGACCTCCATCAACTCGTTGAACCGAGTCATGAAAAGCCCGTAAGCCTGGCCTGGGCGAAGAGGAATGACTTGGATAATATCGCTGGTGGGGATCCCTTTGAGGCACGGCCATTCGGTGCCGTCGTCAATCTCCAGATCGCGGCGTTCGGTCGCTAACATTGTGAGGTCTGCATACTTCACAACAGGCGACATTTCTGCCGGTAATCCAAAGACCGTACGAATCAGACCATCCACGCGGGCTTCAATACGGCGGTAATCAGGAAGCAGGGCTTTAAGCGGTGCCGGTACATCTTGGCAATACGCTTCAGCCGCATCATGCATCAGGGCTTCAAATGCAAACTCAGGCGGTACAATTTGGCTCGCTAAGACAGAATGCTGGGCAACGCTGTAGAATTCTGGAAGATGGCCAGCAAAGCGACAAATGTTGGACAGAGCGTTTGCGATATCTTCAATATCAACGTCGGCGGCAGTTGGATTAATGAAATTAAACTTTTTGCCGGAAAGCGTTTGTATATAACTCATAATCGAATCTTCTCCATTTTTTGCAGCTGCACCTGCGGCGATTTTTGGTTGTACGAATCCCTCACCGGATGGCGATATTTAAAGGAATTACGCTTCACTAATAACCCCGTTACCGGGGTTATTAAGGCTGAGCAATTACGCTTTAAAGTTACCGATGAAGGTTTCAACTGTGTCGCCGTCGAATTTCTCGATCAGCAGATCACGGAACTCATTGGCAATAGCTTCTTCCTGCGCTTCAAGCTGGACAATGCGCAGAACAAAACATGGTTCATCGTTTGTCAGTAAGCTGTTACGCAGGCTGAAACGGCGTTCACCAAGACCTTCATACGGTACGCACTTAAATTCAAACGCCACTGGCATAACGTCTTTGCTACTGGCTTCAACGCTCTGCATGAGGGATTTTTTACCGCTGAAATCACCGTCTTCGTGATCCTGCTGCGTTGCCTGCTGGATAGTGATACGACGGACCGCCTGAGCAGCCTGGGAAATTTGCATGGCCCCGCCTTCCGCATCGAACGCCGAAAGGTAATCGCTCCAGTCTTCCAACCATTCAGCGATCTGCTTCTGTTTCAGTCGCTGGCCGTTGATCTGCAGAAGTGCGCGGAACGGAGCAGTTTGTTTCAGGCTGATTGAAGCAATGTTGTCAGCATGACCAGGATTATCCAGCGTGCCGATATTGAAGATGGAACGGGCGGTCATATTGTCAGCATCGATAAAGCAGCGAGCTTTCTCGGTTGCACTGGCGTATCCCTTTGAGTAACGGACAAAGTCTTCAATGCTGGTTGTGCCCATGGCGCCACGGAAGCGGAAGCGCTCCAAAGAGAAGCGCTCAAGGCTTTCGACGTTTGTGCCGTCCGGAAGCAATGCAGTCGGGCAAGCCAGACCATGGATATCATTCAGATGATAGCCGGATAAAACCAGGTCTTTGACCTGCTGAAAGGTACCGCTGTCTAACTGAGGCATAAAAAAATCCTTATTAACAAATGATCGAAGTGGTTACAGTGAATTGGTCGAGGCGGTTCACTGAGCCGCTTTAAGCTTTCCGTCAGTACCACCGTTGATGCTGAATAGCTGACCCTGATCCTCCTGGAGGATGGTTAGCTTGCCGCCTTTATTGACCCACATCGGTGTTTCGGTGGTGTCTTCTTCGGAGGCTTTACCGCGCGGGGTCGGGGTACTGTAGTTCAGCTTGTGCTTGATCTTGACGCGCTTCTCTTCAACGGAATTACCCATACGCTCAAAATCAAAGGTGAGGACTACTTTGCCTTTATTGCCGTTATTCAGAACGCCGAGAGCGGTGGTGTTGAGCGCCGCTGCGATTTTGTTCATGAACACGCCGGCATCCAGCTCGCCCAGAAAGTCGGGCACTACGGTCATGCGGTCATTACTCATGGTTTTACCCTCATGAAAGGCGGCTGCAACCGCCAGTGAAACTACTCCATACACAACAGAGAAGGACACCTGCACGATTGTCATGGGTAGACAGGCCACTTTCCTCGCGCCCGAGTGGGTTGGGTTATGAGCCCGTCACCCGGTGATGCCCTTGTCTGTTGTGTAAAAAGGGCGGTACCAGGGACTTCTAAGGTTGGTACTGGTACCGCCAAAGCTACACACAGCAATTCATATGTTGTGGCGGTGGTGCCTCCACCTGCCGGCCCGGCCAGAACCGGCGACGCTACACCTTAAGAAACGTATTCATTTCAAAGTTGAAATAAACTTATTGGCCTCGTCACGTGCGCAGAGCCGCATTACCACAACGAAGAGAACACTGCCGGTCTCCGAATCGAACGGAGCATTTGGCTGCCCATCACCTCCAACTTAATGGAGGTAGCAGGAATTGAACCTGCCGTTATGCCTTGCTCGTCAATGCTCTCATCGTTGTGTGCCGGTTACGGTTCCGGCCAGGCCCCTTGCTCAACGGATTTTTCTCCATACGGACTACCGTTTGTTACTTGCTCCTGCGGTTTTACGATCCACCAGCCTCGGTTTAGCGGCGCCACTTCGCCGATGCCAATGTAAAGGGCAGTTACGTTGCCAGTCGGCTTATTGGTTTGGGCTGTAGCGTCAGGTACAGCCGCGCGGGATTTGCTCTCCGCCCCATGTTCTCCCCGCTATTGTTTAGCGCGAAACATGAGAAAAACGCCTTCAACGCTGTCGGCTTTCGCCATGTTCATCAGGTATCTTCGGGCGGGGCGCTAAGGAGATGATTAGTCTTTGCCCTTAACACTCCTGCTGGTTTTGGGTATTCCTGGCTTGGGTATCGCCACCAGCTATAGGAAACAGACTACGAGTTGCGGTTAATCAGGCCGCACCTCTGTTACCCCTCCCGAAGACACCTGTTTGATGCTAAAACGTCAAATTACGAATCAGTGGTGAAGCTGTGGATCCGCCAGTCATCTGGACACTGACACGGTTCACCGATGGTTTACTGCGCGCTTCTCCGGTAAAACTGTCGAACGTACACGGACCCAATACCAAGCGAGAAACCCCGCGCAAAACTACAGTTTCTCCAGCTTTCGGGAGCTTGCGATATGCTTTGCGACGCTGTGCTGCATTCATCCTGAAATCCTCTTAATGACCCTACTCAGCGAATCATCCGGTCATTCATACGCCACCGGCGGCTACTTCGTGGGCATCCTGCCTGTTCGCTGTTTCTTGTTGGTACATTATGTACCTCAAGGGTACATTGTCAAGTATAAAAAAACCTGCCGAAGCAGGTTCATCAGGAAACAATTAAGGCTTTGTTCTATATCTTCTTGGTTTTCCGGAAAATATAACCGTTCCTATTATTGAGCAGTTACCATTGATTTTGACGTAAGGCTCTGGCCAGTTCGGATTTAGAGCCTTAAGAAACTTTTGACCTCCATCCTCAATCAGACGCTTGAAGGTTGTCTCTCCCGACTCATGCATCAAAGCGATCACGTCATCGCCATGAACGGCTGCAACTTCTGGATCAACAAAAATCATATCGCCTGGCCGATATTCAGAGATCATGGAATCGCCGATAACCCTGAGAATATATGTCATCGGGCCACAAGGAACAGGGCAAGGATAAGTTTCTGTACTATTCAAATCTACCTCAGCATAGCCAACTTCGGTCCATGCTCCTGCCTGCACCCAGGATATAACCGGAACCATAGTAATATTTCTATTAGTGTCGGAAACATCGGGATTTTTTGCAACATTAGTAGTTTGATGTTCCTTATCTAGCCATCCTTGCGGGAGATCGAAACACTTTTCGATATGGCGTGCCATTGCGTCACCAATATTTTTGGTAGCACCTTCCCCCATAAACCTGCTCGTTTGGGTCGGTTCGCGATCAATCATGTTGGCAAAGTACGAATTTCCACCAACACCGTCCCGCAATTTTCTGGCGTTTAAGCGCCGTATCTCTTGGATAGTTTTCATTCTGAAATTACACAGCTTGTACCGTAAAGGTACAAGTACCTTGATGGTTCATTTTATTCGTGTAATATGTACACAGGAGGTACATATTATGAAAGAGTATTGGGACTCTTTAACTAAAGAGCAGCAGAACAAGCTGGCAGGCAGTGTTGGTTCTACTCCCGGCTACCTGCGTTTGGTGTTCAACGGGTACAAAAAAGCTGGTTTCTCGCTAGCTAAGAAGCTGGAGTCAACCACTGATGGGGCTATCACTAAATCAGATCTTCGACCGGATATTTATCCGAAACAGTAACAAAGTATTCCAGTTTTAGTACCACAGAAGTAAGGGGTTAACCGTGGGTATAGAGCCTGAATGGAAAGTAGATAAGCAGCCAGCCTGGCTGGTGGTCGCCATCAAAAAAACCATCACTGAGCTGCCTGGCGGGTATGCCGAAGCGGCGGAATGGTTGGGAGTGACAGAGAACGCGCTGTTTAACCGCCTGCGTGCTGAAGGTGATCAGATATTCCCGCTTGGCTGGGCGATGGTGTTGCAGAGTGCTGGTGGATCAAACCATATCGCTGACGCAGTAGCACGGCATTCGCATGGGGTGTTCGTGCCGCTGGCAGAAGTGGAAGAGATTGATAACGGTGATATTCACCAGCGCTTAATGGAATCCATTGAGTGGATCGGCAAGCATTCGCATTACATCCGTAAAGCGACGGCAGACGGCATCATCGATGCTGCTGAACGGGCGCAGATAGAGGAGAACAGCTATCAGGTTATGACGAAGTGGCAGGAACATTTGACGCTGCTTTTCCGTGTGTTTTGCGCACCAGAAAAGAGTGACGCCCGCGAGTGTGCAGCTCCGGGCGTCGTGGCAGATAAATCTATGTGTATGGAGAAATCCGCATGAGCAATTTAACCGCAAATAACCCGCGTTCGCAACTCCGCGCGTTGCCCGTTCGTGGCGGCAAAGACGAGGTCACGTATTGCTATGCCGTAAGAGTACCCGGTGGCTGGGAAGAGGTGAACCACAGTTTTACCGAGTGGGCTGTGGGTGACTATAGATCCAGAGGAGTGAAACCGAATGACTCAGCAATTAATTAATCGTGCCCCGGATGTTGGGTTTTCCCCTGTGTTTGGTGGCGTAGTGACAATGAGCAGTCGGGAAATCGCCGCTCTGGTGCAGAGTAAACATGGTGACGTCAAGCGCTCTGCTGAACGCCTGAATGCTGCTGGTCTTTTAACCGCGCCGTTGGCGCAGTTCAATTTTGAGCATAACGGAAACGTGTATCAGGAGTACCGCTTCAATAAGCGTGACTCACTGGTGCTGGTTGCCCGGCTTTCTCCGGAGTTTACTGCGGCGGTTGTGGACCGTTGGCAGGAGCTGGAGAACAAGGCGCTAATTCCTCAGACCCTCCCTGAAGCGCTCCGCCTGGCAGCTGATATGGCAGAGCAGAATGCCGCGCTGGCGAATAAAGTGCAGCAGGACGCGCCGAAAGTCGCATTTGTCGAACATTACGTTGAAGCCGGCGGTGCTAAAAGTCTCCGCGAAACGGCGAAAATTCTCAATATGCCGGAAAAGGCAATGATCGACACGCTCGTACGAGACAAGGTGTTGTTCCGCCAGTCCGGCAATCTCCTGCCGCATGCACTGCGTCAGCGCGAAGGCCTGTTCACTGTCAAAACGGGCACTTCTGACTTCGGGCATGCCTACACCCAGACACGCGTGACACCTCGTGGCGTTGAGTGGATTGCCCAGCGTTACGCCTCAGAGCTGATGGGAGGGTGATGTGAGCAACAATCATCAGATTCTTGATCGGCTTTACCGCGATAACCATGGCATCGTCGTCAACGTTATCAGATACGAGCCAGACAGCCAGAAGGTTGTCTATAAGCGCCCAGGTTACGAGTGGGAGTGCGCGGCGCCGTTACTTATTTTCCGTGCCCGATTCAGGAGGATCGACAAGTGAGTGTGAAATTATCCTCCTACGTCTGGGATGGTTGTGCTGCCGCAGGAATGAAGCTGTCCAGCGTGGTCATTATGGCGCGCCTGGCTGATTTCAGCAGCGATGAGGGGGTGTGCTGGCCGTCTATAGCGACAATTGCCCGCCAGATTGGAGCTGGGGAAAGTACTGTCAGGACCGCGATAACGAAGCTTGAGAAGGAAGGTTGGCTAACACGCAAACAGCGTCGCCAGGGCAACCGCAATGCCTCGAACGTCTATCAACTGAATGTCGTGAAACTTCAGGCTGCTGCTCTTTCTCACCTGTCAGAATCTGACACCTCAAATTCTGACGCGTCAGATTCTGACCCCTCAAAATTTGAGGCATCAAAATCTTGTAAAAACAACGGTTTTGACCCGTCAGAATCTGGCGGGGATCCGTCAGTAAAATCAACTACAGATCCATCAGATAAAAAACCTTCTTGTCCGGTTGCGCCGCAACCCGACCCTGAGGTGGTGATCACCGATAACGCCATCCTGGTATTAAGCCACCTAAACCAAGTCAGTGGCTCCCGGTACCAGAAATCAAAGACCTCTCTGGAAAACATCCGGGCCCGGCTGCGGGAGGGGTATACCGTCAGTGACCTGAAACTGGTTATTGACCTGAAGCATGAGCACTGGAACGGCAATGATGTGCAGTACCAGTACATGCGCCCTGAAACGCTGTTTGGTCCTAAAAAGTTTGAAGGCTACCTGCAAAGCGGGATCCGCTGGGACAAGAAGGGGCGGCCACCGCGTGACAGCTGGGGCGAAAAGAAACATGACCCGATGAAGTTCGGTCCGGTTGATAACAAGATTCCAGAGGGGTTCAGAGGATGATGGAAAATAAATACTGCCGCGCACTGGATGAACTCCGTTCAAAACCAGCGCACGAGTTGAAAGAGGTTGGCGATCAGTGGCGCACACCAGACCTCCTGTTTTGGGGCATCAATGCGATGTTCGGCCCTCTGGTGCTGGACCTTTTTGCCGACGACAGCAACGCGAAGTGCCCGGCATGGTATACCGCTGAAGATAACGCGCTGACGCAGGATTGGTCAGAACGGCTGAAAGAACTCGGTGGAGCAGCGTTTGGCAATCCGCCATACAGTCGCTCTCAGTACCATGAAAAGCAGGCGGTTACGGGAATGACCCACATCATTAACCATGCTATGGCAATGCGGGAAAAGGGCGGTCGGTACGTTTTTCTAATTAAGTCTGCGACGAGTGAGACGTGGTGGCCGGAAGAGGCAGATCACGTCACATTTATCCGTGGCCGAATTGGTTTCGATCTTCCTCAATGGTTCGTGCCAAAAGACGAAAAGCAGCAGCCCACCAGCGCATTTTTTGCTGGCGCTATCGTGGTCTTCGACAAAGCGTGGCGGGGAGAGCGTTTCAGTTATATCAACCGCACCGACCTGGAGGCCAAAGGCCGTGCTTCGATGTCGCTGGCCCAGTTTGCAGTGGCAAGAACGCAAACTGAGGCGGCGCAGGAGCTGGAGGCTGAGGTAGTGCCGGAGAAATCAGAGGCAGAACTGCCATTAACCCAAAAAGCCATTCTGGAAACCAGTGGTGTAGAGGCTTGGGCCTGTGTTGTCGCGGCGTTCGGCGAGAAAGATGAGTACACCTTCAGCGAGTCAAAATTTGGTCATACCTGGGCTGCCGACTCTCTGGAAAACCCTGAATTTACCAATGTTTCACCGCTGACGATCGACAGAGCGAAAAAGCTGATCAGCGAGAGCATATTGGTGGGTGTTAATGCCTGGCTGGAAACATTGCCCTTTGAAAGCGATGACGTGAAACAAGACATGTCAGAGCGACTTCGCACGGTTGCCGTTGAATCTGCAAAAGAATACGGCATCAGCCACAACGAATTCATCGCGACCATGGAAAGCCTGGATAAAGCTAAATGGTCAAATATTCGGGGGATCCGCGCCCACGTGCGTGAAACGCAGGAATCAAAGGACAAGGCGTTAAACGAAACACGTGTATGGCCTCTTGAGGTTGGACTGGTGTTTAACCAAATTGAAGGGGCTGACGCTCTACCTGTTTCACAACAGAACAAGCTGAAAGCCAATATCAACCAGCTGTGGCTCGAACGTATGCCGACCAGTGAAATTATCACGACCGCTGGTGGTCTCTTCAACAGCATGCAGGGGGCCGTCAATGCGTGAAATTATCGTGGATAACTTTGCTGGTGGCGGCGGCGCGAGTACCGGCATTGAGCTGGCGATCGGGCGTAGCGTTGATATCGCTATTAACCACGACGAAAACGCTATTGCGATGCATAAAACGAATCACCCGGACACGCTGCATTATTGCGAGTCTGTGTTTGACGTTGACCCATTCGCAGCCACCAGCGGTAAACCTGTCGGCCTGGCATGGTTTAGCCCTGACTGCCGGCACTTCTCCAAAGCGAAGGGTGCTAAGCCAGTTAAGAAAGAGATTCGCGGGCTGGCGTGGATTGTCCTGCGCTGGGCGCTGGCAGTACGTCCCCGCGTAATGATGTTGGAGAACGTCGAGGAATTTAAGACATGGGGCCCACTGCTGGAAGAAGAGTTACGCCCGGATCCTGAGCGCGCTGGTGAAACATTCGCGGCATTTGTCGGCATGCTGTCGACGGGGATCCAGGCGAATCACCCTGCACTGGCTGAGGTTTGTGAATTTCTTGCCATTGAGCCGCACGGCCAGCAGGCGCAACAGCTGATCGCCGGGCTTGGCTATGAGGTCGATTATCGCGAGCTGCGCGCTTGTGACTACGGTGCGCCGACGATCAGAAAGCGTTTCTTCATGGTCATGCGTTGTGACGGCCGCAAGATCCATTGGCCTGAAGCTACTCATGGGGATCCAAAATCACTGGAAGTACAAAGCGGCAAGCTGGCGCCATGGCGTACCGCGGCGGAGTGTATTGACTGGAATATCCCGGCACAGTCCATCTTCGACCGTAAAAAGCCGCTGGCGGAAAATACCCTGAAGAGGATCGCGCGTGGCATCCAGCGTTTCGTGATCGAGAGTGCGTCTCCGTTCATTGTGAAGTGCAATCACACTACCTCTAAAGGTAGTTACGACTGCTTCCGTGGGCAGGAGCTTGAGGCTCCTTTGCAGACCATCACGAAAACCCACGGATATGCTCTGGCTGTACCGCACCTTACAAAATTCCGTACAGGCGCAACCGGACAGCCAGTAACCGAGCCGGTACCAACCGTCACCGCCGGCACGTCGGCGCGCCCGGGCGGGAATGGGCATGCCCTCGGCGTAGTAGAGGCTGCCATCACACCTTTCCTGGCTGGCAACGGCGGCAGTGAGTACCAGGCAAAGCCGCGCCAGCTGGATAAACCCGTACACACTATCCTGAAGCAGTCCCGTGCATGCGTTGTTGCGCCGGTTATCGCCCGTCAGTTTGGCGCGAGTGTAGGTCACAGGGCTGACGAGCCGAGCGCGACGATTACTGCAGGTGGTGGCGGTAAGTCGCAACTGGTAACGCCGACTCTGATCCAGATGGGTTATGGCGAACGCCCAGGGCAAGAACCGCGTGTTCTTCAACTGAATAACCCGCTCGGCACGGTCACTGCTGGGGGCAATAAGTTTGCGACGGTAAGCGCATTCCTGGCGAAGCATTATGGTGGGAATTACACGGGGCCAGGTGTTGGTATGGATGAACCCGCGCATTCCGTTACCACTGTTGATCACCATGCGGTTGTTGCGTCTCACCTGGTGAAATTGCGCGGTACCTGCCGAGACGGTCAGGCGGTGGATGCCCCTATGCCGACAATTACCGCTGGTGGTCAGCATGTTGGCGAGGTTCGAACATTTCTCGAAACCTACTGTGGTCAATGCGAGGATGAATGGCTGGTAACGATAGAAGGGGTGAAATACCAGATCGTTGATATCGGTATGAGAATGCTGCAGCCTCACGAACTGTATCGAGCTCAGGGATTCCCTGCGGAGTACATCATTGATCAGGATTATCGTGGCAAGCGCTACGCAAAGGATAAGCAGGTGGCACGCTGTGGTAATGCTGTTCCTCCTCCTTTCGCAGAGGCGCTGGTGCGTGCGAATCTTCCAGAAATGTGCTCACAGCAGCGGGAGGTGGCATGAAGGCATTACTCAAGCCGGACATCGCCCGCGGTATGGGCGTTGTCTTACTGAAGCCTGGCAGTGAACTGATGAGCCTCTTTCACCAGGGGCGTATTCTGATCGAGCCAGAACCAAAATCAATGTCACACCTGCCTTCGGGCAGGGTGCCAGACGCGCGACAACCTCTGGCAGAAGATAAATCCCTCGAGTCTTTTTTTACTGATGAACGCGTTATTAAAGCTGCTGGTGGTCTGTCAGCACTGGAGGCATGGCTAATGTGTAGGTTTAAACATTGTCAGTGGCCACACTCCGATTATCACCATGTTGAACTGGTCACAATGCCGTATCAGCCTGGCGCGATTCTGCTGTGTTGGCATTGTGATAATGAGTTGCGGGATCAATCTACAGAACGGCTGTCGGCACTGGCGCGTAAGAACGCCGTGGAGTGGGTTGTTGATTCAATATTGATGGACCTCAGGTCCGGTAAAGATCGTGAACTTTCAATCGCTGAACTGTGCTGGTGGGCTGTGTATGCCGGCGTGGCGGACGCTATCCCGGAAGAGCTGGCCGCCAGGGCACTGAAGTTACCGTATGACCCATTTCCTGCCGTTTACAAAGAAAGCAATATTGTTGCTGCAGACAACAGGCCGACCGTTGCCCTGCTGGGGAGACTCAAAACTGCAGGGGCACTTAAAAGATGTAGGCCGGAAGTAAACCAGCAGGAACAGCAGGAACAGCAGCCGAAGATATTAGCGTTACGCGCGGATCCAGAGTCACCGGAATCTTTTATGCTCCGACCAAAGCGTCGCCGCTGGACCTGTGAGGACTACACCCGGTGGGTTAAATCCCAGCCTTGCTCTGGTTGCAGAAGGCCAGCTGACGATCCCCACCACATAATCGGGAATGGAATGGGCGGTACCGCCACCAAGGCCCACGACCTCTTCGTGTTCCCTCTGTGCAGAGAGTGCCACGACGAGCTTCATGCCGATGTAGCGGCGTTCGAGAAGAAACACGGCTCACAGCTGCAGCTGCTGTTCCGCTTTCTGGATTGGGCGCTGGCAGTCGGCGTAATAGTTAATAAGTAAGTGTATGGAGTTGAGAATGACACCGCAGCAACGTCGTAAGTATCTTAATGCCTTTACCACAGTGGCGAACGCCACTCATAAGCGTTATCTGGGGAAGTCCGTATTACTTACAGGTATTCAGGCTGGTTGGATTAAATCACTCCTTTGTGTATGGGGTGACGGCGTTCGTGGTGATACTGCACCACGTAAACCAACAGGGCATTCGTGCTGGAATGTCATCCGTGGCAAAAACTGGTCCGACAAAGCTCTTGAACGTTTCACTGCCGCGCTGAATCAGGCGAGAGAAGAGGGTTATCGTGGAGAGCAGGCTATGAAACGTGCCCGCTCAATTCTTTGGCCTGAACCGCAAGCCAGTTTAGTCGATGAGGCTATGAGCGCTGATGATGTCGAATTTGTAGAGGAGGCTGTACTGCAGGCGTTCGAGTTGGCAGATCCCGTTTATGTGGTTGGATGCCAGTATTACACCACCCGTAAAAAAATGTCAGATATCTCCAGAGAGCTGCAGCGTTTAGCTCCATGGTTGACAGACAGAGAGGCCAGAGAGCGTGTGCGTTGGTGTCTTGAGATATTCCGGGCAAAGGTTTTTCTTTCTGTGCGCCGGGGCCTGGAGAAAGTTTCATGATGCCGCTAAATTTAGCAAAAAGTGCTATTTTTCTTGTTAAACGTTGAAAATGCGTCAAGAAATTAGATAATTCATTCATGCTTGGCAGAGCTGCGCCGCGATGGCAGCGAGTCTAAGCGACAATTTGATTATAACGAGAGCCCCGCCAGTCGGGGCTTTTGCTTTCCGGCGATACGACAGGGGTATTCGCGAAGGTGCATAGCACCAGTACCCCTGTCATATCGTCGATCCCACCAGATTTTATCGATCCAAAACATCATCTTTGAAGGCTGCCATCCGGCGGCCTTTTTTCATTCCCCTCAAATTTTCTGAGAGGATCCACAGCAATAAGAGGGGGGCAAAATGTCCGCAGAACCAATATCTGCAACGGTAACGGCAGGCGTGGCCGCCGGGACAACCGGAATTACCTTCGCCACGTTATTTCCTGAAGCCACACCTGCAGTAATGGTCTGCTCCCTCGCAGGGGCGGCGCTGTATATCCTCAGTTCTGAGGACCACAAAATCTGGAAACAGATATTATTTGCGCTCATTTCCTTTATCGGTGGCATTTACTGCGCTGGTACTGCTTCAGAAATTATCGCCGCCCTTATCAACGCCGGACTAAATCAGCTTAGCCCGCCAGTCACAATCAACGTATCGCCCGCGATTGGCGCACTGGCGGCATCTACTGTTTCCGTGACAATTCTGCTGCGCATTCTTGCCCGCTCAAAAACAGGCAATCTGCCCGGCGTGAAGGGGGAAGAATGACGTGGCTGCTGCTGAACTTTCCATGGCTGTTGCTTCACCTTAATGCCCTGGCCTGCATTATGATTTCGTTCCGCCTGATGTTTTTCCGTAAGCGCAGTATGCGGCGCCGCCGGGTAATGGAGCTTCTGGCCTATGGGCTGATTCTGGCTCCTGCGTACACAGCTTTCCGCATCTGGCACGGCGATTATGTGCAGGTCGATTACGGTGAAATCCTCATTAACGTTGTTGTCTGCGTCGCTGTATGGCGTGCGGGCGGCAATATCGCTCGTATTACTGGAGAGAGCACAACGTGAATCAACAACAATTTCAGAGGGCGGCAGGTATCAGCGCCGGGCTGACGGCGCGCTGGTTTCCACACATTTACAGCGTAATGAATGAGTTCGGCATTATGGCGCCGCTCGATCAGGCCATGTTCATCGCGCAGATGGGCCACGAATCCGGAAGTTTTACCCGGCTGGTGGAAAGTCTGGATTATGCGGCTGAAAACCTGGTACCTACGTTCGGCAGACACCGTATCACTCCCCAGCAGGCCGCTGCACTTGGTAGAACGGCAACGCAACCGGCTAACCAGAAAGCGATAGCTAATCTGGTATACGGCGGCGAGTGGGGCAAAAAGAATCTGGGTAATCAGGTTGCAGGTGACGGCTGGAAATATCGCGGTCGCGGGCTGAAGCAAATCACTGGTCTGAGCAACTATCGCAGCTGCGGCCAGTCGCTAAAGCTTGACCTGGTGGCGCACCCCGAATTGCTGGAGGTTGATGAGAACGCCGCCCGTTCCGCTGCATGGTTTTATGTGTCCCGCGGTTGCCTTCTTCACTCCGGCGATGTTGAGCGCGTAACGCTGCTTATCAATGGCGGTAGTAACGGGCTTGAAAAGCGCCGCGCGCTGTTTAACCTGGCAAAATCCGTGCTGGTGTGAGGTGGCTATGAGCATCATCGAAATAATTCTGGGTGGTCTTGGTGCGCTGGTGGCCGTCGCGCTCAGTGGTTTTGTTGCTGGCAATATTCGCGGCACCGGAAAGGCAGAGGCAAAAGCCAAACAGCAGCGCACTGAAGAAAATGCAGCGGCGACCATTGCCGCGGCGGAACGAAAAGCGGAAGTCACGAAAGAGGCCAGCAATGTACAGCAGACTGTTAACCATATGCTTGGCGACGATGTTGATCGTGAGCTGCGGGACAACTGGACCCGTAAGGGTTGAGGTAACGGACACCGCTTGCGACTGGGTTAAACCCATCTACGGCACAGTGCATGACTGGGATGTACTGGACAGGCAGACGAAGCGCGACATCTTGGCACATAATAAAATGTGGCAGGCGAACTGCCAGAAGTAGGAGTTACGCATGCTGCTGTTGATGGTTCCGTTACCTTCCGCGAACTGAGGCACTGCCAAGCTGTTCTGTGGATTAATCCTTTACTGTCGTGCGGTTTTAACACTTTAAGATTCACATTTTGTAAACTTTTGCTATATTGCATCTGATGCCAGCGGTCGTTTCCTTATTAGAATAAATTGTTATCGTGTTGGCAGTTTTTTTATGACTACACGGAATGATGCTATGTCAGAAGTTGCAGCGGAGCTAGCCGAGCAGACTTGGCCTGATTTTTATCCAAATGGTGTTCCTCCAAAAACGGCTGTAGATGCTGAGGGTGAGTTTTATCGTTTGGTTAGAGCTAACCCTCCGACTCCAAATTGTTTCCTTTCTACCCATGAAGAGTATCCGAATAGACATAAAAAATGTCGCGGAGAAGCTCTGCAGTGCGTATATGGCACATCTTTTTTTTCTGAAGAAAGAGGTGCTAAAGATGCAAAGGCTAAGTTTCCAGCGGCGTTAGGTGATCGTACCGTCGCTAAAGGTAACGTCATGCCATTCATGGGGGTCATGAAAAAGACTTTTGCGGATCCTGCTCACTATACAATATGGCTTAAGGTAAATAGTTGTATCCATGAGCATTTTGCTTGTTTAGGAGAAGGCGCATGAGTAACGTTTTTCTGCCTAATACAATGATGGGGACTCTGCGCTATAAAAGGGTGTATGAGTTTTTCGAAGAACCGCGTTTCTTTTCAGCAGAAAATGAAGTTAATTCATTATTTGTTGTTTATTGGATTGGTGAAGACGAGGACTCCGATAGCTGGTATGTTATCCCTGTATCCCCAACGCGATTGGAGTTGATTGAAAGAAAAAGAATTGATTTGCGTTCAGTTTTAATTGATCAGGAACAATCATTTTACTATGAAGTACGCGCCCCTTATGATCGGGAAGTTGCGCCTACATGGAATGTTAAAAGCGTAGATGCCATCTATGATAATGCTTTGCCAGCTCAGGGACTATTTATTAGCTCTGTTGTTCCTGTTTTAGAAAATGGTCGAATTGGTGAAGCAATTAAATATTCAACACATGAGATTCATTTAGAAAAAAGCTCAAAGAAAAGCGCTGGAAATTTGGTGCTAAGTCACGTTTCTAATGTGTGTGATAGCTTTAGCGCGTTATATGACAGTTTGCTGGAGTTTAGCGGTCTCAAAGATAAGCTACGTCCGGTTGATGCTCGTCCTGGTTCGTTCATTCTGTCATTCCAAGCTGAAAAGCTGAACGCCTATGAAGAGATTTTACGTGATTTGAGCGCTCTTATTGAGCGTCGTGCTGATATAGTTGATTTCATACAAAACAAAGGGATAGACATCCAAGCCTTTTCTGATTTGCTACAGTCTATTGTATCGACTGGAACAAATATGGAATTAAAAAGCAATCAGACTGGTGAGGTTATATTTCTGCTGACTAAAGCAGGAGCCGAATTCTATCTTAGGGTAATTAGTAGGATGTCTGCACTTGCAGTTAGTGGACATCAAATTCCGCAGGCAGATACTTTAGAAAAAGTTTTTAAAGTTGTAGAAGTCAAATGGAGTGGTGAGCCTTGTACCGTAGAGAATACAGGTTTGCAAGAAAGACACGTCTATTATTACCTTCATGCTGCAAAAGTTTTAGGATTGCTTAATGCTAATGGCCATGTAACGGCGATGGGGCAAAAGTTAATTCAATCTGGACGAGAGAAGCAATATAAAATTGCTGCGAGATGCTTTGAGGTGAGTCATATTGGTTGGGCTTGGATTAACTGGTCAGAAGTTGAGAATTTATCTCAAATAGATCCTGATACAGCTGAGGAATTTTTACTTGAACAGTGCAATTCATTAAGTAGAGACACTATTGCCAGAAGGTCGCGTACTCTTAGACATTGGGGTAAGGAGCTTAAGGAAAAATATACTCCGCTCTAATTCCAAATATACAGTATCGCAATTTTAGACCCCGCTAATGCGGGGTTTTTTGTTGATAATTTCTGCCATTTGCGCGGGTCCTCCTATCGATTATGAACACCGAGGGGGCGAGGACACGCGGAAAACGGCTAGTTTTTTGCATTTTATGGGTTTCATCATCATCCGTTTAACCTCTTGATATTTCAGTCCTGAGCGTATGCAGGATGTCGAAATGACTATTTTTTGTTCACCATCATGGATAACGAACTGAAAAATTTCCGGCTGAACATCACTCAGCTGGCAGCCATTACCGATCTGCACCGTCAGACGGTCGCAGGTAAGCTGGCAAATGTGCAACCCGCTCCCGGCAGCAATCCGAAACTGAAGCTTTATGCCATCACCGATATTTTGCGGGAGCTGCTGACTGGCACCACTCCGTCGGAGCTGGTGGACGTCGACAAAATGCTTCCCCCGGATCGTAAAGCCTGGTTTCAGTCAGAGCGTGAACGGCTCAAGTTTCAGCAGGAAACGGGGGAGCTGATCCCGGCATCGGAAGTCACCAGAGAGTTTTCCTCCATGGCGAAAGCGATGGTCCAGGTGCTGGAAACGCTACCCGATATTCTTGAGCGAGATTGCGCGATGACCCCTGCAGCAGTTGTCAGGGTGCAGCAGGTTATTGACGATCTGCGTGATCAGATCGCCATCAAAGTTGAGCAGGCCGACTCACCGGAACAGGAGGATATGCCAGAAGAGGAGTAAGTCATGCAACAGGCCACGGCAGCGGAAGTCAGGCGTAACGCTTCCGCCATTCTCAAAGCCCCGCGCCGAATGCCTGTGGCTGAGGCGGTACAGAAATTTATGCGCGTACCAATGGGCGCCGGTAACTCGGTTCCTTGGGATCCTGCCGTTGCCCCTTATGTGATTGAGCCGATGAACTGCCTGGCGATGCGCGAATACGATGCGGTGGTTTTTGTGGGTCCGGCACGAACGGGGAAGACGATAGGCCTGGTGGATGGGTGGGTGGTCTATAACATTGTCTGTGACCCGTCCGATATGCTGGTCGTTCAGATGACTGAAGAGAAAGCCCGCGAGCACTCAAAAAAGCGCCTGGCGCGAACCTTCCGCGTGAGTCCGGAGGTGGCTAAACGCCTGAGCCCGTTACGAAATGACAACAACGTCCATGATCGTACTTTTCTGGCAGGCAACTATCTCAAAATCGGCTGGCCGTCCATCAACATCATGTCCTCGTCAGATTTTAAGTGTGTAGCGCTGACGGATTATGACCGCTTCCCTGAAGATATTGACGGCGAGGGCGACGGCTTTACCCTGGCTTCCAAACGTACCACGACCTTTATGTCCGCCGGGATGACGCTGGTGGAGTGTTCTCCGGGGCGTGATATTCGCGACAGTAAATGGCGCCGCAAGTCTCCCCATGAAGCGCCGCCAACGACAGGCGCGCTTTCCCTGTACAACCGTGGCGATCGCCGTCGGTGGTACTGGCCGTGCCCACACTGTGGTGAATATTTCCAGCCCGCGATGGAGGCGATGACCGGCTACCGTGATGAACCGGATCCGGTTAAAGCCAGTGAGTCAGCTCATCTGCTGTGTCCGCACTGCAGCAGCACGATCTCAGCGGATAAAAAGCGCGAGCTTAACGGGG
>Ga0209370_1001180_pt1 | contig 24689 bp, 18 predicted proteins | sample AgamicAtPrz_FD_187164 | JGI IMG/M metagenome (GOLD analysis project Ga0209370, IMG submission 187164) | Agave microbial communities from Guanajuato, Mexico - At.P.rz (SPAdes) (version 2) | ecosystem: Host-associated > Plants > Phyllosphere > Phylloplane/Leaf | place: Guanajuato, Mexico... | reverse complement strand
AGATCCTGGTCGACAAGCTGCACGCCCGTGTGGCCGAAGGCAAGATCGAGCTCAAGCTCAACGCCACCCTGGACGAAGTGCTGGGTGACAACATGGGCGTGACCGGTGCGCGCCTGAAGAACAACGACGGCAGCAGCGACGAAATCAAGGTCGACGGCGTGTTCATCGCCATTGGCCACACCCCGAACACCTCGCTGTTCGAAGGCCAGCTGACCCTCAAGGACGGCTACCTGGTGGTCAACGGTGGCCGTGAAGGCAATGCCACCGCCACCAACGTCGAGGGCGTGTTCGCCGCCGGTGACGTGGCTGACCACGTTTACCGCCAGGCCATTACCTCGGCCGGTGCTGGCTGCATGGCGGCGCTGGATGTCGAGCGTTACCTGGACGGGCTGGCCAACGCTTCGTTCTGATTCTGAATCGCCGGGGCTGCTGCGCAGCCCATCGCGACACAAGGCCGCTCCTACAGGGATATGCGATCCCTGTAGGAGCGGCCTTGTGTCGCGAAAGGGGCGCAAAGCGCCCCCAATGAAAAACCGGCCGTGAGGCCGGTTTTTTCATGCCTGCGATCAGCTCACAGGCTCAACCGCATCGACAGGTCTACCGCCTTCACATCCTTGGTCATGGCACCAATCGAGATGTAGTCCACCCCAGTCTCGGCAATCACCCGCAAGGTCGTCTCGTTGACCCCGCCACTGGCTTCCAGCTTGGCCTTGCCCGCGGTAATGCGCACTGCTTCGCGCATCTCTTCCAGGTTCAGCTCGTCGAGCATGATGATGTCGGCACCTGCGGCCAGTGCCTGGCGCAGTTCGTCCAGGCTTTCCACTTCGATTTCCACCGGCTTGCCTGGCGCAATGCGATGCGCCGCCGCCACGGCCGCGGCCACGCCGCCGCTGGCGGCGATGTGGTTTTCCTTGATCAGGAAGGCGTCGTACAGGCCGATGCGGTGGTTGTCGCAACCGCCGCAAGTCACTGCATACTTTTGCGCCAGGCGCAGGCCCGGCAGGGTCTTGCGGGTGTCCAGCAGGCGCACCTGGGTGCCTTCCACCAGGTCGGCCAGGAAGCGCGCACGGGTGGCGACCCCCGACAGCATCTGCAGGAAGTTCAGTGCACTGCGCTCACCACTGAGCAGCGAACGCGCGGGGCCCTCCAGATGGAACAGCGGCTGGTTGGCCGTGGCGCGCTCGCCATCCGCCACCTGCCAGTGCACGGCCACGCGCGGGTCGAGTTGGCGGAACACGGCATCGACCCAGGCGGTGCCGGCGATCACGCAGTCTTCGCGGGTGATGATGGTCGCCTTGGCCAGGCGCTCGGCCGGGATCAGCTGCGCAGTGATATCGCCACTGCCGATGTCCTCCAACAGCGCGCGGCGCACGTTGGCTTCGATTTCAGCGGTCAGGTCGGCAAGGCGTAGGTTCGGCATGGTCGGCTCCACAAGCTAGATGCCGGCGATTATAGGGCAGGGGGCCGGTGTGTACAGTCGCCTTGGCGATGACCTTTGGTCGGCCGGTGTGAGCAAGCGGGGTAAATCAGGGTCATTAGCCAGCCAGTGAAACGGCGCTGGCAGCTGTGCGGGTTTTTACCGATAATGGTGACCAGTATTTGGCGTCATGACTTTGACGATCTTCAGCCCCTTCGGGCGAGACACCCTGCAAGGAGTACAGGATGCAAAAAGAAGGCAAGGTGGTGCCCTTGGCGGCAGCCATCGATCGAGGCGGGCGTGCGCCTCTGCCTTGCCTTCCGGTGTTGCTCCTGCAGGTGCGGGACAAGGCCGCCTTGCAGTTGCGTCAGGGCCTGCAGGACTTGTTCGACAACGCCGACGACACCCTCTTCGAGATGGCCGACAAGGCCTTCGACCGCAGTGACCAGAACCTGTACTTCGAGGCCATGCGTGACCTGCGCCTGAAGCGCAAGAGCATCGAGCGCGGTTTTCTCGACACGTTCTATGATGCCTTTGCCCGTATCGGCCAGGTCGACCTGCTGGCGCACCTGGTCGAGCCGGGCAACCTGCGCAGCAAGGCCCAGGTGGAGCGGGCCGCCGCGATCGAAGGCATGGTCGCGCGGGTGCTGTCACGCGACGGCATTGCCCTGCAGCAACTGGGCCTGCGCTTGCAGGTACTGCTCGACCGCCCCCTGCATGAGCAGCACAACCCGCTGGGGCCCGCAGCGCTGTGCGGCTACTTCCTCGACGCTGGCCGCAACCTGGGGGTTGGCCTGCGGGTCAAGCTGGTCCTGCTGAAACTGTTCGAGCGCTATGTGTTGCGCGATGCCGATGTGATCTATGGCGAAGCCAACCAGTTGCTGGCCGCTGCCGGTGTGTTGCCCGAGTTGCCAACGGCACCGCGCCGGCGCGCCGAAGACCGGCGCATGAACGCACGACGCGGGCCGGCGAACCTGGGGCACGAGGTGGGCGCGGACGCGGCAGGGCAGGCTTTCTTTGCCTCGCTGCAAGCGCTGCTGGCCCCGGCGCGCGGGCAGTTCGCGCCTCGTTTGCAGGCGGTGGCCGCCGCCCAGCCAATCAGCACCGCCGACCTGCTGCGCCTTCTTTCGCATTTGCAGCACTACGTGCCCGCTACCCACGAGGCCGATGATTTCGAGCTTGGGCAACAGCTTGAACAACTGCTGCTGCGGGTCAGCGTGCGCAGCGGCACTCGCCGGCGCATCGATGTGGCCGACGAGGACATGATCAACCTGGTTGGGCTGCTGTTCGCCTTCATCCAGGACGACGACAACCTGCCGGCCAGCCTGCGTGCGCTGATCGGGCGCCTGCATATTCCGCTGCTGAAGGTAGCCCTGCTGGACAAGGGGCTGTTCAGTCGGGCCAGCCACCCGGCCCGCCGCCTGCTCAACGAGATCGCTGGCGCGGCAATCGGTTGGGAATGCGGCAGCGACGGCATGCGCGACAGCCTGCACCTGCGGGTGGAGCGTATCGTCCAGCGCCTGCTCAATGATTTTGCCGAAGATGCCAGCCTGTTCGCCGAACTGCTCGAAGACTTCCTCGCTTTCAACCAGGACGAGCGGCGGCGCAACGAGCTGCTTGAACAACGTACCCGCGACGCCGAAGAAGGGCGTGCCCGAGCCCTGCAGGCCAGGCAGCAGGTGCAGCATGCACTCAACCAGCGGCTGCGCGGCCGGTTATTGCCGCAGGTGGTGGTACAGATGCTGGTGCAGGCCTGGAGCCAGGTACTGCTGCTGGCCTGGCTCAAGCAGGGCGAGGCTTCCCAGGCCTGGCGAGACGCCTTGCAGACGATGGACACGCTGCTGGCCAGCATCACCCCGCCGCACGAGCCACATACCTTGCTGCAGCAGGTACCGGGCCTGCTCAAGGCACTGCGCGATGGCCTGTCCAGCGTGGCCCTGGATTCGGCAGCAACCCGCGAATTCTTCCTGCAACTGGAGCAACTGCACCTGCGTGCCTGCGCGGGTACCGCGGTGGCGCCCGGTGGTGAGGGCCAACCCCTGAGCGAGGTGCTGGTGGACGAGGACATCGTCCTGGCGATTGCTGAAGAACCCGCTTGTGCTCCGTTGCAGTTTGCCGATGGGCAGGCTGTGGCGCTGCGCCAGGTGCAGCGCCTGCGTATCGGTACCTGGGTCGAGGTGCTGGACGAGGACGAACCGTTGCGCTGCAAGCTGGTGGCGCGCATCGACAGCAGCGACCGGCTGGTGTTCGCCAACCGCACCGGCATGAAAGTGCGCGAATGGAATGGTGCCAGCCTGGCCCAGGCACTGCACCGAGGCGACGTGCGAGTGCTGGATGACGGGCTGTTGTTCGAGCGGGCACTGGAGGCGGTGCTCGACAGGCTGCGGCGGTAGGCACAACTGTCTTGCGCAATATCTGCAAGCTGGCACGATCTCTGTGGGAGCGGGCGTGCCCGCGAAACAAGCGCCGCGGTGGATGGCACCGGCTGCGCCGGTGTTCGCGTGCACGCCCGCTCCCACAGCATTACAATGATTCACATGCAAACGCCGTTGGTCGCAGGGCATACTGTTGACCTGTTCACGGCGTTTTCAGGATCTGCCCCATGCAATTGGACCGTGCCACTGGCTGGTTCCACGGAATCGGAATCACCCACTGCCCCTCGCCGAACTTCAATACCCGCCCCGAAGGCGAATCGATTTCCCTGCTGGTGATCCACAACATCAGCCTGCCGCCTGCCTGCTTCGGCACCGGCAAGGTCCAGCAATTCTTCCAGAACCGCCTGGACCCAGACGAACACCCGTACTTCGCCAGCATCAACCACCTGACCGTGTCGGCGCACCTGTTCGTCGAGCGTGACGGTGCGGTGACCCAGTTCGTGTCGTTGCTCGACCGCGCCTGGCACGCCGGTGTGTCGTGCTTCGACGGGCGTGAAGGCTGTAACGATTTCTCCATCGGCATCGAACTGGAAGGCACCGACGATCTGCCTTATACCGATGCCCAGTACACGGTACTGGAGCAACTTACCCGGCACATCCGCGGTGCCTGGCCGGCCATCGACCTGGGCCGCATCCAGGGCCACAGCGACATTGCCCCGCAGCGCAAGACCGACCCCGGCCCGGCCTTCGACTGGCCGCGCTACCGACAGGCGCTGCAGCAAAACGAGGACAAGGCATGAGTTTTCTGGTGTTGTTGCTGGCGCTGTGGGTCGAGAAGTTCTCGGCCCTGCGCCATCAGGTGCAGCGCGATGGGTTCTTCCTTGGCGAACTGGTGCGCCTGGAGCGCAGCGGCAAGGTGCACCCGTGGTGGACGCTGGCCATCCTGGTACTGGCACCGGTAGCGCTGCTGGTGTTGCTGCTGCATGTGCTGGACCCGGTGGCGTATGGCTTGCTGGCATTGCCGGTGCACCTGCTGGTGCTGATCTACAGCCTGGGCCGCGGTGATGCCAAGGCATCGTTGGGGCCGTTCCGCGATGCCTGGCGGCGCGGTGATGACCAGGCCGCTTTGCATGTGGCCGAGCGCGACCTGGGGCTGGCGGCCGACGAACCGCACAGCCTGTTGGTGCGGGTGCAGGGCAACCTGCTGTGGCAGGTGTACCAGGGCTTTTTCGCGGTGATCTTCTGGTACTTCGTGCTGGGCCCGGGTGCAGCCCTGGCCTACCGCCTGCTGGCGCTGTGTGGCGAACACAGCAAGCAACCGACGTTGAAGGCTCGTGCCGAGCAGCTCAGGCATATCATGGACTGGCTGCCGGTACGGGTGCTGGCCTTGAGTTTTGCCCTGGTCGGCAACTTCCTCGCGGTCACGCGAGTGATGCTGCACGAGGTGCTCAACTGGCACATCAGCGCCGCACACCTGGTGGCCCGGGTCGGGCGCATTGCCGATGACATTCCCGAGGAAGAAGGCAGCCAGCGCGGGCTGGGGCGGCTGGACAGCCTGTGGGAGCTGCTGCTGCGTTGTGCGGTGCTGTGGTATGCCGGTTTTGCGCTGTGGACGGTGCTTGTCTGAAGCCAGGCGCATTCTTTTGTGGGAGCGGCCTTGTGTCGCGAAAGGGCCGCAAAGCGGCCCCAGCAATTCGTGCGGTGGGGCTGAAAGTCCGGGGCTGCTACGCAGCCCTTTCGCGACACAAGGCCGCTCCCACAAAAATCGCGGTCACCTTGAACTTACCAGCCAAACAACTCGCAAGCATTGCGGGTGCTGGCATCAGCCAGCTCCGCGACATCCACACCCATCACCTGCGCCAGCGCCCCGGCAATCTCCGGCAGGTGCTCCGGGCTGTTCCTCACCCCGGGGAACATGACCGGCGCCATGTCCGGCGCATCGGTCTCCAGCACCACGCTGTCCAGCGGCAACCGCGCCAGGGTCTTGCGCAGCCGTAGGGCCTGCGGCCAGGTACCCGCACCGCCAAGCCCAAGCCGGAAGCCCAGCTTGATGTACTCGCGGGCCTCTTCGTAACTGCCGGCAAACGCATGTATCACCCCCGCCCGCGCCGGCTTGAAGCGCTTGAGCGTGGCGATCACCTGCGCATGGCTGCGGCGCACGTGCAGCAGGGCGGGCAGTTCGAAGTCGCAGGCCATCTGCAGTTGCGCTTCGAACAGCACCTGCTGGCGGGCCTTGTCCAGGTCTTCGAGGTAATAGTCCAGGCCGAACTCGCCCACGGCACATAGCCGTGGGTCGCCGTGCAGGCGCTCCAGCCACTCGCGCAGCTGCGCCAGGTGCTCCGGGCGATGCTGGTCAAGGTAGATCGGGTGCAGGCCGAGCGCGGCGAACAGGCGCTGGTCGGCACAGGCCAGGTCCCACACCCGCTGGAAATTCGCCTGGTACACCCCCAGCACCACCATCCGCTCAACCCCGCGCGACGCCGCGTTGGCCAGCAGGCGCGGGCGGTCGGCGTCGAAGTCGGGGAAGTCCAGGTGGGTGTGGGTGTCGATCAGGCGCATGTTCAGGCCGCTGTAATGCGTTGCTTGAACGTTCGACCGACAGCATGCACGCCAGGTTCGTAGCGTTTGTCCTCGATCGCGGCCAGTGCCAGTTCCAGGGCGGTGGCGGCAATCAGGCCATGCTGCTGGGCCATGGCATTGACTGGCAGCGGCAGGAAGTCGAGCAACTGGTTGTCGCCAAAGGTACCCAGCTGCAGCTGGCGCGAGTCGGCAGGGCGCGCCTGCAGGGTGTCGAACACCCCTTGCAGCAGCACGTAGGAGGTAGTCACCAGGGCATCCGGCAGGCCGCCAAGGTCGTCGATCAACTGTTGCATCAGGCGCTGGCCGCACTCACGGCTGAACGCTTCGCCCTGATAGCGGCGAACTTCGCCGGCATAGCCTTGCAGGGCTTCGTCGAAGCCGCCGGCACGTGCCTGGCTGACCGACAGCTCGGGGCGCGCGCCGATCAGTGCGATGCTGCGCGGGGCGGCGCTCAGCAGGCTGGCGGCCAGTTGGCGGCTGGCATCGCGGTCGTCGCTGATCACCGAGCAGAAGTGCGCAGGGTCCAGGCGGCGGTCGATGGCGATCACCGGCAGGCCTTTGTCCTGCAGTTCGCGGTAGCTGTCGTCTTCTGGCGGCAGGCAGCTGGCGACGAACAGTGCATCGCAACGGCGGGCGCGGAACAGCTGCTGCAACTGGCGCTCGCTGTCGGGCTGGTCGTCGCTGCTGGCGATCAGCAATTGGTAGCCGCGGGCGCGGGCACCTTGCTCGAGCTGCTTGGCGATGCGGGCGTAGCTGGGGTTCTCCAGATCCGGGAGAATGAAGCCCAGGGTGCGGGTATGCCGGCTGCGCAGGCCAGCGGCCTGCGGGTTGGGGGTGAAGCCGTGGGCCTCGACCACCGCGCGTACCCGCTCGACAGTACTGTTGCTGATGCGCTGCTGTTCGGCCTTGCCATTGATGACGTAGCTGGCAGTGGTCACGGACACACCGGCCAGACGGGCGATATCGCTGAGTTTCACCGAATTTTCCTTGTTATTACCGGGGCTGGCTGTGAGCCCTGACCGGGTAGTTTGACCCGGCGAGGGCGCCACGCGCAGACGACCATTGTCGCAATTGTCCGACAGGATGGGGCTTTTTCCTCGGCAGATTATCGAGTAACGTGGCCGTCTGGTCAGATTAATCGTTTCAGCTGCCGAATTTTCTGCCTCGGCTGCCATCTGTGCAAGGCTGTTGAACTGGCCGTTCAAGTGAATTTCACAACAATACTCCAGTACCCGACCGGGAACTGCAAAAGGAGAAGGTCATGCTCGAGCTCGCCAAGGAGCAGATAGCCATGGGCCAGAAGGCCGCCGACAAGGCCGAGGCATTGCGCCTGCTGGCCGACCGGTTGGTCGCTGATGGCCTGGTCGCCGAGGGATACCTGCAAGGGCTGCAGGCCCGGGAGGCACAAGGCTCCACCTTCCTTGGGCAGGGCATTGCCATCCCCCATGGCACGCCGCAGACCCGTGACCTGGTGTACGCCACCGGCGTGCGCCTGTTGCAGTTTCCCGAGGGCGTGGATTGGGGCGATGGCCAGATGGTCTACCTTGCCATCGGCATCGCCGCCCGTTCCGACGAGCACCTGCGCCTGCTGCAACTGCTGACCCGTGCCCTGGGCGAGACCGACCTGGCCGAAGCATTGCGCCGCGCCGGCTCCGCCGAGGCGTTGCTGAAACTGTTGCAGGGCGCGCCGCAGGAACTGGCGCTGGATGCACAACTGGTCGGCCTGAACCTGGCGGCCGAAGACTTCGATGAACTGGCATGGCGCGGCGCCCGCCTGTTGCAGCGCGCCGACTGCGTCGACAGCGGTTTTGCCGCCGTGCTGCAGCAGGCCGAGCCGCTGCCGCTGGGTGAGGGCCTTTGGTGGCTGCACAGCGAGCGCCAGGTGCGCCAGCCGGGCCTGGCCTTCATCACCCCGCAGCAGCCGCTGCGTTACCGCGACCAGCCGCTCAACGGCCTGTTCTGCCTGGCCAGCCTCGGTGCTGCCCACCAGGCCTTGCTCGAGCGCCTGTGCGAAGTGCTGATCGAAGGCCGTGGGCAGATGCTCTACCAGGCCACCAGCAGCCGCGCGGTGCTTGAAGTGCTGGGCGGAGAGGCGCCGGTGGACTGGCCCAGTGCGCGGGTCGTGCTGGCCAACCCGCACGGTTTGCACGCCCGCCCGGCAAAGGTATTGGCGCAACTGGCCAAAGGTTTCGACGGGGAAATCCGTGTACGCCTGGTCGACAGCGCGCAGCCAGCGGTGTCGGTGAAGAGCCTGAGCAAGCTGCTCAGCCTCGGCGCCCGACGTGGCCAGGCGCTGGAACTGGTGGCTGAGCCAGCCATCGCCGCCGATGCCTTGCCGGTGCTGCTGGCCGCCATCGAACAAGGCCTGGGCGAAGAGGTGGAGCCACTGCCACAGAGCGCGGCGACTGCAGCCGGCGCAGCGGCTGAAGTGCTGCAAGCGCCCGCAGCTGGTAGCCGCATCCACGGCGTGGGTGCTGCGCCCGGCATTGCCAGTGGCCCGGCGCATGTGTGTGTCGAGCGTGAGTTCGACTACCCCCTGCGCGGCGAGTCCTGCGCCCTGGAGCGGCAGAAGCTGCGTGAAGCCGTTGCGACTGTCAATGGCGAGCTGCAGGCCTTGGTCCAGCGCAGCGACAAGGCCATTGGCGAAATCTTCGTCACCCATCAGGAAATGCTCGCCGACCCGGCGCTGGCCGATGATGTCGAGCAGCGCCTGGGCCAGGGCGAAAGCGCCGCGGCAGCCTGGATGGCAGTGATCGAGGCGGCGGCGCGCCAGCAGGAGTCGCTACACGATGCCTTGCTCGCCGAACGCGCTGCCGACCTGCGTGACATCGGCCGCCGCGTGCTGGCGCAGTTGTGTGGCGTGCAGGCCCAGGCTGAACCCGAGCAACCCTACGTGCTGGTGATGACCGAAGTCGGCCCGTCCGATGTCGCCCGGCTGGACCCGAGCCGCGTCGCCGGTATCGTCACCGCCCAGGGTGGCGCCACCGCCCACAGCGCCATCGTCGCCCGTGCCCTGGGCATTCCGGCGGTAGTGGGCGCGGGGGCGTCGATACTGCTGTTGGACAGTGGCACGCCGTTGCTGCTCGATGGCCAGCGTGGCGTGGTCAGCGTGGCGCCGCCGGCGGATGAACTGCAACGGGCCCTGGCCGAACGCGACCTGCGCGAGCAGCGCTTGCAGGCCGCCTGGGCCAACCGCTTCGAGCCGGCGGTCACCCGTGATGGTCACGCGGTCGAGGTGTTTGCCAACATCGGCGAGAGCAACGGCATCGCCAAGGTAGTGGAGCAGGGCGCCGAAGGCGTGGGCCTGCTGCGCACCGAGCTGATTTTCATGGCCCACACCCAGGCCCCGGACGTAGCGACCCAGGAAGCCGAGTACCGCCGCGTGCTCGATGGCCTCGGCGGGCGCCCGCTGGTGGTACGCACCCTTGATGTCGGCGGTGACAAACCGCTGCCGTACTGGCCGATCGCTGCCGAGGAAAACCCGTTCCTCGGTGTGCGCGGCGTACGCCTGACCCTGCAGCGCCCGCAGGTGATGGAGGACCAGCTGCGCGCCTTGCTGCGCGCGGCCGACCAGCGCCCGCTGCGCATCATGTTCCCGATGGTCGGGCAGGTCCATGAATGGCGCGAGGCGCGTGCCATGGTCGAGCGCCTGCGCGCCGAGATCCCGGTAGCCGATCTGCAACTGGGTATCATGGTCGAAGTGCCCTCGGCAGCGCTGCTGGCACCACAGCTGGCGCGCGAAGTGGACTTCTTCAGCATCGGCACCAACGACCTGACCCAGTACACCCTGGCCATCGACCGTGGCCACCCCAGCCTCTCGGCCCAGGCCGACGGCCTGCACCCGGCGGTGCTCAGCCTGATCGACATGACCGTGCGCGCCGCCCATGCCCATGGCAAGTGGGTGGGCGTGTGCGGCGAGCTGGCGGCCGACCCGCAGGCGGTGGCCGTGCTGCTGGGCCTGGACGTGGACGAACTCAGCGTCGCCGCGCGCAGCATTGCCGAAGTCAAGGCCCTGGTCCGCCAGGCCGATCACCAGACGGCCCGCGCCCTGGCGCGCGAGGCCCTGCAACAGGACAGCGCCGCAGCGGTTCGCGCGCTGGTGGAGCGTTACTGAATGGCCAAGATCCTCACCCTCACCCTGAACCCGGCGCTGGATATCACCATCGGCCTGGATACCCTGCGCCCGGGGCAGGTCAACCGCAGCCAGGAGCAGCACAGCCACGCCGCGGGCAAGGGGCTGAACGTTGCCCAGGTACTGGCCGACCTGGGGCACAGCGTCACTGTTGGCGGCTTCCTCGGGCGTGACAACCTGCAGCCCTTCGAAGCGCTGATCGACTGGCGCGGCTTCGTCGACTGTTTTGTCCGCGTACCGGGCGAAACCCGCAGCAACATCAAGCTGGTCGAGGCTGATGGCCGTGTCACCGACATCAACGGCCAAGGCCCGGAAGTCGACGAAGCGGCACGCAGTGCATTGCTTCGCCGCTTGGCGCAGATTGCCCCGGGCCACGACGCGGTGGTGGTGGCTGGTAGCCTGCCGCGCGGGATCAGTGCCGACTGGTTCCGCCAGTTGCTCGAACAGCTCAAGGCGCAAGGCCTCAAGGTGGCCCTGGACAGCAGCGGCGAAGCCCTGCGTGCCGGCCTGCAGAGCTCGCCCTGGCTGGTCAAGCCAAATACCGAAGAGCTCGGCGAGGTGCTTGGCCTGGCTGTGGATAACCCGGCGCAGCAGCGCGCTGCTGCCGAGCGCCTGCTGGCCAGTGGCGTCGAACACGTGGTGGTGTCGGCGGGCGAGCAGGGCGTCAGCTGGTTTACCCATGACCATGCCGTACATGCTTGCCCGCCCAAGGTGCAGGTCGCCAGCACGGTGGGCGCAGGTGATTCGCTGGTGGCCGGCATGGTCCACGGCCTGCTGCAGGGCGAAGCCCCGGCGCAGACCTTGACCCGTGCCACCGCGATCGCAGCACAGGCTGTTACCCAGGTTGGTTTCGGCATCCGTGACCGCGAGCAACTGGCGCGTCTGGAAGCCGCCGTGCAACTGACAGAACAACAAGAGGGTTGCCGATGAACATTGCCATTGTCACTGCCTGCCCCAACGGCCAGGTGTCGAGCGTGCTGAGCGCGCGCTTGCTGTCCGCCGCTGCCCAGCGGCGGGGCTGGAGCACCAGCGTCGAAGTGCAGGATGCCGGCCACCCCGAGCGGCAGCTGAGCGCCGCGCAGATCGCCGAAGCCGACTGGGTGCTGGTGGTCAGCACCGGCCCGGTGGACCTGGCGCGTTTCGTCGGCAAGCGCGTGTACCAGAGCACGCCGTCCCAGGCTTTGGCCGACCGCGAAGGCTTCCTCGATGAGGCTGCGGCCAGCGCCCGGCTGCTGGCCGCGGTGCCAGGCCTTGCGGCCGAAGCTGGCAGCGCAGGCGCACGCATCGTCGCCGTCACGGCTTGCCCGACTGGCGTCGCGCATACATTCATGGCCGCAGAAGCCTTGCAGCAGGCCGCGCAGCAACTGGGCTACCAGCTCACCGTCGAAACCCAGGGTTCGGTCGGTGCGCGCAACCCCTTGTCCGCCGAAGCCATCGCAGCAGCCGATGTTGTGCTGCTGGCCGCCGACATCGAAGTGCCCACCGCGCGTTTCGCCGGCAAGCGCATCTACCGTTGTGGCACCGGTATCGCCCTCAAGCAGGCCCGTGCCACCCTGGACAAGGCCTTGGCCGAAGCCAAGGTGGAAAACAGCAGCGATGCTGCAGCGGCGAGCACGCCAGCGAAGGGCGAGAAGACCGGGGTATACAAGCACCTGCTCACCGGCGTGTCGTTCATGCTGCCGATGGTGGTGGCTGGCGGCCTGCTGATTGCCTTGTCGTTCGTGTTCGGTATCGAGGCCTATAAAGAACCGGGCACCTTGCCGGCGGCGTTGATGCAGATCGGCGGCGAGGCTGCATTCAAGCTGATGGTGCCGCTGCTGGCGGGCTATATCGCCTGGTCCATCGCTGACCGCCCGGGTCTGGCGCCTGGCATGATCGGCGGCCTGCTGGCCAGCACCCTGGGCGCCGGTTTCATCGGTGGTATCGTCGCCGGCTTCCTCGCCGGCTACAGCGCCAAGGCCATTGCCCGCTGGGCGCGCCTGCCCAGCAGCCTGGAGGCACTCAAGCCGATCCTGATCATTCCGCTGCTGGCCAGCCTGTTCACCGGCCTGGTGATGATCTACGTGGTCGGCCAGCCGGTGGCGGCGATGCTGGAAGGGCTCACGCATTTTCTCGACAGCATGGGTACCACCAATGCCATCCTCTTGGGCCTGTTGTTGGGCGGCATGATGTGCGTCGACCTGGGCGGGCCGATCAACAAGGCCGCCTATGCCTTCTCGGTGGGGCTGTTGGCCTCGTCGAGCTATGCGCCGATGGCGGCGACCATGGCCGCCGGCATGGTGCCGCCGATTGGCCTGGGTATCGCCACCTTCCTGGCCCGACGCAAGTTTGCCCAGAGCGAGCGTGAAGCGGGCAAGGCGGCCCTGGCGCTGGGGCTGTGCTTCATCTCCGAAGGGGCGATCCCGTTTGCCGCCAAGGACCCGCTGCGGGTGATCCCGGCCAGCGTGGCCGGCGGGGCATTGACCGGGGCATTGTCGATGTACTTCGGCTGCAAGCTGATGGCGCCGCATGGCGGCCTGTTCGTGCTGCTGATCCCCAATGCGATCAACCATGCGCTGCTGTACTTGTTGGCGATCGTGGCGGGTAGCCTGCTGACGGCGGTGGTGTATGCGGTGATCAAGAAAAGCGAGCGGGTGGAGTTGGCGGTAGCGCCGGTGAAGGGTTAGAGATTTCAGCGGGCCTTACTGGCCTCTTCGCGGGTGAACCCGCTCCCGCAGGTACTGCACAGGCATCAGGTCCGGCGCGGTCTCTGTGGGAGCGGGTTCACCCGCGAAGAGGCCTGAACAGGTCAACGCCCGTGCTTTTGCCGCAACGGCACAAGCAGATCACCCAGCCCGTTGTGATCGATCTCGTGCATCAGCGCCAGCAACCCACCCAATTCCCCCGCCGGGAAACCCTTGCGCGCAAACCAGGCCAGATAATCCCCCGGCAGGTCGGCAATGATTCGCCCCTGATACTTGCCAAACGGCATGGTGCGGGTCACCAGCAGTTCGAGGGTTTCCGGCTTCATCATCGGCGCACCTGGCTGTTGAAAAGCGCCGACCATACTGCAATCTGCACGAAGGCCCAAGCGGCAATCATGCAGAACGCCGTTTTCAGGTTTGGCTCGGATATTTGTATCTAATTGATTTAGAAGGGTTTTATCGAGATTAAAGGCTTGGCACGAACGCTGCTCCATTACAGATGACTATCACCTGCCAAGGAGTTTGTGCCATGAGCAATCCCAACAAAGATGTGATCGACGTGCTGAACGACCTGATCGAGTACAGCAAGGATGGCGAGAAAGGCTTCAAGGCCTCGGCCGATGATGTGAAGAACCCCGAACTGAAAGCGTTCTTCGTTCAACGTGCCGGTGAGTGTGCCAATGCGGCCGGCGAACTGCAGAGCGAGGTGCGTCGCCTGGGTGGCGACCCGGAAACCTCCACCAGCATCAGCGGTGACCTGCATCGGGGTTGGGTCAACCTCAAGGCGATGGTCACCGGCAAGGATGAGGAAGCGGTGCTGAACGAGGTGGAGCGGGGCGAGGACCATGCCCTCAAAGCCTACAAGGAAGCCCGCGAGAAACTGGTGAAGCTGGGCCGCACCGCCAGCGACCAGACCTACACCCTGGTGGAAAAACAGCTGCAAGGTGTACAGCGCAACCATGACCAGGTCAGGGCCCTGCGCAACGCCGCCCGCGCCCGCGCCTAGTCGGTAGGCCCCTCTACCCGGTTGCGGCCTTTGGCCTTGGCCCGGTAGAGCGCTTCGTCCGCAGCACCCAGCACCCTCGCCAGATCGTGCTGGGTGCCTGACAGGCCGATGCCGATGCTCACCGTGACCGAGTGGGCATCATCGGCAAACGGCGCCAGCGCCTCGACACTGGCGCGGATGCGCTCGGCCAGCAGCTGCGCACCGGCCAGGTCGGTTTCCGGCAGCACCACCTGAAATTCCTCCCCACCGTAACGCGCTGCCAGATCGGCTGGGCGGCGGATGCATTCCTCAATGGTCCTGGCCACTTCGCGCAAGGCATGGTCGCCACCGGCATGGCCGTGGCGCTGGTTGAACGCCTTGAAATGGTCGACGTCCACCATCAGCACCGCCAACGGCTTGCGGTTGCGCTGGGCGCGGGCCCACTCCTGGCGTAGTACTTGGTCCAGGCGACGGCGGTTGGCCAGGCCGGTAAGGCTGTCGGTGGCGGCCAGAGTCGCCAGGCCCTGTTCGGCTTCCTGGCGGCGGCGCAACTCGCGGCCCAGCAGCAGGGTCAGCGAGAGAATGCCCACACAGAGCACCCCGGTGGCCACGCTGACCAGGATCGCAGTACGGCGCCAGGACTCGAACACGTCTTCGGCCGAATGCACCACCAGTACGATCAGCGGCAGCTGCGCGACCCGGGCGAAGGTGTACATGCGTGGTTTGCCGTTGCGGCTGGAGCGGGCGGTGAAGCTGCCGCTCTGCTCGCTGAGAATGCGTTTGAAATTGGGCCGCTCGGCATAGTTGCTGCCGATCCTTGGGTCTTGCGTGCGGCTGGGCTGGCGAGCCAGCAGTTGGCCGTCGGTGTTGAGCAGGTTGATGCTGCTGTCATCACCAATGTCCAGGCGCTGGAACAGCTCACTGAAGTACGACAGGCGCAGTGCACCCGCTGCCAGGCCGGTGAACTCGCCATTGGCATCGGAGATACGCCGGCTGAAACTGATGCACCAGTCCAGGTCGCCCAGCTTGGCCTTGAATGGCGGGCCCACCAGCAGGCCGAGGTTGGGGTTGTGCAGGTGCGCCTGGAATACCCCGGTGTCGCCGAAGTTGGCCTTGCGTGGCACGCTGCTGGTGGAGTCGCCCACCACATTGCCTTGCTTGTCCAGCCACAGCACGTCACCGCGCTTGCGGTCGACGAAGGCTTCATTGAATAGCAGGCGTTGGCGCAGCGGGCCGGGGATTTCCGGCAGCTCCTTGCGTCCGACCGCCCAGATCAGGCCCTGCAGCGACTGGTCGTAGAGTTCGACGTTGCGCAGGATGTCGCTTTCGATCAGCTGGACGATATTGTTGGACGAGCGAATTGCCGACAGCTCGACATTGTCGCGCTCGCGCGCCAGCAGGTAGCTGACGATGGCCACGATGGCGAGCACGGCAAGGCAACTGCCCAGATTGAGGATCAGCTCGGGGTGCGACCTGTAGTGTGCGAAACGCGGTAATCGGGTGGTCATGCTCGCTACTGCGTGGGCAGGGCCATTCGCGGCGGCGACATTCTAGGGAAGCGGGGATTGTCGGACAAGATTTGTCCGACGGAATCACGGTGTACCTTATTCTGGACTTACCACAAGCCCCTGTGGGAGCGGGTTCACCCGCGAAGAAACCAACTCGGTGTCTGGCACCGGCTTCGCCGGTGTTCGCGGGTGAACCCGCTCCCACAGGGGTTATGTGTGCTTCCTTTTAAACCAGGATCAGAACACGTTCAACGGGTAATCCACGATCACCCGCAGTTCATCGTTGTCGCTGTTGCTGTCGATCGACGCATAACCCTGGCTGCCACGGTGGGTGGCGTAGCGCACCAGCACCGACAGGTCCTTCAGGTCACCCTCCTGGAACACGTACTTCACGTCCAGATCGCGCTCCCAGTGCATGGCGTTCTTGCCATCGGCACGGTAGTAGTCGTAGTGGGTGGTGTCCTGTACGGCCTTGGTCAGGTCGGCTTCACCGCGCGAGTACGACAGCACCGTGGTCAGGCCAGGGATGCCCACACCAGCGAAGTCATAGTTGTATTGCAGCTTCCATGAGCGCTCGTTCGGTGCGTTGAAGTCCGAGTACATGCGCGAGTTGTCCAGGTAGATGCTGTCGCCCAGGTTGATGTAGTCGAACGGCGTGTTGCCATTGACCCGCTGGTAGGCGGCGGTGACGCTGTGGAACCCGGCGTTGACGGTGAAATGCACGCTATAGGTGTTGTTGTCGATCTTGCCCAGCAGGGCCTGGCCGGTGTCCTGGGTGTGATAGAAGTGCACGCCCGGGTTCAGGCTGACCAGGTCGTTGACCACATAGGTGTAGTCGAAATCGGCGTAGTACTGGTTCCAGATGTCCTTCAGCTCGGCCGCATACAGGTTGGCGGTGATGTTCGGGGTACCGCTCCACGACGCGCCGGCCCAGTTCAGGTGCTTGCTCTTGTCGTGCTCGCCCAGCGAACCGTAGTAGGTGTCGATGCGGCGGTGGCCGCTCTGGTTGTACGGCTTGGTGAAGCTCACCTGGCCGCCTTCGAGCAGCAGGCCGTCGATGCTGGTGTTGGTCAGGCTCACACCACGGAAGGTCTGCGGCAGCATGCGGGTTTCGCCGCCGGCAATCACCGGGTTGGTGAGGAACAGGTCACCGGCTTTCAGCTCGGTGTCGAACGCCTTGAGCTTGACTGCGGCACCGGCGGTGGAGAACGAGTGAGGGGCAGCACCCAGTTCGTCTTCGTTCTTTTGGTGGGTCGGCAGGATGCTGGTGCCAGCATGGCCGCCGCCACCGTCGAGTTTCAGGCCCAGCATGGCGTGGGCGTCCAGGCCAAAGCCGACCACACCTGGGGTGTAGCCCGACTCGAAGCGTGCAACCGCGCCCTGGCCCCACTCGCGGGTGTCGCGCACGCCGGCGTTGTGGTTGTCGCGGTTGAAGTAGGCATTACGGAAATGCAGGTTGAGGGACGAGCCTTCGATGAAGCCATCAGCCTTGTCTTCATCTGCCTGGGCGGCGAAAGGGATCGTTGCAGTCAACGCAATGAACAACGGGGTAAAACGAAACGCGGAAGGCACCGGTACTAGCTCCTTGGGTCTGGCGGTGGGGCAGTTTTTATTTTCGAATGTGCGTCTTTTTTATAGGTGGACGTTACAGCTTGGCTGATAGTTGAAGCACATAAAAAAAGCCGCTGATCGGCAGCGGCTTTAAAAGGCTAACATATCGGCACCGGTGGTGCCCATGGCGTAGCCAAGGGAAAACGGGAGCAGCGACAGCGCTTGATCAGCTGTCGGCATTGGCATCGACAGAAACCTTGGAAGCTGTCTGGTTTGCGTCTTTGGTGGCGTCGGCCTGCTGTGCGGCTACGGCTTCGCGGGCCTCTTGGTGGACCGCGGCGAACTCAGCATTACGGGTGACGAAAGCATTGGATTCTTCGGCCATGGCCAGGGGCGACAACAACAGGGAAGACAGGACGAAGACGCTGGCAATACCCATACTGTTGGACATTTGAAACTACCTTCTTGCGGTGCAAGTGCTAATGAGGACGGGGGTAAAGTTAGTCCTTTCAATGCACTTGAAACAGAGCGAAGCGCGATAAGCACTGTTGCGTAAAAGGTAACTATCGCAGGAAAAGCAATTGGACTTTCGCCGCAAACCCGCATGCTAGAGGGCCTAAGCGGTCTTTACTTTTGTGGGAGCGGCCTTGTGTCGCGAAAGGGGCGCGAAGCGGCCCCAGGTTCTGTGCCAGGGCAGCATTTGTCGGGGCTGCTGCGCAGCCCTTTCGCGACACAAGGCCGCTCCCACATCGACCGCGACCTCCTGTCAGGCATGGGTGGGTAGCCTGATACCAAAGGTATTGGCCCCAGCGGCACTACGCACGAACACCTCCCCACCATGCATAAGCGCAATCGCCTTGACGATCGCCAACCCCAACCCATGGTTACCCCCACCACTGTTGCTACGTGCCGCATCCACCCGGTAGAAGCGTTCGAACAGCAACGGCAGGTGCTCATCGTCGATCGCCGGCCCCGGGTTGCTCACGGCGATGCTGACCTGCTGCGGCCCGGCATCGATCTGCACCTTGATCACCTGGTGCGGTGCGGTGTGCTGCACGGCGTTGTTCAGCAGGTTGATCAGCGCCCGGCGCAGCTGGGCCTTTTCGATGGGCGCCCGGGCATCGCCGCTCACGCTCACGCTGACCTGCGCGTCTTCGAGAATGTAGTCCAGGTAATCGAGGGTGGTCGCCACTTCCTCGGCCAGCGAGGCCTGGGTCAGGGCCGTGGCCTTGCTGCCCTGGTCGGCACTGGCCAGGAACAGCATGTCGTTGATGATGCTGCGCAGGCGCTCCAGCTCCTCAAGGTTCGATTGCAGCACTTCGAAGTAATGCTCGGCGCTGCGTCCGCGGGTCAGCGCCACCTGGGTCTGGCCGATCAGGTTGGTCAGCGGCGAGCGCAGTTCGTGGGCGACGTCGGCATTGAACGCCTCCAGCCGCGAGTAGGCCTGGCTTACCCGGTCGAGCGCCGCATTGAAGGCGCCGGCGAACTGCGCCAGTTCCGGGGCCAGGGCGTGGGTCTGCAGGCGCCCGTCCAGGCGCGGAGGGGCCAGGGCCTGGGCCTCAACGGACAATGCCAGCAGCGGGCGCAGGCCGATACGCGCCACCCAGTAGCCCAGCAGCGAGGCCAGCAGCACGCCGAGCACCGCCAGCCCGACAATCGCCACCAGCAGGCTGTGCTGCGCCTGCCAGAATGTTTCGGTGTCGATGCCGATCAGAAAGCGCAGCGGCGGCCGCTCGCCCAGGGCCGGCAGTTCGCTGACCAGCACCTTGTAAGGGTAGGGCCGGTCGGGCAGGCGCAGGTCGCGCATGCCCTGCGCGCCTTCGGCGAATGCGCGGACCAGCTCGCTGGGGTGGCCGTATTCGTAGGCCGGGTTGCTGCTGACCACCCAGAAGCGAATGCGCTTGTCCTCTTCACTGAGCAGGTTGAGCTTGTTGTTGATCTTGACCCAGTGCTCCGGTGTGCCGAAGCGGTTGAGGGTGGACTCGAGCACGCTGAAGCGCGCATCCAGCTCGGCCTGCGGCAGCAGGTCGAGGCTGCGGTCGACCTGGCGGTACAGCGCCGAGCCGATCAGCAAAAACACGCCCAGCGCCACCAGGATGAACAGCGCCGACAGGCGCAGTGCGATGGAATTACCCCGCACGGTTTTCCAGGACATAGCCCATGCCTCGGATGGTGTGCAGCAACTTGTTGTCGAAAGGCCCGTCGAGCTTGGCGCGCAGGCGCTTGATCGCCACTTCGACGACGTTGGCGTCGCTGTCGAAATTGATGTCCCAGACCAGTTCGGCAATCGCCGTCTTCGACAGGATTTCACCTTGTCGGCGGGCCAGCACGCTGAGCAGCGAGAACTCCTTGGCCGTCAGCTCCAGGCGTTGGCCGGCGCGCGTGGCCTTGCGCGCCATCAGGTCGATCCACAGGTCACCCACCTGCACCTGCAGCGGTTCATGGTTGCTGCTACGGCGGGTCAGGGCTTGCAGGCGGGCGACCAGTTCGAGGAAGGAAAACGGCTTGCCCAGATAGTCGTCGGCACCCTCGCGCAGGCCATGGATACGGTCTTCGACCCGTTCACGGGCGGTCAGCATGATGACCGGTGTCTGCTTGCGCGCGCGCAGGGCGCGCAGCACGCCATACCCGTCCAGGCCAGGCAGCATCACATCCAGCACGATCACCGTGTAGTCACCTTCCAGGGCCAGGTGCAGGCCATCGATGCCGTCCCGCGCCAGGTCGACGGTAAACCCCTGCTCGCTGAGGCCGCGATGCAGGTAGTCGGCGGTTTTTTCTTCGTCTTCGATGATCAGCACACGCATGGTCTTGTCCTAACTGGCACTGGGCGCCGCCGCACGGGCGGCCTGGCGGCGGTGGAACAGGCGCTCCAGGGCCAAGTATATGACCGGGGTGGTGAACAGCGTCAGCGCCTGGCTCACCAGCAGGCCGCCAACCACGGCGATGCCCAGTGGCTGGCGCAGTTCGGAACCGGTGCCGAAGCCGAACATCAGCGGCACCGCGCCGAGCAAGGCGGCCAGGGTGGTCATGATGATCGGCCGGAAGCGCGTCAGGCAGGCCTGGTGGATCGCCTGCTCCGGGGTCAGGCCCTGGCGGCGTTGGGCTTCGAGGGCGAAGTCGATCAGCAGGATGCCGTTTTTCTTGACGATACCGATCAGCAGCACCACGCCGATCAGCCCCATGATGCTGAAGTCCTGGCCCATGGCCCACAGCAGGATCAGTGCGCCGAGGCCGGCCGAGGGCAGGGTGGAGATGATCGTCAGCGGGTGGACGAAGCTTTCGTACAGCACGCCGAGGATGATGTACACCGCCACCAGCGCAGCCAGGATCAGCCACGGCTGGCTCGACAGCGAACTCTGGAAGGCCTGGGCCGCGCCCTGGAAGTTGCCGCTGATGGAGTCGGGCATGCCCAGCTCGCGCTGGGTACGCTCGAGGATGGTCACCGCATCGCCCAGGGCCACGCCCGGGGCCAGGTTGAACGACAGGTTGGCCGCCGGGAACAGGCCATCGTGGCTGATCGACAGCGGCCCGGTGCTGGGCGGGGCCACATGGGCCACTGCCGACAGCGGCACCATCTCGTTGGTCAGCGGCGAGCGCAGGTAGAAGTAGTTGAGGCTTTCGGCCTTGCCGCGCTGGCGGGCATCCAGTTCGAGGATCACCTTGTACTGGTTGGTCTCGGTCTGGAATTCACTGATCTGCCGCTGGCCGAAGGCGTCGTACAACGCCTGGTCGACGTCGGTGGTGGTCAGGCCGAAACGTGCCGCGGCCTGGCGGTCGATATCGATGCGGGTGACGCTGGCGCCCAGTTGCAGGTCGTTGGACAGGTCGCGGAACGCCGGGTTTTCCCGCAGGCGGTCGGTCAGGCGCTGGGTCCACAGGTTCAGCGCCATGCCGTCGTTGCTCTTGAGCACGTACTGGTACTGGGTGCGCGACGGGCCGGAGCTCAGGTTGATGTCCTGGCCGGCACGCATGTACAGGACGATGCCTGGTACCTGGGCCAGCTTGGGTCGCAGCCGGTCGATCAGTTCGCTGGCCGATACATCGCGTTCGCCACGCGGCTTGAGGGCGATCCAGAAACGGCCGTTGGCGATGGTCTGGTTGCTGCCGGTGACGCCCACCGAGTGGGAGAACGCGCGCACCGCCGGGTCGGCCTCGATGATTTTGGCCAGCGCCTGGTGCTTCTCGATCATCGACGGGTACGACACATCCGCCGCCGCCTCGCTGGTGCCGAGGATGAAGCCAGTGTCCTGCAGCGGGAAAAAGCCCTTTGGGATACCCACGTAACCGGCTACTGCCAGGGCCAGGGTCAGGCCGAACATGCCGAGGGTCAGGCGCTGGTGGGCGAGGGCGCGGTCCAGGCCCTTTTCGTACCACCTGACCAGCCGCTCGCCGAAACCGCCCTTGTGCTCTCCGGGCGGGCGGCGCATGAACAGTGCGCACAGGGTTGGCGCCAGGGTCAGCGAAACCACCACCGAAATCAGGATGGTGGCGGTGGCGGTAAGGGCGAACTCCTTGAACAGCCGGCCGACCACGCCGCCCATGAACAGCAGCGGGATGAACGCGGCGATCAGCGAGAAACTGATCGACACCACGGTGAAGCCGATTTCCCCGGCGCCCTTGAGCGCGGCAGTACGGCTGTCGTCGCCGGCCTCCAGGTGGCGGTGGATGTTCTCCACCACGACGATGGCATCGTCGACCACGAAGCCCACCGAGATGACGATGGCCACCAGGGTCAGGTTGTTCAGGCTGAAGCCGAAGATGTACATCAGCGCGCAACTGGCGATCAGCGATACGCCGAGCACGCTGGACACCACCAGGGTCGCCGACCACTGGCGCAGGAACAGCGCCATTACCCCGATCACCAGGGCCACGGCGATCATCAGGGTCAGCTCCACTTCATGCAGCGAGGCACGGATGGTCTGGGTGCGGTCTTGCAGCACCGACACTTCGACCGAGGCTGGCAGCATCTCCTGCAGCTTGGGCAGGGCAGCCAGTACCCGGTCCACGGTATCGACGATGTTGGCGCCAGGCTGGCGGAAAATCACCAGGTTCAGCCCGGGCTGGTCGCCGGACCAGGCTTTGACATAGGCGTTCTCGGCGCCATTGATCACCTTGGCCACGTCCTTCAGGTGCACCGGTGCACCGTCACGGTAGGAGACGATCAGCTGGGCGTAGTCGTCGGGGTGGAACAACTGGTCGTTGGCGGCGATGGTCGACACGCTGTGTTCGCCGTACAGCGCGCCCTTGGCCAGGTTCAGGCTGGTCTGCTGGATGGCTTGGCGCAGGTCGGCCAGGGTCAGGCCTATGGCGGCCAGTTTCTCGGGTTGCGCCTGCACGCGGATCGCCGGGCGCAGTTGCCCGGTGATGTTGATCAGGCCGACCCCGTCGATCTGGCTCAGCTGGCGCGCGAGCAGGGTTTCGGCGTAGTCGCTGAGGTCGTTGCCAGGCATCTGGCTGGAGCTGACCGTCAGCACCAGCACCGGGCTGTCGGCCGGGTTGACCTTGCGCCAGGTCGGCGGGTTGGGCAGGTCTTGCGGCAAGCGCGCGGTGGCGGTGTTGATGGCCGCCTGCACTTCCTGGGCGGCGGTGTCGATGTTCTTGTCGAGCGTGAACTGCAGGATCAGGTTGGTCGAGCCCAGTGCGCTGCTGCTGGTCATCTGGGTCATGCCGGGGATGGCGCTGAACTGCACTTCCAGCGGCGTGGCCACCGACGAGGCCATGGTTTCCGGGCTGGCGCCGGGCAGCTGGGCAGTGACCTGGATGGTCGGGAAGTCGGCTTCCGGCAGTGGTGCCACCGGCAGGCGCGGGAAGGCGATGGCCCCCAGCAGCACCAGGGCGAAGGTCAGCAGCAGGGTGGCGATGGGATGGTCGATGCACCAGGCCGAAACACCGTTGCGCGTGTTCATGGCTGGCTCCGGCGGTCGGCCACTTCCGAGGGGACAGGGGCGTCGGGGGCCACCTCGACCCGCGAACCGGGCTTGAGCCGCGACTGGCCATCGAGCACCAGGCGCTCGCCCGGCTTGACCCCGGCAATGATGTTCAGCCCGCTGTCCTGGTAAAGCACCTTGACCGGCACACTGGTGACCTTGTCACCGTCCAGGCGGTAGACAAAGTGCCCGTCGACGCCGCGCTGTACCACAGGCGGCGGTACCACCAGGGCGTTTTCTTCCACGGCGGTGCGCAGGCGGATGGTGACCAGCTGGCCCGGCCACAGGCGGCCGTCCTTGTTGTCGAACTCGGCTTTTACCCGCACGGTGCCGGTGGTGGCGGAGATCTGGTTGTCGATCAGTGCCAGGTGGCCTTCGCCGAGCAGGCTGCGTTCGCCGTCGGCATCCATGTAGGCCTGCACCAGCGCCGGGGTGGGCGCCTTCAGCAGGCTTTGCAGGGTTGGCAGCATTTGCTGCGGCAGGGCGAATTCGACGGCGATCGGGTCGATCTGGGTGACGCTGAACAGGCTGCGGGTATCGCTGGTGCGCACCAGGTTGCCGGGGTCGACGTTGCGAATACCCACTCGGCCGGTCACTGGCGAGCGGATCTGCGTGTACGACAGCTGCACCTCGGCATTGGCGATGGCCGCCTGGTTGCCCTTGACCGTGGCTTGCAGGCGGTTGACCAGGGCCTGCTGCTGGTCGAGGGTCTGCTTCGAAACGCCGTTGTCGGTACTCAGCAGGCGGTAGCGCTGCAGGTCGACGTTGGCTACCTGGATCTGTGCCTGGCTCTGGCCGAGTTCGGCACGGGTCTGGTCGAGGTTGGCGCGGATGGCGCGGTCGTCGAGGGTGGCCAGCAGGTCGCCTTCCTTCACCCACTGGCCTTCCTTGACCAGCACCTGGGTCAGTACCCCCTCCACTTGCGGGCGCACCTCGACGCTGTGCAGCGACAGCACCGAGCCGATGGCGCTGGCATAGCGCGGCACGTTCTGCTGGACGACACTGACCACGCGCACCGGGATGGCGGTTTGTGCACGGGCGGCAGGTGCTGGCTGGCGCTGGCCGAACCAGATACCCGCTACCGCCAGGACCAGGAGTGCCAGGGCGGCGAGGAGGACAGGGCGGGACGGACGTCGCATCGGTGCGGGCACCTTGGCCAGAGGGGAGGGGAATGGTTGTCTGTATTCAAGCTTATAGCCCCCGAACCGGGTCGGCACCGTGACCGCCGGCTGACAGCGCTGTCAGTTTTGCCTGCGCCGCAGGAGATCGCTCGCCTTTTTGCGCTGCGCTGTCGTGCAGAGAACTGATCAGCCGGGTGATCCGCGTACCCTGTGGGAGCGGGTTTACCCGCGAAGAATCCAACGCGGTGCCTGGCACCGGCTGCGCCGGTGTTCGCGGCTAAAGCCGCTTGTGTCTTGATGAGGGATTAAAATCTGGAGTGAGAGCGGTGAATGACAAGCTGAATGCCGCAGGTGCCATGAGCACGAGTGGGAGCACAAGCTGTCATTCACCGTTCCACTTTGGCGAGAG